>Ga0136627_1000012_pt1 | contig 45824 bp, 44 predicted proteins | sample AntDrymUQ4892206_2_FD_104652 | JGI IMG/M metagenome (GOLD analysis project Ga0136627, IMG submission 104652) | Polar desert sand microbial communities from Dry Valleys, Antarctica - metaG UQ489 (22.06) | ecosystem: Environmental > Terrestrial > Soil > Desert | place: Antarctica: Dry Valley... | reverse complement strand
TGGGCGCTGGCCACGGCATGCAGTGCGACGGTCGTCTTGCCGGAGGACTCCGGGCCGTAGATCTCGACCACGCGGCCACGCGGGAGCCCGCCGAGGCCGAGGGCCACGTCGAGGGCTATGGCTCCGGTCGGGATCACCTCGATCGGGGCGCGCCCCTCCTCGCCGAGCCGCATGACCGATCCCTTGCCGAACGCTCGCTCGATCTGGGCCAGTGCGGCGTCGAGTGCCTTGTCGCGGTTGCCAGCAGCCATGAGTTGTTGCGTCCCGTCGTCGAAGAGTGCCTGTCTGCTCCGCACCGTAGGTGCCCTCACCGACAACGGTGGCGACACCCACCAACCTGTGCAGAACCGTGTGGCCCAGCCACGGCCACGGCCACCACGGTAGCCCGAACGTCTGTTCGAAGCACGGGCAACACGCCGGTGATTCCCTCAGCTGCGCCTGGAACGGACCAGCCCCACCACCCCGACGAGCAGCACGGTGAGCGCGGTCAGCGCCAGCCAACTCGTGAAGTACGGCCGGTCCAGCAGCGTCGGGTTGTCCGGCAGCGCCCCGAAGCGGCCGAGCACCGGGATCGAGAACAGGGTGATGCTCCCCCAACAGATCAATCCGACCGTGGCCGGCAACCGCCAGGGCACCGGGAGCACTGTCATCGAGGCGATCCCGAGCGCAACGCTGACCGGCGCGATCACCCCGTCGTGGATCAGCACGCCGCCGGCCAACCAGATGCCGAGGTGCAGCCAGTTCCCCGAGCCGGCCTCGAGCAGCAGCGACGCGGCGTACAGACCGGCCGGGACGGCGATCACGGCCAGCACCAGGCGTACGACCTGGGTGGACCGGGTGGCCGACACGCCGTTCATGCGTCGATCTCCAGCCGCTGGACCCACTTGGTCTGCCACACGCCGGGTCGGTTGGGGGCGATGATGCGGCACGGGTAGCCGTGGTCGAGGTTCAGCGTCATCCCGTTGACCTGCAACGCGAGCAGCGTCAGCGGGTCCGCGGTGTGATCCTCAGGCAGCAGACTGGCCCCGAAGGCGCCGAACCGCTGCATCGACGTCACGAGCACGTCGGACGCAGCCGGTGCACCCATGGCCGTCACCAGGTCAGCCATCCGCACACCGGTCCATGTCGCCGTGGCGCTCCACCCCTCGACGCAGGCGATCGGCAGCACGTGGGTGCTCTGCGGCATCGCCATCAGCTCGTCGCGGTCATACGTCCGGCTCTCCCCCTGGTACGTCACTTCGAGCCGCCAGTCCGGATCGTCCGCGATCCCGACCACGCCGGCCGCATCCGCGGAGCGGTTGACCGGCAACCCCTGGGGTCCCTCACCGCTGCGGACCGCGAACAGCGAGACGTTGCGCAGGACCGGCACCGATGCGCCTGCCGTGGCCAAGGCCGCGAGCCCGGCCGCGACCCAGGTGGTGCGCAGCAGACCGCGCCGGGTGAGGCCACCGGAGCGGGTCTCGCCCTCGTGCTCACGGGGCTCCTCGACACCGTCGGGAGGGACCGCTGCCTCGACCGGCACACCGAGGGCGGCGCGGATCACCGGCAGCTTTACTGCGACGTGCACGATCAGCGCGGTGATCGCGACCCAGGCGACCGCGTAGTGGGTGCTGCGGAAGGAGAAGCTCCACGGGTACCACTGCGAGGAGTTGGCCAGGCCGGTGACCAGTTGGAAGATCGCCGCCGCCATCAGGACGCCGATCGACAACCGCTCCAGCAGGTGCACCAGCAGGGCCCTGCCCGGTCGCGGCGGACGCTGGAAGAAGCGCGGGAACACCGACCACAGCTTGACCAGCAGCAGGGGTACAGCGACCGTACCGGCGATGATGTGCAGCCCCTGGGTGACCTGATAGAGGCGGACCGGGCGGGTCGGGACCGACAACCAGCCGGGCGTGTCCTGCTGCAGGTGGCTCCACACGCCGGTGAGGAACGCCACCGCGAACGCGACACCGAGCCAGCGCCCGACCCGGCTGGTGACCTGCGGACCGCGCAGCCGGTACGAGAAGTCCTCGACCTTGGGCAGCCGGTCGAGCAGCGTGGCGGGCTTCACAGCTAGCACTGTAGGAGGATGCGGCACCAGAATCCGCCCTGAACACATGACGTATCGGTGACATCGGGTACGTGTGGCTGCCGACGGCCTGCCGGCGCCTAGCCTGACCCCATGCCTGCCCACGTGCTCCTGGTCGAAGACGACCCCGCGGTGCGCGATGTCGTCCTACGCTACCTGGAGCGCGACGGGCATCGGGTGAGCGTGGCAGGTGACGGACAGCAGGCGCTGGACACGATCGAGCGCGACCCGCCCGACCTCCTCGTGCTGGACCTGATGCTGCCGGTTCTCCACGGCCACGAGATCCTGCGCCGGCTGCGAGCCCGTGACGACGGTCTGCAGCGCGTCCCTGTGGTGATGCTGACTGCGCTGGCCGAGGAGGAGGACCGCGTCGCAGGTCTCACGCTCGGCGCCGACGACTACCTGACCAAGCCGTTCAGTCCACGCGAGCTGGCCCTGCGTGTCGGGTCGGTGCTCCGTCGCACGCAGCCACAGCCCCCTGCCAGTCCCGGCACGGTCTCCGACGGCAGTCTCACGATGGACCTGCTCGCTCGGACCGCCCACGTGGAAGGTCGTGAGCTGATGCTGACCGCGCGCGAGTTCGACCTGCTCGCGTTCCTGGTGACGCATGCGGGCCGGGTCTGGTCACGTGCCGACCTGCTGGCGCAGGTGTGGGGGTGGTCCTTCGGCGACCACTCGACGGTGACGGTGCACGTCAAGCGGCTGCGGGCCAAGCTCGATCGGCACCCGGCTCTCGCGCAGGCCATCGTGACCGTCTACGGGACGGGCTACCGCTACGACCGGCAGGAGGTCGCCACGCCGTGACATCGATGGACTGGCACTCCGCGCTGCTGGCCCTCGCCTGCTCGGTCCCGGTCGCCGCGGTGGGCGCGGTGGTGCTGCTGCGGCTGCGGCAGCGCTCGCTGGTGACCTCGGTGGTCGTGCTGACCCTGGTGCCGATGTTGTCGATCCTGGCCGGCGTGGTCGTGACCAGTGGCTTCATGTTCACCACCGAGCTGCGGACGACCGCGGTGGTCTGGGTGACCGTCTCGCTGGTGTCGGTGCCTACCGCGCTGCTGCTCGGCCGCTCCCTGGCGCGCCAGAGCGTCTGGGAGCGTGAGGCACGCGAACGTGAGCGGGCCGCCGATCGCTCTCGCCGTCAGCTGGTCGCCTGGATCAGCCACGACCTGCGTACCCCCCTGGCGGGGATCCTCGCGATGACCGAGGCGCTCCAGGACGGCGTGGTGTCCGACGACGGGGACGTCAAGGACTACATCGGCCGGATCCGGCACGAGTCGTTGCGGCTGTCGTCGCTGATCGACGACCTGTTCGCGATGTCCCGCATCCATGCCGGTGCGCACGCAACGCACCGCTGCCCGGTGTCGATGCACGACGTCGCCCAGGAGGCCGCAGCCACCACGGCACCATCGGCTGAGGCGGCCGGGGTGGGCGTGCAGGTCCACTCGGCACCCGGGGCCGGCCCGCTCGTGCTCGGCAACGACGCGGAGCTGCTGCGGGTGGTCCGCAACCTGGTGGGCAACGCCGTACGCCACAGCGCCGCCGGTTCGACCGTGGGCCTGAGCACCGGCCAGGACGGTGCCCATGTCTGGCTGCGGGTCGACGACGCGTGCGGCGGCATCGCCCGCGACGACATCGAGCACGTCTTCGACCTCGCATTCAGGGGCAGCATCGCCCGCGAGGCGGGCGCCAGTGCCACCGAGCCGGCCCGTGCGGGGCTCGGGCTCACCATCGCCCGGGGTCTCGTCGAGGCGCACGGCGGTCAGATGAGCGTCGCCAACCACGGTCCGGGGTGCCGGTTCGAGGTACGCCTGCCCGCGGTCAGGGACTGATCCGGACCTCGGGTTATCGCACCGGTACCATGTCGACGTGGTATCCGCAGCAAGACGTCACGGGTTCGTCAGCGCCGGCCTCCTTCACGCCCACCCCGGGCGGACGTACCGTGGACGCCAGGTCGCGGCGCGACCGCACTCCGCGGATCTGGCCCACGCACCTGTGGACAAGCACTGCGCTAGACCCATGGAGGTTGAGAAACATGCTGGACCAGATGTCGATGCCGGTGCTGTTCATCGTGGTGATCGTGCTGCTGGGGCTGGTCACCGGCGGCCTCTTCCTGGGGATCCGGATACTCGGATCGCGCCAACACTCAGGCGGCCCGTCTCCCGGCTCCCGACCTGAGGACGACTCATGAAGGCCCGGCACGCCAGGACGACCGCCTAACCCTCCGTGAGGGTGAGGAGTCGGCGATGAGCGACGTACCCCTGCATCAGCACGCCTTCTTGTCCGACTGCGCGTCGGCCGCTCTCGTGACGGCCGCAGGCTCAGTGGACTGGCTGTGCCTCCCGCGGTTCGACAGCCCACCGGTGCTGGGTCGGCTCCTCGACGGCGAGGCCGGCCACTTCTCGATCGCCCCGGCGGTCGACGGCTACCAGCAGCGTTGGCGATATCGGCTACCCGGTCTCGTACTCGAGACGACCTGGTCCTGCCCGGACGGTGAGCTGGTGGTGACCGATGCGATGGCGCTGGGCCGCAACGAGCGTGGGCACGAGCTCGGCCGCTCCTCGCCCGGTGTCCTGCTCCGGCACGCACGATGCACCCGCGGGTCCGTGCGGATCCTCGTGGAGTATGCACCCCGACCCGAGTTCGGGCTCCTGCACCCGCGGCTGGAAGCCGTCGGGGGGACCGTCGTCACCTACGGCGGGTCGACCGTCCTCGTGCTGAGCACCGACGTGGAACTGGATGTCGCCGCCGCCACGGCCACGACCGTTGTGTCGCTCGAGGCTGGACAGTCCCTCGAGTTCGCCTTGGAGCAGGGGGATGCGTGGGGCCCGGAGCCCGCACGCTGGAAGCCACGCACGATACGCCGCCGGCTGGATGCGACGCAGAAGTCGTGGCAGAGCTGGTCGCAGCTGCACCAGAACTACGAGGGGCCGCTGCGCGACCTGGTGCACCACAGTGGCGTGGTACTGCGGGGTCTCACGTACGCGCGCAGCGGTGCCGTGGTCGCCGCGCCCACCACGAGCCTGCCCGAAGGCGTGCACAGCGGCCGCACCTGGGACTACCGCTACACGTGGGTGCGGGACGCCAGCATGACCCTGCAGGGGCTGTTCGTCGCCGCGTGTCCTGACGAGGCCGAGCGCTTCTTCTCCTTCCTGGCAAGAGCTGCCGCGACCCAGCTCCACCGGGGGGTCGACCTGCAGATCATGTTCGGGGTCGCCGGGGAGCGGGACCTGTCGGAGCGCGAGATCCCGCACCTGGCCGGCTGGCGTGACAGTGGCCCCGTACGCGCCGGCAACGGAGCCTGGAACCAGCGTCAGCTGGATGTGTACGGTTCGCTGCTGGACGCTGCGTACACCCTGCGCGATCACCTGGGGGGCATGGACGAACGTACCCGCATGTTCCTGGTCGCCGCCGTCGAGACGGCCGCATCCCGGTGGCACGAGGACGACCAGGGGATCTGGGAGATGAGAGGCCCGGCCCGGCCCTACCTGCACAGCAAGCTGATGTGCTGGGTGGCGCTCGACCGCGGCCTGGCGATGGCCGAGCAGCTGCGCTGCCAGGACCGCGCGCAGGCGTGGACGGCGGCCCGCGACGAGCTGGGCGCGATCATCCTCGACCGCGGCTGGAACGAGAACGTCGGCGCCTTCACGCAGTACTTCGGGTCCGAGGTCCTCGACGCGTCCGCGCTGCTGATGGTGGTGGTGGGGTTCCTGCCTCCCCACGACACTCGTCTGCTGTCGACCGTCGACGCCGTCGAGCGCGACCTGCAGGACGAGCACGGACTGATCTATCGCTATCGCGGCGACGACGGCTTCGACGCTCCGGAAGGGACGTTCCTGCTGTGCGCGTTCTGGCTGGCGGAGGCACTGGCGATCACCGGCCAGGTGGAGCGCTCCCGCACCGTGCTGTCACGCGCAGCCGAGTGCGCCACAGGGCTCGGGTTGTTCGCCGAGCAGGTCGACCCGGCCACGGGTGAGCTGCTGGGCAACTTCCCGCAGGCGTTCAGCCACCTCGGTCTGGTCAATGCCGCCCAGGCTCTTGCGGAGGCCGAGCGAGGCGCAGCCTCTGCGGCGCAGTCAGCACCCGCCAACCGGTGCTGAACCGCAGGCCGGGATGCTCACCGGCGACCCGGGCCGCGTCGTCGGCGTCATCGACGTCGAGCAGCTCGACCGTCGCAGCGACCCGGAGCCCTCGAGACTGCAGGGCCTCCACGGTTGCCGCTCCGGTCCGGTCGGTGGACATGGGCACCTCCGTCAGACACGCCGCTGCCCAGGGGTCGCGCAGTCCGAGCAGCCACCAGCCGCCGTCGGTGGCGGGTCCGAGCACCGCTTCGTGATCCTTGAGCAGCTCTAGGGCCGCCGTCAGGTGCTCGGCACGCAGCTGCGGGGTGTCCATGCCGACCTGCAGGACGGCGGTGGCGTTCGGCATGGCGGCCAGCGCGTCGGCATGCGCGGCCGCCAAGCGCTCACCGAAGCCTGCACCTCGCTGCGACAGCACCGTGCAGCCGGCCAGCGCCGAGGTGATCGCGTCGGCCCTGGCCGCCGCGGCCGGTTCGCCGGTCAGGGCGACCACCACCGGCCAGCCGGTTGCGTGGCAGGCCGCGATCGTGTCCAGCAGGGCGGCGGCCGCCAGGTCGGCGGCGCCTGCGTCACCGACCGTCGCTGCCAGCCGGGTCTTGGCGAAGCCGGGCACCGGCACCTTGGCCACCACCAGCGCGACGGGGCCGTCGGCCTGAGCATTCACCGCAGCACCCGGGCGAAGTCACGGATGGCCCGGGCGGTGCCGCGCACGCTGCCCGACACCTTCGACGTGGTGCCGTCGGCGCGACGCGCGTACGGCACGTCGATCTCCTCGATCCGCCAACCGGCCGCGACTGCGGCGATCAGCAGCTGCAGCGGGTAGCCGAACCGCCGGTCGGTGAGCCCGAGCGCCAGCAGGTCCTCGCGCCCGCACACCCGCATCGGGGCGATGTCGTGCACGGTGGCGCCGCTGCGGTGGCGCAGCCACCAGGCGATGAACCGGGTGCCGGCGCGGGCGTGCCAGGGCCAGACGCCACGCGCGACGGGGCGGCGACGCCCCACCGCCATCGTGGCGCCGGCGAGTACGAGGTCGCGCAGCGGCACCAGGTGGTCCGGGTCCAGCGATCCGTCCCCGTCGATCACCGCGACGAGCGGCGATTGGGCCGCCACCACACCGGCGTGCACGGCGGCGCCGTAGCCGGGGAACGGCTCGTGCACGACCTGTGCCCCTCGGGCGAGCGCGACCGCGGCGGTGTCGTCGGTGCTGCCGTTGTCGACCACGATGATGCGAAAGCCGTCGGGCAGCGTGTCGAGGCGGTCGAACAGCGCCGGTAGGGCGGGTCCCTCGTCCCGGCAGGGGATGATCACGTCACATCCGATGTCGGCCGCTGTTGGACTGTCGGTCACGGGTGCACCGTATAGACCCTGTCACCGCCCCGTACCCTTCCGGTCATGTTCGGGCTGCGGCGTGCCACCTGGGCAAGTGTCGTGATCGCCGCCCTGTTCGTCACCGTGACGATCCACTTCTCGGCGGTCTTCGACTTCTTCGTTCGCGACCGGTGGGGACCGCTGTGGCAGAACCTGGAGCCCCGGGTGAGCGCAATGACCCCGGTGTCGGTCGTCCTCGCGATCCTGCTGGTCGGGCTCGCGCCGCACGCGCACCGGTTGTCCTGGCGGGGGCTGCTGGCGACCGCGTTCGCAGCGAACTGGGTCTGGACCATGGTGCTGGCGCTGGTGGACGGGCGCGACGGCATCTCTGCCACCTTCACCCGCCCGGGGGAGTACCTCGCCGACGCGCGCGAGGTCACCAGCATGCCGGGGATGGTCGAGGACTTCATCGACCGGATACCGGGCACGCACCCGGACAACTGGAGCACTCATGTGGCCGGGCATCCTCCCGGTGCCCTGCTGTTCTTCGTCGGGCTGGTCCGCCTCGGCATCACCGACCCGTTCGACGTCGGCCTGGTCGCACTGACCATCGGCACCACCGCGGTGGTGGCTGTCCTGGTGGCCCTGCGCGCGCTCGCCGGCGAGGAGCTCGCCCGCACGGTGCTGCCGTTCCTCGTGGTCGGCCCGTCGGCCATCTGGGTCGCGGTGTCCGCCGATGCGGTGTTCCTCGCCGTCACCGCCTGGGGGATCGCTGCGCTGGCCCTGGCGGCGACCGCACAGCACCCGAGCGGATGGCGCAGTGTCGCCTGGGCGCTGCTGGCGGGGCTGCTGCTCGGCCTGGGCATCTTCCTGTCCTACGGCCTGGTGCTCATGGGTGCGACCGCGATCGCGGTGCTGGTCGCCGCGCGGAACTGGCGTCCGCTGCCCTGGGCGGTGCTGGCCGCCCTGGCGGTGACCGCGGCGTTCGCGCTGGCGGGCTTCGCGTGGTGGGAGGCCTATCCGGTGCTCCACGACCGGTACTACGCCGGCATCGCGTCGGAGCGGCCGTACTCGTACTGGGTGTGGGGCAACATCGGCGCCTGGCTGATCGGCGTCGGCCTCGCAGTCGCCGCGGGCGTGGCGCACGCGATCAGCGTGCTGCGGCGGCGGGGACAGGAGCCGATCGACGCCGGGCGGCGGGCAGTGCTGCTGCTCGGCGGCTCAGGCCTGGCGTGCGTGCTGCTGGCCACGGTGTCGGGCATGAGCAAGGCAGAGGTGGAGCGGATCTGGCTGCCGTTCAGCCCGTGGGCGCTGTGCCTGATGGCGCTGCTGCCGGTACGCGACGCGCGGCTCATGCTGGTCCTGCAGGCGGTGCTGGGGCTGGTGACGCAGCACCTGCTGGAACTGTACTGGTAGGCCACCCACTCAGGACGTCGGTCGCAGCGGGGCCGTCGCGAACTCCGCGAGACCCCGCTCGGGCGTGACAGCGGCCACGAAACCCAGTCCGTCGCTGGCCGCCGTGGGGTCCGCCACCACGTGGCGCACGTCGGCGGCCCGGTATTGCCCGTCCGCCACCGGCTCGGGCCCGTCGTACGCCCGTGCCACGACCTGGGCCATCTGCCCGATGCTGACCGGGTGCCCCGAGCACACGTTGTACGCCGTCACGCCGACCGGGTGGTCGCCCAGCTGTTCGATCGCGTCCACGTTCGCCGCGGCCACATCGGTGACGTGCACGAAGTCGCGCATCTGCCCACCGTCCTCGAAGACGGTCGGCGCCTGTCCCCGTTCCAGCGCCGATCGGAAGATGGCGGCGACCCCGGCGTACGGGGTGTCCGCCGGCATGCCGGGGCCGTACACGTTGTGGTAGCGCAGCGCGATCGCCCGCCCCTGCTGCAGCGTGCACCAGGCGTCGGTGAAGTGCTCCTGGGCCATCTTGGACGCGGCGTAGCTGCTGCGCGGCCGGATCGGGGCCCGCTCGGTGACCGTCGTCCAGGCGACCAGCCGGTCACAGTGCGGGCACCGCGGGTCGAACCGGCCGGCCTCCAGGTCCTCGGTACGCCGAGGCGCCGGACCCACCTCGCCGTCGACCTCGCAGCGGTAGAGCCCGTCGCCGTAGACGACCATCGAAGACGCCAGCACCAGTCGGTCGACCTCGGCGCGTGCCATGGCTGCCAGCAGCACCGCGGTGCCGAGGTCGTTGTGTGCGGCGAACGCCGGCAGGTCCTGGGCGTCCACCCCGTTGCCGACCATGGCGGCCTGGTGGCAGACCACGTCGGCGCCGGCCAGCAGGTGCTCGAGCGCGTCCCCGTCGCGGATGTCGACCGCGTGCGTGCCCTCGGGTGCTTCTGACCCTTCCGCGTGAGCCTGCGGGATCATCGCGTCGACCCCGACGACCTCGTGTCCGCGACGGGTCAGCTGACCGGCGACGCAGGCGCCGATGAAGCCGGCCGAGCCGGTCAGCAGGACCCTCACGGCAGCTCGATCGGCAGGTGCATGGCGTCGTGCACGTGCGGGCAGGCACAGTCGCGTGCGGTGTCCAGACCGGCCATCACCGTGCGCAGGTGCACCCGCAGCCGCTCGATGTTCTCGCCGAACACCGCGAACACCTCGGCCTGGCTGACGCCCTGCCCCTCGCTCAGCCCGGCGTCGACGTCGGTCACCAGCGCCACCGCGGCGTAGCACAGGCCGAGCTCACGGGCCAGCACGGCCTCCGGGTGACCGGTCATGTTGACCAGCGACCAGCCCTGGGCGGCGTACCACTGCGACTCCGCCCGGGTGGAGAACCGCGGACCTTCGACGACGACCATCGCGCCACCGTCGACGGCGTCGCCCCGCAGGTCGTCCAGCACGCCGGCGCGCAGCCGCGGGCAGTAGGGGTCGGCGAACCCGACGTGGCATGCGCCGGAGTCGAAGTACGTCTGCACCCGCGACGTGGTGCGGTCCACCAGCTGGTCGGGCACCACCAGCGTGCCGGGTCCGAGCTCGGGCTTCAGGCTGCCCACCGCGCAGGGTGCAACGACCTGGCGTACGCCCAGGCTGCGCAGCGCCCACAGGTTGGCCCGGTAGTTCACCCGGTGGGCGGGGAACTCGTGGTGGAGTCCGTGTCGCGGCAGGAACGCCACCCGACGGCTGTGCCCGTCGGTGTCACGCACCGATCCGACGCTGACCCGCGCGGAGGGGGCGCCGTAGGGCGTGTCCACCTCGATCTCGGTGGCGTCGTCGAGGAACGTGTAGAACCCCGACCCGCCGATGACGGCGACGGCCGGGGCGTCTGTCGGAGCGTCGGTCGGTGTCGGGGACATGCGCGGGATTCTGGCAGCCCGGGCTCAGTGCAGCACCTTCAGGCCCACCACACCGCCGACGATGGCCAGCAGCATGACGATCTTCAGGGCCGAGACGGGCTCCCCGTCGAAGGCCATCGCGTACACCACGGTCAGGGTCGCGCCGATGCCCACCCACACCGCGTACGACGTGCCGACCGGCAGGTCACGCATCGCGTACGCCAGTCCGGCCATGGACAGCACGAGGGCGATGCCGAACACCACCGAGGGAACGAGCTGGGTGAAGCCCTCGGACCTGCCGAGCGCGGTGGCCCAGACGGCTTCCAGCACACCGGAGACGACGAGAACGATCCAGGACATGGGTGCAGGGTCGCAAACGCAGGGCCACGGCGGGCAGGCCGGGTCCACGGTGGGGGGTCGTACCGGTCGGACGGGCGCTGCGGACCGGTGGTGTCTAGGCTCGAGCGGGTGATCTCCACGCTGCTCGGCATCCTCGATTCAACCCTGGACAAGCTGGTCGTGCCGGGTTACTCCCGGCTCGCCGTCCCGCTGCGCCGACGCTGGTGGCCGGCCGACCCGCCGCCGGACGTGCTGCGGGGCAAGGACGTCGTGGTCACCGGCGCCAGCTCGGGCCTGGGCAAGGCGACGGCGCTCGGCCTCGGACGGCTCGGAGCCCGCGTGCACCTCGTCGGCCGCACCCACAGCCGCCTCGACGACGCCGCCGCCGAGATCCGCGCGGCGGTCCCCGAGGTGGAGCTCGTGGCGCACGCACGTGACATCAGCGACCTCGACGATGCCGCCCGGCTCGTGCAGGCCATCCGTGACCACGCTCCCCACCTGCATGCACTGGTGCACTGCGCCGGCGTCATGCCTCCGCAACGCACCACCACACCGCAGGGTCACGAGGTGGCCTACGCGACGCACGTGCTGGGCCCGCACCTGATCACGTGGTCCCTGCGGGACCAGCTCGCCGCGGCCGGCGACGCCCGGGTGGTCATCGTGTCCTCCGGAGGCATGTACACCCAGCGGCTGCGGATCGACGACGTCGAGTACGAGCACGGCGACTACAAGCCGACCGCCGCGTACGCCCGTACCAAGCGGATGCAGGTGGTGTTGGCCGAACTGTTGGCGCAGCGCTTCGGGGCCGACACGGCGGTGCACAGCATGCATCCGGGCTGGGCAGCCACACCCGGCGTGACCGACTCGCTGCCCGGGTTCGACAAGGTGGTCGGACCGATCCTGCGCAGCGCCGACGAGGGTGCCGACACGATCGTCTGGCTCGCCGCGAGCCCGGAGGCCACCTTGACCACGGGCCAGTTCTGGCAGGACCGCCGGCCCCGCCCCACGCACTACTTCCCGTGGCAGGGCGAGTCGGCTACCGACCGCGAGCGGCTGTGGGAGCTGGTCTGCGAGGCGACCGGCGTCGGCCAGGGCTGAGCGCGAGGGGGTCGCGCGAGGAGGTCACACGAGGGGTCGCGCGAGGAACGAGCGGGAAAGCCCGAGCGCGACATCCAGGCCAGAGCGAGGGCGTCGGTCAGCACTCCCCATGGCATCCAGCAGCCACCGGGCGCGGCAGCACAGCGACCACGACCGCGATCGTGACCGAGAACACCGCCGCGGCTGCATTGAGGGTGCCGAAGCCCCAGACGCCGACGACCACCCCGGACAGGGCGCCGGCGCTCGCCGCACTGAGGCCCATGACGAGATCCGCGAAACCTTGGACGCGCGGGCGTACCACGGTGTCGAGCCCTTCGCCGACCAGCGTCGAGCCGGCGACCAGCACGCACGACCAGCCCAGTCCGAGCAGGAACAGTCCGGCGGTCAGGCGGGCAGAGGAACCCTCCTGCGTGGTGCCGGCCAGCACGACGGCCAGCAGGAGAAGCCCGCTGCCCAGAGCCAGCACCTTCCGCTGGCCGCTGCGGTCGGTGAGCCAGCCGACCAGCGGCGAGAACGCGTACATCCCGAGGATGTGCACGCTGATGACAAAACCGACCACCTGGAGGCTCGCCCCACCGTGGTCCATGTGCAACGGCGTCATCCCCATGACCGCGACCATGCTGGCATGGGCGCAGGCGATCACCACGACGCCGGCCAGCACCCGTGGGTGCCGACGTACGACGTGGCGGACCGGCTCGTTCGTGGGCGCCGATCGGAGTACGTCGTCGGTGACCTGATGGTCACGCTCGAGCTCGCGGGCCAGCAGCAGCGGGTCCGGTCGCAGCCGGAGCACGAGGTAGGCCGCCGCGGCTGCGGTGCCGAGCACGCCCAGCAGGTACGCGCCGCTGGCCGGGGGCAGCCCCAACCCGACCGCGACGTCACCGGCCGGCCCGACCACGTTCGGCCCGAGCACGGCGCCGACGGTGGTCGCCCACACCACGATCGACAGCGCGCGACCACGGCTGTGGGGCTCGGCGAGGTCGGCGGCGGCGAAGCGGGCCTGGGAGCTGGCGGCGGTCGCCGAGCCCAGCAACGCGGTGCCCAGCAGCAGCAGGAGGAACGAGGCGTTCGCGGCGGCGACGACTGACAGTGCCGCGCCGCAGGCGCCGACCGCGTAGCCGACGGCGAGCCCGGTACGTCGTCCCCCCCGACGAGCCAGGCCCGCGATGGCGTACGCAGCGAGGGCGGCCCCGAGCACCTGGGTGGTCGACGTGAGCCCGGCGAGCGTTGCCGACCCGACGATCTCCTCGGCGATGATGGCCGACACCGCGATGCCGGTGGCGACGCCGACACCGCCCAGGGCCTGACTGGTAGCCAAGGTGGCGACGGTGCGCCGCTGCACGCGGCCGATGTCAGTGGTCTGCTTGACGGCCGGCACCGGCTAGCCGTCCACCAGGAGCCCGCGCAGCGGCCCCTCCAACCGGTCCGTCCGGCGTGACATGTGGCTCAGCGTGGACAGCCGGTGGGTCCGCGGGAGGCCCTCACGCACGCGCCTGTCCTGCTCCCCGGCCATGCTGCGCCACACCTCGTCGATCACCGCACACGGGTCCTTGTCGAGCTCCTCGACCGGCCGCTGGATGTGCTCGGACCACAACTGCAGCCGTGTCGTGCGCGCCAGCTCGGCGTCACAGGTCAGCACGTTCATCTCGGTGTCGTTGAACAGTGAGTGCTCATTGAGGTTGGCCGAGCCGATGGTGAGCCACCGGTCGTCGACGATGCCGACCTTCGCGTGCACGTACACCTGCGCGTCCCGGACGCCGTCGTGGGCGGTGAGGGTCGTGGCCAGCAACCGCTGCCCGCCGGCGTCGGCCTCGACGAGGCGCCCGAGCTGGCCGCGCGTCGTCTCCTTGCCGTCGTTGGGTCGGGACGGCAGCAGCAGCAGGATCCGGAAGTCCTCGCACGGTGGGTTCTCCAGCTTGTCCGCGAGGATGTCGACCACCTCCGGCGACCACAGGAACTGGTTCTCGAGGTAGATGAACCGCTGGGCACCGCGTACGGATCGTAGGTACGCGTCGAGGATGCTGAAGTCACCGCGGGAAGAGAACCCGTACGTCCGCTCCGGGACCGTCCGCACCACCTGCACCTGCGTGTCACCGGCGGCAGCGGGCACGACCGGCGGGGCGAGTCGCTCGCCGGCCACCTCGCTCCAGCGCTGGTTGAAGTGGCGTGCCACGTCCGCTACGGCGGGCCCGGACAGCCGCACGGCTGCGTCGTGCCATCCCAGGGGCTCGGTCGGCGGATGGTCAGGGGCGTCGTACCTGTCACCCTGCAGCGCGGTCAGGTCGATGCCCCCGACGAACGCCACGGTGCCGTCCACGATGACGAGCTTCTCGTGGTGGCAGTGCATGGTGCGCCCGCGGCCGTCCAGGAAGCACTGCACCTGGCTGTCGCGCATGAACTCATCGCGTACCGCCGTCACCTGCGACCGGGTCGGCTGGAAGACCGGGAGAGGGGGTCCTGCCCACAGCAGCAGCCGCACCGGTACCCGTTCGGCCACCTCGGCCAGCAAGTCGCGTAGCACGACCTCACCGCCGTCCTGGCCTTCGTCGCGGTGCATGATGAAATCCGGGCTGGCATGCCAGCCGGCAACGTGTACGAACTCCCGGGCGCCGCGGATCGCCGCCGCCATCGCGGGCAGGGCACACGAGCCGTCGACGAGGACCTCGAGACGGTTCCCGGTGCGGACCTCGGCGTGCACGGACCACCAGGTGTCACTGTCCGGGCCCGTCCCGTCCTCGGCATCGCCTGTCTCCCCGAGCACGTCGTCCCAGCCGAGGCGGCGGAGCCGTCGGGCGTGGTGCCGCCTCATCAGCCACTCGAGCCCGTCACCGACCCGGTCGTCGACCCGGTCGAACCAGGTGCCCTTGTCCACGTTCCTGCCCACCATGCCCGCCATCGTGTCCCGCTGTGGGGTCGTCGCGCTACCGCTGCGACTCAGGAAGCTCCAGAGCCGCCCACACGGCCCGCCAGACCCGTTTGGGTGCCTCGCCCTCGTCCAGTGCCTGGATCACGGAGCGCCCGCCGAGCTCGCGCAGCGACTGCTCGCGGGCCCACACCCCGGCGTACGCGGGCCCGAGGTGGTGCTGCATCCGGGACCAGAACTCACTGTGCCTCACATCGCCAGTATCCGTCGACGGCTCGGGTCCGCAGCCGGTACTCCACTCTTCCGACGTCCGGCGTGGGAGGCAGCTCGACTCACGAGTAGGTGCTGACCCGCCGGCTCGCCGTTGACATCTGCTCGTAAGTCGACGAGCAGCTCACTTGAGCAGCAGCGTGCCGAGCCGCCGCGACGCGGCGTACAGTCCGGCGCTGCCCATGATGAGGAGGTAGCCGACCGCAACTCCCGCGTCCCAGCCGACGGTCCCGGTCGACAGCTCCCGACAGAGCACGACCCCCTGGTAGAGCGGGGTCATCTGCACCACCCACTGCAGGGCCTGCGGATAGGTCGACAGCGGGTAGAACGTCGCGGAGAACAGGAACATGGGCATGATCGCCAAGGTGACGTACTCGAAGTCCTGCCACGACTTCATGTACGTCGTCAAAGCCATGCCGGCACCGCCGAAGGCGAACCCGATCAGCATCGACGACGGGATCAGCAGCAGCCCCCACCACGACCCGATCAGCCCCATGCCCGCCATCACCACGATGAAGGCCGCCGAGTAGCAGCTGCCGCGCAGCAGGCACCAGGTCAGCTCACCGCGGGCGATGTCCCGTGGACCGAGCGGGGTGGCCAGGACCGCGTCGTACAGCTTGTCGTACTTGAACCGGAAGAACAGGCCGAAGGTGGCGTCGTACAGCGCACCGTTCATCGCCGCGGCGGCCAGCATCGCCGGTGCGACGAACGCGGTGTAGGAGATCAGGCTGCCGTCGTCGAGCGGGAACTCCCCCACCAACCCGCCGACGCCGATCCCGATCGAGAACAGGTAGAGCACCGGCTCGAGGAAACCGGTCAGGAAGACGATCCAGGCGCGGCGGTAGACCAAGAAGTTGCGCTCGATCACCCGGGTGCCCAGGCCGACGAACGGGAACTGCCGCGGACGCGCGCCGAGCACCAGGGTCGTGGACGTCATCCTCACCCACCGGTCAGACGTCGGGCGAACGTACGACGGGCGACCAGCCAGCCGAGCATCATCCACACGAGCAGGTAGCTGACGTGGACCAGCATCCAGATCCAGTCGACGGTGCCCGTGGTGGCCATCCGGGTCACCTCGACGCCGTGCCACGTCGGGGTGACGTAGGCGGCGACCTCCAGCACGCCGGGCAGCTGGGAGACCGGGAAGAACGCACCGGAGAACAACGACAGCGGGATGATCACGACGCGGTAGACCACCGCGAAGGCACTCGGGTCCTCACGGGTCGCGGCGAACGCGAAGACCGGTGTGGCGTGAGCCATCCCCACGAGCACCGAGATGAGCAGGGCTCCCACCGCGCCGGCGACGGACGAGACGGCGCCGAAGGCCACGATCACCGCGATGAACACCACGGCTGTCGTCGCGATGCGGAATGCGACGAACAGCAGATGCCCCAGCAGGATGTCATCGGAGCGCAACGGTGTGGCGGCCTGCGAGAAGTAGACCTTGCCCCACTTGAAGTTGCCGAGGACCGGCCACATCGACTCCCCGATGGCGGTCTGCATCGCCGTGGTGGCGAGCAGGCCGGGCGCGATGAACGCCAGGTAGTCCAGTCCCCCGAGCGCACCGGCGTCGGCCTGGTCGTCGACGAAACCGCCGAGGCCGACACCCATCGCGGCGAGGAACAGCAGCGGCAGCAAGAACGACGAGATGACCGATCCCCGCCACGTACGGCGGTAGACGGTGACCCAATAGTCGTACTGACGCAGCACCAGTTGCACCGACGACGGCTGGGCGGACGGCCCGTACGTCGGCGCCCGAGCCGATGAGGGAGCCGACATCAGTCGACCAGGGAGCGGCCGGTGAGGCGCAGGAAGACGTCCTCCAGCGTGGAACGGCGGATCAGCACCGCCGTGGGATGCAGGCCCCGGTCGTGGACTGCCTCGACCGTCTTCTCACCGTCACCGGTGTAGAGCAGCAGCCGGTCGGGCAGCACCTCGATGCGCTCGGCGAGACCCTCGACGTCAGCCTCCGAGCCGGCGTGCTCGGTCACGTCGAAGCGCAGCTCGACGACCTCCCGCGAGGAGTGGGCGGCGATCAGCTCCGTCGGTGACCCCTCGGCGGCGATGACGCCGTCGTCCATCACCACCAACCGGTCGCAGAGCTGCTCGGCCTCGTCCATGTAGTGGGTCGTGAGAACGATCGTCACCCCCTGCTGGCGCAGCCGGAACAGCCGTTCCCAGACCAGGTGCCGTGCCTGGGGGTCCAGTCCTGTGGTCGGTTCGTCCAGCAGCAGCACGTCCGGCTTGTTGACCAGGGACCGGGCGATCGTGAGCCGGCGCTTCATGCCGCCGGACAGGTCCTCGACCTTGTCCCTCGCCCGGTCGGTGAGCTGCACGAACGCGAGCAGCTCGTCGGCCCGTTCGGCGCACTCGCGCCGGGGCAGGCCGAAGTAGCGGCCGTACACGGTGAGGTTCTCGCGTACGTTGAGCTCGTTGTCGAGGGTGTCCTCCTGCGGGCAGACTCCGAGCCGACCCCGGATCTGCGACCCGTCGGTCGCGGGGTCGAGACCGAAGATGCGCAGCTCCCCCGCGGTCACCGGCGAGGTCGCAGCGATCATCCGCATCGTGGAGGACTTGCCCGCACCGTTGGGGCCCAGGAACCCGAACGCCTCCCCGCGGCGCACCGTCACGTCGATCCCTCGCACCGCCGTGAAGTCGCCGAACGACTTGGTCAGCCCCCGTGCCCGCACCATCTCGTCCACGGGAGAGGACTCTATGTCGCCGTCCCGGCAACGCTCGAACCGGTTTCCACCGGACTCCCCATGGCACGTTGTCACTGCCCATGGGTTGCGTCCCATGGGCAGTGCGGTTTCCCAGGGGACCCAGGTAAACCGCGCCGCGACCCGGCTGTCCGGCCCCGGGCGGGTGTCGGTGACGTCGTGGAGGATGAGCGGGTGCCCAAGGACCCTGCTGCTGCCCCGGGCGACTTCGTTCTGCGGCGGTTCTCCCCGGCCACCCGCGAGTGGTTCACCGGGTCCTTCCCGCACGCCACGCCGGCCCAGACCGGTGCCTGGGAAGCGATCAGCTCCGGGTCCCACACCCTCGTCGTCGCGCCGACCGGGTCGGGCAAGACGTTGGCTGCGTTCCTGTGGGCGTTGGACCGGCTGACAGGCGCCGCCGCCGGGCCCGAGCCCGACCGGCAGCACCGGTGCACGGTGCTGTACATCTCACCGCTCAAGGCCCTCGCAGTCGACGTGGCCCGCAACCTGCGAGCGCCGCTCGTGGGCATCACCCAGACCGCCAGACGACTCGGTCAGCCGGTCCGTGCCGTGTCGCTGGCGACCCGGTCCGGTGACACGCCGGCTGCCGACCGGCGACGTTTCAGCTCCCACCCGCCCGACATCCTGGTCACGACGCCGGAGTCGCTGTCCCTGCTGCTGACGTCCAGGGCGCGCGAGACGCTGGCCGGGGTCCAGACCGTGATCGTCGACGAGGTGCATGCGGTCGCGGGCAGCAAGCGTGGCGCCCACCTGGCGCTGTGCCTGGAGCGGCTCGACGAGCTGCTCGAGCGGCCCGCCCAGCGGATCGGGCTGTCGGCCACCGTCCGCCCGGTCGAGGAGGTGGCGCGGTTCCTGGGCGGCCGGGCACCGGTGCGCGTGGTGACCCCGGAGTCGCACAAGCGCTGGGACCTTCGGGTGGTGGTCCCGGTCGAGGACATGACCGAGCTCGGCGGGTCTGGGACTGCCCCGGATGGCAGCCAGACCCCACAGCAGTCGATCTGGCCGCACGTCGAGGCGAAGATCGTGGACCTGGTCGAACAACACCGGTCGACGATCGTGTTCGCCAACTCACGGCGCCTGGCCGAGCGGCTCACTGCACGGTTCAACGAGATAGCCGCAGACCGAGCCGAGGGCAGCACCGACGAAGGCGCCGAACAGTCGACCAACCGGCGTACCCCTGCGCAGCTGATGGCCCAGTCCGGGCAGAGCGACGGCGTCGGCAGCGTCATCGCACGGGCCCACCACGGATCGGTGAGCAAGGACCAGCGGGCGATCATCGAGGACGACCTGAAGAGCGGCCGGTTGCGCTGCGTGGTGGCCACCAGCAGCCTCGAGCTCGGCATCGACATGGGCGCCGTCGACCTCGTCGTACAGGTCGAGGCTCCTCCGTCGGTGGCCAGCGGACTGCAGCGGGTCGGTCGCGCCGGGCACCAGGTCGGCGAGGTCTCGCGTGGCGTGGTGTTCCCCAAGCACCGCGCCGACCTGGTGCACGCAGCCGTGGCTGTCGAGCGCATGCGCTGCGGTGCGATCGAGGCGTTGTCGATCCCGGCCAACCCGCTTGACGTGCTCGCCCAGCTGACCGTGGCGGCCGCAGCCATGGACGAGCTCGACGTCGAGCACTGGTACGACGTCGTACGTCGTGCCGCGCCGTTCGCCTCGCTGCCGCGCTCGGCGTACGACGCGACGCTGGACCTGCTCGCGGGCCGCTACCCCTCCGACGAGTTCGCCGAGCTGCGCCCGCGCATCGTGTGGGACCGGGTCGGCGGCACCCTGACCGGGCGCCCGGGAGCGCAGCGACTGGCGGTCACCTCCGGCGGCACCATCCCCGACCGGGGACTGTTCGGCGTCTTCCTGGTCGGTGCCGATGTCGCCCGTGGCGGCGCCCGGGTCGGTGAGCTCGACGAGGAGATGGTCTACGAGTCGCGGGTCGGTGACGTGTTCGCCCTCGGGACTTCCAGCTGGCGGATCGAGGACATCACCCACGACCGGGTGCTGGTGAGCCCGGCCCCCGGCCAGCCCGGCCGGCTGCCGTTCTGGAAGGGCGACACGCTGGGACGACCGGCCGAGCTCGGTGCGGCCCTGGGTGCGTTCACCCGCGAGCTGGCGGGGGCGAACCGGGACGACGCGCTGACCCGTTGCCACGGGTCGGGGCTCGACGGCTGGGCCGCCAGCAACCTGGTGGGCTTCCTGCGCGAGCAGGTCGAGGCCACCGGGCACGTGCCCACCGACCGGACGCTGGTCATCGAACGCGGGCGCGACGAGCTCGGCGACTGGCGGATCCTGCTGCACTCGCCGTACGGCCTGCCGGTGCACGCACCGCTCGCACTGGCCGTGCAGGCGCGGCTGCGCGAACGGCACGGCACCGACGCCCAGGCGATGGCCAGCGACGACGGGATCGTCGTACGGCTGCCGGAGACCGACGCCGAACCGCCGGGCGCCGATCTGTTCGTCTTCGAGCCCGACGAGGTCGAGGACCTGGTGACCGCCGAGGTCGGCGGCTCCTCGCTGTTCGCCGCCCGGTTCCGCGAGTGTGCCGCTCGGGCGCTGCTGCTGCCGCGGCGCGACCCGGGCCGACGGTCCCCACTGTGGCAGCAGCGCCAGCGTTCCGCGCAGCTGCTCGAGGTGGCGCGTACCTATCCGAGCTTCCCCATCGTGCTGGAAGCGGTCCGCGAGTGTCTGCGCGACGTCTACGACGTGCCCGCGCTGCGTGCGCTGATGGCAGCGATCGACTCCCGCCGGGTACGCCTGGTGCAGACCGATCCGCCCAGTCCGTCCCCGTTCGCGCAGTCGCTGCTGTTCGGCTACGTCGCGGCGTTCCTGTACGAGGGCGACTCTCCCTTGGCCGAGCGACGGGCCGCCGCACTGTCGCTGGACCCGACGCTGCTGGCCGAGCTGCTCGGGCGGGCGGAGCTGCGGGACCTGCTCGATGTCGACGTCCTCGAGCAGGTCGAGGCAGAGCTGCAACGGCTCGCCGATGACCGTCGGGTCACCGGGGCCGAGGGCGTTGCCGACCTGCTCCGACTGCTCGGTCCACTGACCGAGGCCGAGATCGCCGCTCGGAGCACCGCGCCGTCGCAGGCTCCGGGCTGGACCGACGACCTGGGACAGGCCCGCCGCGCCGTACGGGTGAACGTCGCGGGCGAACAGTGGTGGAGCGCCGTCGAGGACGTCGCCCGGCTGCGTGACGCCCTGGGGGTACCAGTGCCCCTGGGCGTGCCGGATGCCTTCATCGACCCGGTCGCGGATCCGTTGGGCGACCTGGTGGCGCGGTTCGCCCGGACACACGGCCCCTTCGTCGTCCCGGCGGTTGCCTCCCGGTTCGGCCTGGGCACCGCCGTCGTGACCGACACGTTGCGTCGCCTCACCGGGCAGGGCCGTGTCGTCGAGGGCGAGTTCCGTCCCGGTGGGCAGGGCTCGGAGTGGTGCGACGCCGAGGTGCTGCGCCGGCTGCGCCGCCGCTCGCTCGCGGCTCTGCGCCAGGAGGTCGAGCCAGTCGAGCCGTACGTGCTCGGTACGTTCCTGCCCGCCTGGCAGCACGTCGGTGGCACGCTGCGCGGCGTCGACGGGCTGCTCACGGTCGTCGAACAGCTCGCGGGCTGTGCCGTGCCGGCGTCCGCGCTCGAGCCGCTGGTGCTGGCCGGTCGGGTCCGGGGCTACTCCGCCGCGCTGCTCGACGAGCTGACCGCGTCGGGTGAGGTGCTGTGGTCCGGCGTCGGGAGCCTGCCCGGGTCCGATGGCTGGGTCAGCCTGCACCTGGCCGACACGGCGCCGCTCACCCTGCCCGAACCCGCCGACGAGCCGCTGGAGGCCCTGCAGTCGCGGGTCGTCGACGCCCTGGCAGGCGGCGGTGCCTACTTCTTCCGCCAGCTCAGCGACGCAGTCGGCAGCATCGACGACCAGACCTTGGCGCAGACGCTGTGGAGCCTGGTGTGGTCCGGCCACCTCACCAACGACACGCTGGGTGCCCTCCGTGCCCTCACCCGCTCTGGTCGCGGCACACACCGCGCACGCCGTCCGGTGCCGCGCCCCACCCGCCGCCGTGGGCGGCCCGGGCGGGCGCAGCTGCCGACGCGCACCGGCCCGCCCACCCTGGCTGGCCGCTGGTCGCTGCTCCCCGAGCGGGAGGCCGACGTCACCCAACGCGCCTACGCGAGTGCCGAACTGCTGCTGGAGCGGCACGGCGTCGTCACCCGCGGATCGGTCGTCAGCGAGCGGGTGCCCGGCGGTTTCGCGGCGACGTACAAGGTCCTGTCCGGGTTCGAGGAGACCGGACGTTGCCGACGTGGCTACTTCGTCGGCTCGCTGGGGGCGGCGCAGTTCGGTACGTCAGGAGCCGTGGACCGGCTGCGCAGCGTCGCCGCCGAGGCGGTCGACCACCGGGGTATCCGTGCTCTGACGTTGGCCGCGACCGACCCCGCCAACCCGTACGGCGCAGCACTACCCTGGCCGCGCCGCTCCGACGCGTCGGAGCGCCATGGACATCGGCCCGGTCGTAAGGCCGGCGCCCTGGTAGTGCTGGTCGACGGTGGGTTGGTCGTCTACGTCGAGCGCGGCGGCAGGACGCTGCTGACCTTCGACGACGACCAGGCGTCCCTCGAGCCCGCCCTCGAAGCCCTCGCATCGGCGGTGCATGAGGGGGTGCTCGGCAGGCTCGCGGTCGAGCGAGCCGACGGCGAGCACATCCTGGGGACCCCGCTGGCAGCCGCTCTAGAGGCCGCCGGCTTCCACGCCACACCCCGCGGACTGCGCCTGCGCGCGTGAGTCAGCTGTGGTCAGCCCGCCGGACTCAGTGCCTCCGCCGGACCCGGCTGAGCAGCTGCTCGCCCGGTCGCTGCTGCTCGCCCTGGAGAGCCCCGAGCACCAGCAGAGCCCCGGTCAGCGCCGGGATCAGCCACTGCGTTGCGCGCAACCGTTCCTGCGCCTGTGCGGTGCCGCTGGAGGTGATGGACGTGGGTTCGGTGGCGCCCTCGGAGAGCTCCCCACCGGCACGCTGAGTGTCGCGCCCCAGCTTCCCGCTGTAGGCGGTGACCCCGAGCGCGGCGGCGGTGAGGACAGTCTTGAGCGCCGCGCTGCTGCCGGCCCCGGACTGGGTGAGCAGGCGTCCGCGGTCCGACTGCAGCATCCCCACTGAACCCACCAGGTGAGCTCCGATCGCCACGGCGTTGACCGGCGCCCAACGGGCCCACCCCTCAGCGGCCAACGGAAGCCGCTCGCGCGCATTCCCGGCTTGCGCAGCAGCGCCGTTGAGGCCGACCGCCCCCATCAGCGAGCCACCGAACCAGGCGGCCAGTCCGAGGTCGTGAAGGCTGCGGACGACGGTGTTGCGGTTGGTGGACATACGTTCCTCCGGGTCGGTCGGTCACGGACTCACCACGTCCGTACCCGTCCCGCGTCCACCCATGCGCGACCGCTGTCAACCGGTACGACGCGCCTGGGGCAGTCACCCGCCCACCTGCCCCCGCGGTCAGCTTCCCAGCGGTGTGTGCGGTGATCACGTCGACGAGGCCGTGACCCTTGTCGAACGACGGGACACCCCGCCGGGTCCGCCTCGTAGGGCGCGCCGTCGCTGAACTGGTGGGCACTGAGCTTGAGGGCCGCCGGGGTCGCAGCCAGTACGCCTCGAACAGCTGAGCGATGATGCCGGTCACGTGTGGTGCCGCCATGCTCGTACCGCTGATCGTGTTGTAGGTGCCGAGGTCCAGCGGCCCGGACCGTTGCGCGGGTCGAGCCCGGTGGCGCAGATCACCGGGTACGGACGGCACGCCGAGGTGATGTTCTCACCGGGGCGGACAGATCCCGACGGCACGTGACTGACGTCTCGGTGCCGACCGACATGTCAACGATCTACGCTCCGACAGTGAGCACCACGACTGTGACCCCACCAGCCACTGCGCGCGACGTGGCCGTCCTCGCCGCCATCACCACGACCGTCCTGGCCTGGGCCTCGGCCTTCGTGGTGATCCGCTGGGCCGGTGAGTCCTTCTCCCCCGGCGCGCTCGCCCTCGGACGGCTGGCACTCGGCTCGGCTGCGCTCGGTGCGCTGTTGCTGGCACGCCGGCGGTGGGTGGCTCCCAACCGCCGGGAGTGGGTGCTGCTGGGCGTGTGCGGCGTGGCCTGGTTCGCCGTCTACAACGTCGCACTCAATGCGGCCGAGCAGCACCTCGACGCCGGGACGACAGCCATGCTGGTCAACATCGGCCCGATCCTGATTGCTTTGCTGGCCGGCGTCATGCTGGGCGAGGGCTTTCCTCGCTGGTTGCTGGTCGGTGCCGCCGTCGCGTTCGCCGGAACAGTGCTGATCGGGTCGGCGGCGAGTCGCTCCGGTGACGTCGACCTGCTCGGGGTCGTGCTCGCCGTCCTTGCGGCGGTGACGTACGCGGTCGGTGTCCTCGCTCAGAAGCCGGTGCTTCGCCGTCTGCCCGCCTTGCAGGTGACGTGGCTGGCCTGCGCGGTCGGGACGCTCGGCTGTCTGCCTAGGCGTCACCACCTACCTCGTGCCGCCGCTCACCATCCTGACCGGCTGGCTGCTGCTGGGCGAGACGCCGGTCGCCACCGCCCTGGTCGGTGGTGCGATCTGCCTCGTCGGGGTCGCTTTGTCACGTCGCCGTCCGCGGGTCGCGGCTGTCGAGGAAGTCGGCTGACGTGCAGGCCGAGTCGGTCGCCGCGTTCGCCGGGCTGCTGGCCGACCGCAGCCGCGCGTCGGTGTGCCTGGCGCTCCTGGACGGCCGCGCCTGGACGGTCGGCGAGCTGGCCCGACATGCCTGCGTCGGCCCGTCGACGATGAGCGAACACCTCTCGGTGCTCGTTGACTCCGGCCTGCTCGCGCAGGAACGTCAGGGGCGCCACCGCTACGTCCGGCTGGCAGGTCCCGGGGTGGCCGAGCTGGTCGAGGATCTGGCAGCGGTCGCCGGAGTCCCGGTGCCAATCCAATCGCTCGCGGCACCCGATCCCATGCCGAGCTGGCCGCAGGACGGACCTGCTACGACCACTTGGCGGGTCAACTCGGGGTACAGCTGTTCGACTGCATGGTCAGGCGGGCGCTGCTCGACACCCGTGTCGGTCTGGTCCTGACCGGGGCCGGCTCAGCGTGGCTCGCCCGACTGGGCTGCGACCTTGATCCCCGGCCATCGCGCCGGCCACTGCTGCGTACCTGCCTGGACTGGACTGAGCGCCGTCACCACCTCGGCGGGAGGGTCGGCGCTTCCCTGCACACGGTGCTGCTGAGTCACGGGTGGACGACGCGTGGCACCCGCCCCCGCGCGGTGCGACTCACCGACGCAGGGCGTGGCGCGTTGGCCGAGCAGCTCGGCTGGCAGCTGGGGTAGCCGCCGTCAGGACGTCCTGTCCGGGAGGCCGAGGATGAAGCGGGCCATCGCGGTCCGCTGACGTACGAGGCTCTCCAGACCGGGCACCGACCGACTCTGCAGGTGCTCGCCGGGCACAGCCGTGAAGGCCGTGAAGACGGTCAACACCAAGGCGAGGACACGCCCGCCTCCGGGTGTCGCACCTTCGAGTGCTCAGCCACGTGCCCGAATCTCGGTGACTGCGTTGGCCGCAGTGGTGGGCATGACCAAGCAGGCCATGGGGCAGGTCGCCACCTACCTGGTCGGCGCCGGCTATCTCCTCGAGGACTCGGCTCCTGACGACCGGCGCATTCGGGTACTGCACCTGTCGGCCCGCGGGCGCGAGGTCACCGAGCTGATTCTCGAGCGCATGACGCGGGTGGAGGCGCAGTGGGCGCAACGCGTCGGCTCACACCGGTACGCGATCTTCCGCGCCGTGCTGGGCGAGCTGGGATGAGTGGCCGGCTCAGGCGGCCGCGACGACCTCGCAGGAGTCGACGGCACCCGTCGAGATTGCGACCGTGCCGATCTCGTGCACCGAGCCGGCGGGACGTACGTGGGCCCGTTCGTCGACCTCCAGCCGGTCGCTCACCTCGCGCAGCACGGCCGACATCGGCACCGCAAGCGCGTCGCACAGGGCGGCGAGCAGCTCGGAGCTGGCTTCCTTCTGACCACGCTCGACCTCGGAGATGTACCCGAGGCTGACCTGGGCGTCCGCGGAGATCTCGCGCAGGGTCCGACCCTGCTGGACGCGTCGGGAGCGCAGCACCTCACCGATCCGCTCTCGCAGCACCGTCACGCGCCAACCTCCTGCAACGTCGTCTGGCCGCTCGGCCACCGGATACCACCGTACTCGCCGACTCCGACCACTGGTGGGTGGAACGCCCGATGACCGCCGATGCTTCCCGCACGTCACCCCTCCTCGAGCACGTCCAGCAGCAGTTCCAGAGCTCCAGACACGCTCGTCTCCCGGACCACCGCGCGGTCGCCGTCCAGGTGCAGCAGCCGGTGCGCCACCCGTCGCGGGCCGGCGACTGCGACGTGCACCGTGCCCGCCGGCCGGGCGGGGTCGGAACCCGGACCCGCCACGCCGGTCGTCGAGATACCGTAGGTGGCACCGAGCCGCTCCCGTACACCGGTCGCCATGGCCCGCGCAGTGGACTCCGACACCGCACCGTCGCGGGCCAGTGTCGCCGGCTGCACCCCGAGCAGCGTGGACTTCAGGTCCGTCGCGTACGCCACCACGGCCCCGCGGACGACGTCGGAGGCACCGGTGACGTCCACCAACCGGGCGCACAGCAGGCCCGCCGTCAGCGACTCGGCTGATGCCACGGTGGCGGAGCGGGCACGAAGCCGGGCCACGACCTGCTCGGCCTGGTTGCTGATCATGGACGGTGCGTGGCCGCCTTGCGGCGCAGGACGAGTGCTCTGGCGACGTAGTCCACGCCGGTGACCAGCGTCACGAGCACGGCGGCCGTCATGATGACGTGCGCGACGATCAGCAGCTCGGCGGGCAGTGGAGCGATGTACAGCGCCAGCGCGACCACCTGCAGGACCGTCTTGAGCTTGCCTCCCGGACTCGCAGCTATCACGCCGTGCCGGATGACCCAGAAACGCAGCGCCGTGATGCCGACCTCACGGGCCAGGACCAGGATTGTCACCCACCACCACAGCTCACCCAGGATGGAGAGGCCGACGAAGGCCATGCCCGTCAGTGCCTTGTCCGCGATCGGGTCGACCAGCTTGCCGAAGTCGGTGACCAGGCCGCGGTTGCGGGCGAGCTCACCGTCGAACCGGTCGGTGATCGCCGCGACGAGGAACACCGCCAGGGCCAGGATCCGCAGGCCGGTGGACTCGCCGTCGTCGGCGAGCAGCGACCAGCCGAGGAACGGGACGAGCACCAGGCGCAGGGCAGTCAGGGCGTTGGCGATGTTCCAGTTGCTCGGAGCGGGCGTGGTCCTCGGACGGGCACTCATGCGGCGCCTCCCGAGGCATCCGCGACCAGGTCGACGCCGACGTGGTCCACGACCACGGCGGTCACGATGTCGCCCACCGCCGCGTCGCCGGCCAGTCCACGTACGGTGCTCGATCCGTCCACGTCGGGACCTTGGTGGGCAGCTCGTCCTTCCCCCACCGATGTGTCCTCGCCGGTATCACCGTCGACCTGCTCGAGTAGCACCTCCAGCTGCTCACCGACGCGGTCCGCGGCCCGCGCACTGGTCAGCTCTTCGACCAGGCTGGTGACCTGTTGCACCCGGTCGCGCACCTCGTCCTCGTCGATCTTTGCGTCGAGCCCGAGGGCTTCGGTGCCGTCCTCGTCGGAGTAGCCGAAGACTCCGACCGCGTCCAGCCGGGCAGCGACCAGGAAGTCGGTCAGCACTGCGAGGTCCTGTGCCGTCTCCCCCGGGAAGCCGACTATCACGTTGCTGCGGATGCCGGCCGAGGGTGAGGAGGCACGGATCGTCGCGATCAGGTCAAGGAACTGCTCGGCGTCACCGAAGCGCCGCATGCGCCGGAGCAACGGCCCCGAGGCGTGCTGGAAGGACAGGTCGAAGTACGGAACCACGCCCGGGGCCGCGGTGAGCGAGTGGATCAGCCCAGGTCGCATCTCGGCCGGCTGCAGGTAGGACAGGCGTACCCGCGCCACGCCCTCGACGGCGGCGATCTGGGGCAGCAGCGTCTCCAGCAGGCGCAGGTCGCCCAGGTCCTTGCCGTAGGACGTCGAGTTCTCGCTGACACAGAAGAGCTCACGCGCGCCCTGCGATGCAAGCCATCGCGCGTCGTTCAGCACGTCGTGCGGACGCCGGGACACGAAGGCCCCACGAAACGACGGGATCGCGCAGAACGAGCAGCGCCGGTCGCACCCCGACGCGAGCTTGAGCGGAGCCACCGGGCCGCTGTCCAGCCGGCGCCGGGCCAGCGCGGGACCCGAGGCGGGTGTGATCCCCGCGGGCAGATCGGGCTGTGCCACCTGGTGGGCAACCTGGTGGGCAACCTGGTGGGCGACCCGGTGGGCGACCAGGTGGGCGACCCGGTGCCCCGGTACGACCGTCCCCGCCGCGGAGCGCTCCACCGGGGAGATCGGCAGCAGCATCCGCCGATCGGACGGGACGTGCGGCACGTGAGCCGAGCCGGCAAGCACCGACGTCAGCCGTGCAGCGATGTCGGGGTAGTCGTCGAAGCTGAGCACCGCGTCGGCCTCGGGGAGCGAGTCGGCCAGCTCCTGGCCGTACCGCTCGGCGAGGCACCCCACCGCGACGACAGACCGGGTGGACCCGGTGTCCTTGAGATCCGCGGCCGCCATCAGCGTGTCGATGGAGTCCTTCTTGGCCTGCTCCACGAAGCCGCAGGTGTTGACCAGCACGGTCTCGGCGTCGGCAGGGTCCTCCACGATGTCGAAACCGTCGGCCTCCAGTCGGGCGGCGAGCTCCTCGGAGTCCACGTCGTTGCGGGCGCAGCCGAGGGTGACCAGTGCGACCGTGGACCGAGCACCGCGGGCGATCCCCCCCTGCTTGACGTCCCCGGGCCGAGGCGTCGTCGAGGAGTGGGCAGCAGCGGTCATGATCGGCCCATTATGACCGACGACCAGCCCAGCGATGTGCCCCGACGGGCTGCGTCAGCCGGCAGACCGGCGACCGAGCGTCGCCCGCACGGTCATTCCTGCTCCACCGAGCGTTCCCCGCGTGTTGCCGTTGACCTGGACGCGCACGTTGCCGGCGTCCAGAATCCGTGCCGTCGCGACGCCTTCCACGTCGACGACCTCAGTCTCACCCGGCCGCACGGTGCCCCGCCAGACCAGCCCGCCCTCGGCGTCACGTACGACGATCTTGCTGGAGCCGCCCTCGGCGCTGAAACGGAGCTCGTTGAGCACCGGGGCACCCAGGCCGGCGAACTGCTCCGGGTCCGCGCTGGGAGCCGGTTCGATGCCAGTGGTGACCGGGGGCGCAGGCGTTGACTCCTCGATACCGCTGCTCAGGTAGTCGGCGAGAATCCACACGATCGCGAGCACCATGACGACGGCGATCAGCACTGACCAGCGCGGGCCGCCGTTCACCCGACGGATGGACGGCTGTGGGCCGGTTGCCAGCTCCGCCTCGAACACCCGCCTGGCAGTCACCGGCGCCTGCGCGTACTCCCGGTCGTACGTCTCGAGCAGCGGCGCCGGATCGATGCCGAGCGTGCGGCACAGCGAGCGCAGGTGGCCACGAGCGTAGAAGTCGCCACCGCACGGCACGAAGTCATCGACCTCGATCGACTCGATGACGTGCGGTCGGATGCGGGTGCGCTCGGCGAGGTCGTCGATGCCTATCCGCAGCTGGTTGCGCGCCTGGGTGATCACCGGGCCGAGGAGCGGCTCGAGAGCCGGTTGGGTCGGGTACGACTCGACCGGGGCGGCGTCGACGGCTATCCGCTCTGGCTCCTGCACCGGCGCGGTGACGCTCTCGACCACGAGTCCGACCCGGCCCTCGGTCCGGCGGAGCTCACTGACCTCGGGCAGCAGGGCAGCCTGCGGCTGGAGAGCGGAGGAACCCACCGTGGCGGGACCGTCGCGGTGCACCTGGGCGCGAGCCGCACGACGGGCCGAGGTGACCATCCGCAGGGGCTGGGTGAGCCGCGAGCGGGCCACCGTGGCCGGCGGTCCCTGCTCTGCTCCAGCGTCGGGTGCATGGCTCTGCGACGGCTGCTCCACAGCGGCGTCGGCCACCGGCTCGCCCGTGGGTGCAGTCGGCGGCGCCTGGGTCAGCACGACGGGGCTGCTCTCACCGGCATGACGAAGGTCGGCCAGCGCCCGGGGGAGGTCCGCTGCGCTCACCGAGGCACAGGTGCCGTACGCGACGTGCTGCGCGTCACCGTCGGTCCGCTGCACGACCAGGACGATGTCCCCCAGACGACGGGTCGCCGGCTCGATCTGCACCGACTCGACCTGCGACCACGGCGTGCCGGTCCACAGCCGACCGTGGCGCACCCGTACCCCGTGCTCGTCGGCCACCATCCGGGGTACGCCGGCACTGACCCAGCTGCCGAGGTTCAGGGCCGTGACGGCGCCGAGCGCGGCCACCACCGCCCACCAGGCACCCGCGGCGTCGCCGTCACCGATCCGCCAGGCGTACGCCACCGCGGTGGCTCCCGCCACCAGGGCCACGAAGGCGTGCGCGCCGGCGCGGCCGCGGATCTCGACCGGTTCCGGTCGTACCTCGTCGATGATTTCGAGTGTCGGCTCCACCTCGTCGCCCAAGCCATCGGCCGGCTCGATCTCCGCGCGTATGTCAGTACTCATGGCCACTCCCCCTCACTGCTCCTGCAGACCGGCGATGACCTCGTCGACGTCATCGGACTTGATCAGCACGTCGCGTGCCTTGGATCCCTCGCTGGGGCCGACGATGCCCCGCGACTCCAGGATGTCCATCAGGCGCCCGGCCTTGGCGAAACCGACCCGGAGCTTGCGCTGGAGCATCGACGTGGAGCCGAACTGTGTCGAGACCACGAGCTCGACGGCCTGCACGACCAGGTCGAGGTCATCGCCGATGTCGTCGTCGAGCTCGCGCTTGGACTGTTGCGGCGCTGTCACGTCGAACCGGTACTCCGGCTCCAGCTGGTTCTTGCAGGCGGTCACGATCGCCTGGATCTCGTTCTCGGTGATCCACGCCCCCTGCATGCGCATTGCCTTGCTGGCACCCATCGGCAGGAATAACCCGTCGCCGAGGCCGACCAGCTTCTCCGCACCGGGTTGGTCGAGCACCACCCGGCTGTCGGCCAGCGAGCTGGTGGCGAAGGCGAGCCGACTCGGCACGTTGGCCTTGATCAGCCCGGTGACCACGTCGACGCTGGGTCGCTGGGTCGCCAGCACCAGGTGGATGCCCGCGGCCCGGGCCAGCTGGGTGATCCGCACGACCGAGTCCTCGACGTCGCGTGGAGCGACCATCATCAGGTCGGCCAGCTCGTCCACCACGACCAGCAGGTACGGGTACGGCGACAGCACGCGCTCGCTGCCCGGCGGCACCTGCACGGTGCCCTTGCGCACGGCCTTGTTGAAGTCGTCGATGTGCCGGAAGCCGAAGTTGGAAAGGTCGTCGTAGCGCAGGTCCATCTCGCGCACGACCCACGAGAGCGCCTCCGCTGCCCTTTTCGGGCTGGTGATGATCGGCGTGATCAGGTGCGGGACGCCTTCGTACGCGTTGAGCTCGACCCGCTTGGGATCGACCAGGATCATCCGCACCTCGTCCGGTGTGGCGCGCATCAGCAGCGAGGAGATCACCGAGTTGATGAAGCTGGACTTGCCCGACCCGGTGGCACCGGCGACCAGCAGGTGCGGCATCTTGGCGAGGTTCGCGACGACGAAGCCTCCCTCGACGTCCTTGCCGAGACCGACGACCATCGGGTGGTGGTCGTGACGGGCCGCGGTCGAGCGCAGCACGTCACCGAGGGAGACGATCTCCTTGTCCACGTTCGGGATCTCGATGCCGATCGCGGACTTGCCCGGGATCGGTGACAGGATCCGCACGTCCGCGCTGGCCACCGCGTACGCGATGTTCCTGCTCAGCGCGGTGACCTTCTCCACCTTGACCGCCGAGCCGAGCTCGACCTCGTAGCGGGTCACAGTCGGCCCACGCGTGTAGCCCGTGACCTGGGCGTCGATCTCGAACTCCTGCAGCACCGTGCTGAGCGACTCCACGACGGTGTCCGAGGCCTTGCTGCGTGCCTTGTGCGGGCTGCCCGGGTGCAGCAGGTCATTGCCGGGCAGCGAGTACACGACGTCGCCGGACAGCGAGAGCTGCTCGGCGCGCACCGGCAACGGCGAGTGCGGCGGTGCCTCGGGCGGTGTGTCGTTACCGTCCTCCGGCGTCTCCGCGCGCGGGTCCGGCTCGCCGGCGATCAGCGGACTGTCGTACGGCTGCTCGGCGTCCGTCTCAGCCGGCGTCATGCTGGCCTGCCGACGGCGGGGCCGCGACCGGGACAGCGGCGCAGCGTTCGTACCCTGCGGATCCCCGGGATCCGGCGGGGGCGGGCGCCGCAGCACGGACTCGCGCAGCGCTGCCAGTCGGGTCCCGATGGTGTGCACCGGGGTCCCGGTGACGACCAGCAGTCCGAACACCGTGAGCAGCACGAGCAGCGGAATGGCGATCAGGTGGGTGCGGAACAGGTCGCTGAGCACGGCGGACACGACGTACCCGATGGCCCCGCCGGCGCCCTGGACGGCTGCGTCGCCTCCGACGTCACGCGGGCGCGGCAACCCGTTGGCGATGTGGACCAGGCCGAGAACGCCGAACGTGATCGAGGACCAGCCGATGACCTGCCGGCCGGCCGGGCCGTTCTCCTGCGGGGTGCGCAGCAGGCGCCATGCGACGACCAGCAGCACCAGCGGGACGGCCCAGGACAAGACGCCGACCGAGCCGGCCACCACGGTCCGTACGACCTCGCCCACGCCGCCGGGCAGCGCCCACCAGATGGAGGCGGCGACGACGATCGCGAGACCGATGAACGCCAGGCCGGCACCGTCACGGCGATGCTCGGGGTCCAGGTCACGGGCGGCGCCGCCGATGCTGCGGGCGATCGCGCCGATCAGGTGCGCAACTGCGAGCCAGGTGGCGCGGATGCCGCGGCCGGTCGCGCTCAGGGCGCGCGCAACGGGGCCAGGACCGGTACGGGAGCGCGAACGCGTGGACCGTCGGGCCCGGCCACCGGAAGCACCGGATCGAGAGCTGGACGCCTTGGTCGGGCGGGTCTGCGACTGCGAGCTCCGCGACCGCGAAGGGGAAGACGTACGGGTCGCCATGCTCGACAGGTTAGGTGCTGATCACACAGGTCACACGCGTCCCACGCCGGAACGCGCCACCTGTCTGAGCAGCCCGGTCGCGCCGAGCCGCTCCGCGGCCCATCCGTGACTTCGGTGCGGCCCATCCGTGACTTCGGTGCGGCCCATCCGTGACTTCGGTGCAGCCCATCCGTGACTTCGGTGCAGCCCATCCGTGAGTTCCGTCGCGCCGGCGCCACCAAACTCACGGACCGGCGCCACCAAACTCACGGATGGTCAGGCGTCGAGGACGACCGGGATGATCATCGGCTTGCGACGCAGCCGGCTGGAGACCCAGCGGCCCATCGTGCGTCGGATGGTCTGCTGCAGTCGGTACGTGTCCGTGATGCCCTCGTCCAGGGCCGCCACCAACGCGTCCTTCAGCTGCGGGCGGATCTGTTCGAACACCGACTCCGCCTCGGCCAGTCCGCGTGCAGTGATCTCCGGACCGGTGACGATCTTGCGGCTCGCGGAGTCGACCACCACGATGACCGAGATGAACCCCTCTTCACCGAGCGTGCGGCGGTCCTTGAGCTCGGACTCCGTCAGGTCCCCGACCGAGGCACCGTCGACGAACACGTACCCGCACTCCACCCGCCCGGTGACCTGCGCGACGCCGTCCTTGAGGTCCACGACGTAGCCGTCCTCGACCACCAGCACCCGCTCGTCCGGCACCCCGGTGGTCCGGGCCAGTGTGGCGTTGGCGTGCAGGTGACGTAACTCACCGTGCACCGGCAGGACGTTCTTCGGCCGGACGATATTGTAGCAGTACAGCAGCTCGCCGGCGCTCGCGTGCCCGGAGACGTGTACGAGCGCGTTGCCCTTGTGCACGACGTTCGCACCGGCCCGCACCAGGCCGTTGATCACCCGATAGATGGCGTTCTCGTTGCCCGGGATCAGCGAGGACGCCAGCACGACCGTGTCGCCCTCGCGCAACGTGATGACGTGGTGGTCGTTGTTGGCCATCCGCGACAGCGCCGCCATCGGCTCCCCCTGGGAGCCGGTCGACATCAGCACGACCTTGCTCGGCGGCAAGGTGCCGACCTGCTTGAGATCGACGACGACCCCGGGGGGCACCGTGAGATAGCCGAGATCCTGCGCGATGGTCATGTTGCGCACCATCGAACGCCCGACGAAGGCCACCTTGCGCCCGTACTTCACCGCGGTGTCGATGATCTGCTGCACCCGGTGCACGTGCGAGGCGAAGGACGCCACGATGATGCGCTGCGTGCTCTGGGCGAAGGCCGCCTCGAGGGCGGGCGTGATCGAGCGCTCGGTCGTCGTGAAGCCGGGCACCTCGGCGTTCGTCGAGTCGGTGAGGAACAGGTCCACCCCCTCCTCACCCAGGCGTGCGAATGCGCGCAGGTCGGTGATCCGCCCGTCCAGGGGCAGCTGGTCCATCTTAAAATCGCCGGTGTGCAGGACCATGCCCGCGGGCGTACGGATCGCCACGGCCAGCGCATCAGGGATCGAGTGGTTGACGGCCACGAACTCGCACTCGAAGGGTCCCAGCTCCTCGATGTCACCCTCTTCGACCTCCCACGTGGGCGCGTTCTTCAGCCGGTGCTCGCGCAGCTTGGAGTCCACGAACGCCAGCGTCAGCTTCGAACCGACCAGCGGGATGTTGCCGCGCTCGCGCAGCAGGTACGGGACCGCGCCGATGTGGTCCTCGTGGCCGTGGGTCAGCACGATGGCGACGATGTCGTCGAGACGGTCCCGGATCGAGTCGAACGCAGGGAGGATCAGGTCGACGCCTGGCTGGTGGTCCTCCGGGAACAGCACCCCGCAGTCGACGATCAGCAGCTTGCCGTCGTACTCGAAGACCGTCATGTTGCGGCCGACGTCACGCAGTCCACCGAGCGGGGTGATGCGCAGAGTGCCGTGGGGCAGCTTCGGGGGCGGGCCGAGCGCGGGTGTGACAGGTGCCATGGGTGAGAGGTCTCCTAGCGGGTCAGTGGCCGAGCAGGCCGGCAGCGACGAGGGCGTCGCGCAACAGCGCCAGGTCGGCGTCGTCGAGCTCGAGCAGGGGGCTGCGCATCGTGCGGTGCTCCAGCACGCCGAGCAGCTGCAGGGACGCCTTCGCGGTGATGGCTCCCTGGGTGCGGTTCATGACGGCCTCGACCACCGGCAGCAGCGAGGTGTTGATGCGGCGCGCCTCGGCGAGGTCACCGCGGTCCAGCGCGGCGATCATCGCGGCGTAGTCGCGACCGGCGACGTGGGCCACCACGGACACCACGCCGACGGCGCCGTGCGCGAGCCAGGCAAGGTTTGCTGCGTCGTCGCCGGAGTAGTACGCGAGATCGGTCTCCGCCATGACCCGGGAACCGGCGACGAGATCTCCGGCGGCGTCCTTGACCCCGACGACGAGCTCGTGGGCACCGAGGGCCACCAGCGTCTGGTGGGAGAGCTTGACGCCGGTACGTCCGGGGATGTCGTACACCAGCACCGGCAGGCCACCGGCCTCGGCGACCTGGACCATGTGCGAGACGATGCCGGCCTGTGGCGGCTTGGAGTAGTACGGCGTGACGACCAGGGTGCCGTGCGCGCCGGCCTTGGCGGCGTCGCGGGCCAGCTGCACGGAGTGGGCGGTGTCGCTGGTCCCCACGCCGGCGACCACCGTGGCGCGTGATCCCACGGCGTCCAGCACGACGCGCACCAGCTGCTCCTTCTCGGCGTCGGTCGTGGTGGGACTCTCGCCGGTGGTGCCACTGACGACCAGGCCGTCGTTGCCGGCGTCGACCAGGTGGGTGGCCACGCGGGCGGCAGCCTCGAGGTCCAGCGCACCGTCCGGCGTGAACGGCGTGACCATGGCGGTGAGGACACGCCCCAGGGGCGCCGTCGTGGCGGTCATGGGACGAACGCTACCGGGTCCGGACGTGGATGATCCCGGTGCTGTCCGCTCGGGGGTCCGGGCAGCACCGGGACTCCCGATACATCGCTGCCCGGCGTGACTGCGTTACACATCCGGTCTGGATATGTTCATCGGACCGGAGTCCGCCGCGGCCGGTGGGCGTACGACGCGCTGGTACGTCACGACGTCGAACCCGTCGTAGCGTTGCCGTCCAGTCTGTTGCCAGGACGGCCAGTCGACGTCGGGCAGGTACGTGTCGCCCTCGGATGCGGCGTGTACGTGGCTGATGACGAGCTGGTCGGCACTGCCCAACGCTTCGGCGTAGACCGTGGCACCGCCGACGACGTAGACCTCCTCGCCGAGCGACGCCGCCAGCGCCAGCGCCTCGGGCACCGCGTGCTCCACGTGCACGCCAGGCGCGGACCAGTCCGGCTGCCGGGTGACGACGACGGTGGTGCGGCCCGGCAGCGGCCGGCCGATCGAGTCGTACGTCGCGCGTCCCATCACCAGCACGCCACCGAAGGTGAGCCGCTTGAAGTGGGCGAGGTCGTCGGGCAACCGCCACGGCAGATCCCCATCGCGGCCGATCACACCGTTGGCGGCCACCGCGACGACGAGGGTGACGGTCATACCGCGATGGGGGCCTTGATCGCGGGGTGCGGGTCGTAACCGTTGACCGTGATCGAGTCGAGCGCGAAGTCGTCGATGCACCCGACCGCCGGGTCCAACAGCAGCTCGGGCAGCGGGCGCGGCTCGCGGGAGAGCTGTTCGTGCGCCTGGTCGAGGTGGTTCAGGTAGAGGTGGGCGTCGCCGAAAGTGTGCACGAAGTCGCCCACCTCCAACCCGGTCACCTGCGCCACCATGTGGGTCAGCAGCGCGTACGACGCGACGTTGAACGGGACGCCCAGGAAAACGTCGGCGGAGCGCTGGTACAGCTGGCAGGACAGCCGGTCGTCGGCGACGTAGAACTGGAACAGCGCGTGGCAGGGGGTGAGCGCCATGGCCGGCAGGTCGGCGACGTTCCAGGCGTTGACCAGGTGCCTGCGCGAGTGGGGGTTGATCCGGATCGCCTCGATCACCTCGCCCAGCTGGTCGATCTGGCTACCTCCGGGGGTCGGCCACGAGCGCCACTGGCGCCCGTAGACCGGGCCGAGGTCGCCGGACTCGTCGGCCCATTCGTCCCAGATGGTCACGCCCTGCTCGCGCAGCCAGGTTGTGTTGGTGTCACCGCGGATGAACCACAGCAGCTCGGCCACGACCGACCTGACGTGCACCTTCTTGGTCGTGACCAGCGGGAAGCCGGCACTCAGGTCGAACCGGATCTGGTGACCGAAGACGCTGCGGGTCCCGGTGCCGGTGCGGTCGCTCCTGACGACGCCGTCGTCGATGATCCGCTGCACCAGGTCGAGGTATGCCCGCACGCTCGCCACGCTAGCACCGGGGTGCGACGACGATCGGGCCGTACTCACGATCGCGGCGGTGCCGGGGCTGCACCAGCGACATAATCGACCAGTGACCTCACGACGCGACCCACTGGAGACTCTCGCCGGGCTCGACCTGACGTACCGGGAGGTCGACGCCACCGCCGCAGGCCTCCCGGGGGGATACAGCCACGTCGAGGTCGAGGGGGAGCTCGGCCAAGGCCGCCTGACGTACCAGCGCGCTGTCGAGGCCCTCCTGACGTGGCAGATGCACGAGCACGCCGGCCTGTCCCCGCTGACGGACACCGCGCGGGTGACCCTGGGCAGCCACGTGGTGCAACGCATCGGGGTCGGTCGGTTCCGGTTCGGGGCACCTTGCCGGGTGGTGGCGGTGGTGAACGAGCCGGACCGTGGTGGCTTCGCCTACGGCTCGCTCCCAGGGCACCCGGTGTCCGGCGAGGAACGGTTCGTGGTGCTGCTCGACCCCGGAGACCGGGTACGTCTGCAGGTCCGAGCCTTCTCGCGGCCGGCCACCTGGTACGCGAGGCTCGGCGGGCCACTGCTCCCGCCGGCCCAGCGGCTGGCAGCGCGTCGGTACGTGCGTGCACTGCGTCGGGCATCCGCCGCGACCCCGACCTAACCTGACTCGATGAGCGACTTCGCCGGGTTTCCCGAGGCCGTGCTGGATTTCTACGACGACCTCGAGATGGACAACACGAGGTCGTTCTGGGAAGGCCACCGCGGCGTCTACGAGGAATCCGTCCGGGCGCCGATGGTAGCGCTGCTCGCCGCCCTGGAGCCGGAGTTCGGCCCCGGCAAGGCGTTTCGGCCCTACCGCGACGTGCGCTACGCCCGGGACAAGACGCCCTACAAGATTCACCAGGGCGGGTTCGTCCAGCGCGCCGAGTCGACCGGCTGGTACATCCAGGTCGGTGCCCGCGGCGTCGACGTCGGCGCCGGGTTCTACGCCGCCGACAGCGCCGCCCTGCACCGCTTCCGCGAGGCCGTGGCCGACGAGCGGACCGGTGAGCAGCTGCGCCAGCTGGTCGCAGACCTGGAGTCGGCCGGGTGGCAGGTCGGCGGCGACCGGCTGAGGACCCGCCCCCGCGGCTACGACGGGGACCACCCGCGGATCGAGCTGCTGCGACACCGGTCGCTGACCGTGGGCCGCTCCTACGGCTTCGAGCCCGTCGTACACACACCGCAGCTGTTCGACCGGGTTCGCGCGGACTGGGCGGCTGCCCATGACCTGGTCGAGTGGGTGACCGAGCACGCGACGGGGCCGCGGTTCGGCTGACGGGAGCCTACCGCCGGATCCTTGGCCCACGCTGCGAGGATGGTCGCATGTCCTCCCCCACGGCCGACGTGAGTGTTCGCATCGCCTGGTCAGCCGACGCGCAGGCGATCGCCGCCGTGCAGGTCGCCGCGTGGCGCGCCGGGCACGCGGACCTGCTCCCCGCCGAGGTGCTCGACTCCCTGGACGCCGACGAGTTCGCTGCCGCGTGGGCGGCCTCGCTGGACAAGCCCGAGGATGCGCGCAATCGAGTGCTGGTGGCCCTGGAGCACGCCACCGTACGCGGCTTCGCGGTCACCGGTCCGTGCCCGGATCCCGACGCCGACCCGGTCGCCGACGGCGAGGTCAGCGAGCTCGCCGTCGAGCCCGCGGCTCGCCGTCAGGGGCACGGCTCACGGCTGCTGCAGGCCTGCGCGGACACGTTGCGCCAGGACCGGTTCACCCGGGCGGTGAGTTGGCTGGGTGCCGGTGACGACCAGGCACGCACGTTCCTCACCGAGGCGGGCTGGGCTCCGGACCAGGCCCATCGCGAGCTCGACCTGCATGGCGATGGCTCGGTGAAGCTCAAGCAGGTACGCCTGCACACCGGACTCACCGACTGACACGCATGCCAGCGGACGAGCGGCCGCGCCCCACGCGCCGATCCGTGGTGCGCGACTCGATCGGTGTCGGAGTCGCCACCGGCGCGTACGGCGTGTCCTTCGGCGCGATTTCGGTCGCCAGCGGGCTCTCCGTCCTCCAGACCTGCGCACTGAGCCTGCTGGTCTTCACCGGCGCCTCGCAGTTCGCCCTCGTCGGGGTCGTGGCGTCCGGCGGCAACCCCATCACCGGAGCCGTCAGCGCCCTGCTGCTGGGTTCGCGCAACACGTTGTACGGACTGCGGTTGGCCCCGTTGCTCGGGTTCACCGGCTGGCGACGCGCCACGGCCGCGCACCTCATCATCGACGAGTCCACCGCGATGTCGGTCGTCCAACCGGATCCTGAGCTGGCCCGTGTCGGGTTCCTGGTGACCGGCGGGTCGGTCTTCGTGCTGTGGAACGCCGCCACCTTCGCAGGCGCCGTCGGCGGTGAGGCCCTGGGCGACCCCCGCGCGTACGGTCTGGACGCGGCTGTGGGTGCCGCCTTCCTCGGCCTGCTGTGGCCGCGCCTGTCCGGCAGGACCGAGCGTCTGGCTGCGCTGTTCGCCGCCCTGCTGGCCCTCGGGCTCGTGCCGCTGACGACCCCCGGAGTCCCCGTGCTCGCGGCCGGCCTGGTCGCCGTCGCCCTCGGTCTGCGGTGGAGGCGCTCGTGATCTGGACGGCGGTGCTGGTCACTGCGGCCGGCTGCTACCTGCTCAAGCTGCTGGGCCTGTCTGTCCCCGGACGGATCCTGGACCACCCGTTCGTACGCCGGGTCGCCGACCTGATCCCGGTGGCGCTGCTGGCTGCGCTGGTCGCGGTACAGGTGTTCGCCGACGAAACGGCGCTGAGGTTCGACGCACGGCTGGCCGGGCTCGCGGTGGCTGGCGTGGCGCTGCTGCTGCGGGCGCCGTTCCTGGTCGTCGTGTTCGCCGCTGCTCTCACGGCCGCGCTGCTGCGGCTGTGAGGCTCACCCTCTCGGAGAGCAGGCGGACGTCCGGACCGTATGTTGACGGTCATGAGGTACGTGGTGATCGGGGCCGGTGCCGTCGGTGGATCGGTGGGCGGGCGCCTGGCCGAGTCAGGCCACGAGGTCGTGCTGGTGGCTCGAGGTGCGCACCTGGCGGCACTGCGCACCGTGGGGCTGCGCCTGGTAACGCCCGAGGCGGACCGGATGCTCCACGTGGCGACTGCTGCGGGCCCCGATGAGCTCGAGCTGCGCGGCGATGACGTGCTACTGCTCGCGACCAAGACCCAGGACTCCACCGTTCTGCTCGAGGCGTGGGGCAAGGCACCCGTCGGCGCGCGTACCGCCGGCAAGATCCTGCCGGTCGTCTGCGTGCAGAACGGCGTCACCAACGAGCGCCTCGCGGCCGAACGCTTCGACCGCGTGTACGGAGCCTGCGTGTGGCTCCCGTCGACACATCTCCAGCCGGGGGTCGTGGTGGCCCCGTGCGCCCCGCTGACCGGCATCCTGCACCTCGGTCGCCACCCCGACGGCAACGACGACACCGTCCGGGCCGTCGCCGCCGACCTGGAAGCCTCGCGGATCCGGGCACCGGTGCACCCCGACGTCATGCGCTGGAAGCACGGCAAGCTGCTCAACAATCTGGGCAACGCCTTCGACGCGCTGTTCGAGCAAGAGGACAGCTGGCTGCCACTCCTCCACCAGGCTGTCGAGGAGGGGCGGGCGGCGTACGAGGCGGCCGGTATCGTGACGACGACGCCCGAGGAGGAGCGGGATGCACGCGGTGACCTCATGCGACCGCGCGAGATCGCAGGACATCCGCGCAGCGGCGGGTCCACCTGGCAGAGCCTCGCCCGCGGACTACCCCTGGAGACCGAGCACCTCAACGGTGAGATCGTCCGGCTGGGGCGGCTGCACGGCGTACCCACCCCCGTCAACACCGCCGTCACCGCCCTGGCCCGCGTCGCGGTCGCCGTGGGCACCCCACCCCGGACGCTGACCGTTGACGCCCTGCACCTGACCGACTGACCGCTGGCACCTGCGCGCCGATAACCGGTGGACGTCGACGACGGCGTCGGGACAGGGTCAGTGCATGACCGCAGCGATCTCGCACACGACCTTCAACTCGCTCGACGCCTACGCCCAGTCGGTGTTCTGGGCCCAGGTGCTCGGCTTCGCGGAGAATCCCGACGACCCGAACGAGCCGGGTCACGAGGAGAACATGATCTTCTCCCCCGACGGCACCCAGCGACTGCTGTTCATCGACGTCCCGGACGCCAAGTCGGTGAAGAACCGGCTGCACCTGGATCTGGTCCCCACCGATTGCACGCGCGACGAAGAGGTCGTACGCCTGCGAGGACTCGGAGCCACCCAGGTCGGCGACCTACGTCACCCGGATGGCAGCGGTTGGGTGGTGCTCGCCGACCCGGAGGGCAACGAGTTCTGCATCCTGCGCAGCGAGGCGGAGCGCGCCGCCACGTGACCCCCTCAACGCTGGGGGGAGGGGCTGGTCAGCCGAGCGTCGCGCCGAACAGCAGCCCGAGCAGGTACGTGATGCCGGCGGCGCCGAGGCCGATCGCGAGCTGACGAGCGGCACGCACCAACGGTGGACCGCCGGACATCAGCCCGACCACGGCACCGGTGAACATCAGCGCGAGTGACACCAGGCCGGCCGCGACGACGAGTGCCACGGTGCCCTCCAGGCCGACCAGGAACGGGAGCACCGGCACCAACGCTCCGGACGCGAAGAAGCAGAAGCTGGACAGCGCAGCCCCGATCCCGGTTCCGACGACGTCGTGGCCGGTGCCCTGGCCAGCGGTGCCGGGGTCGAAGGAGCGCTCGGCGAGCACCGTGGCCGCCCGACGCTGTGCCTCGTCGATGCTCATGCCCCGGGCCCGGTAGACCAGGGCCAGCTCATTGGCGTCGACGTCGAGGTTGGGGACGGCACTGCGGGTGGCCGTGCCCGGTGTCGACGCCTCGAGGAGCTCCTGCTGGGAACGCACCGAGATGTACTCCCCGGCCGCCATCGACAATGCTCCCGCGAGCAGGCCGGCGAGGCCGGTCAGGAGCACCGTGTCCGACCGGGCTCCGGCACCCACGACACCGAGCACGAGTGCCAGGTTGCTCACCAGGCCGTCGTTGGCGCCAAACACGGCAGCACGGAACGTCCCCGACAGTCGTTCGCGCCCGCGGGCCGCGAGGCCACGTACGACTTCCTCGTGAATGAGCTCATCGGCCGCCATCGCCGCGGTCGCGTCGCGGTCGCGGTCGTAAGACGAGCGGCTCTCCGCCCGCTGTGCCAGTGCCAGCACGAAGACCGAGCCGAAGCGTCGGGCCAACGCGGCGAGCAGACGGGTGCGCAGGTCACCGCGCTTCTCCCGCCCGACGTGCTCCCCGAGCAGCCGCTCCCAGTGGGCGATGTGCCGCTCCTCCGCGTCGGCCAGGCCGAGCAGGATCGCACGTTCCTCACCCGAGCGCCGCGAGGCGAGACTGCGGTAGACCTCAGCCTCGGCACGCTCGTCGGCCAGCCGCTGGCGCCACCGGCGCAGCGACCGCGGGTCCGGCTCCGCCGCCGGGCTCACGCAGAACCCGCTGCCGGCCGGCGCATGGGCAGGTGTGCGACACCGTCGTCGAGGTAGTCCTCACCACTGCGAACGAAGCCGAAGCGGGCGTACCAGCCCTCGAGGTACGTCTGCGCACCGATGACGATGTCGCGGCCGGTGCACCGGCTGATCGCCTCTGCGACCAGCTCCGCAGAGAGCCCGCGGCCCCGGGCCGTGCGCACAGTGGCAACCCGGCCGATGGACCAGGTGTCGCCGTCGTCGAGCACCCTCAGCGCGGAGACCACGGTGCCGTCCTGGGTCTGCCACAGGTGCAGCGTCCCCGGCTCGGTGTCGCGGCCGTCGATGTCGGGATACGCGCACTCCTGCTCCACCACGAACACATCCATGCGCAGGCGCAGCAGGGCGTACAGCTCGCGGGCACTCAGCTCGACGAAGCGGGCCGCCTGCAGCTGAGCGTCGCTCACTGGTGCATCCTCACGGGCTGCCGAGCCCGAGGACGTGCTCGAGACCGACCGTGAGGCCCGGCCGGTCGGCGACGGCACGCACGCCGGCGAGCACACCGGGCATGAAGGACGCCCGGTCCAGCGAGTCGTGACGGATGGTCAGGGTCTCCCCGACGCCGCCGAGTACCACCTCCTGGTGCGCGACCAGGCCACGGACGCGCAGCGAGTGCACGGGGATCCCCTCGACCCGGGCACCGCGGGCGCCGTCCGGGTCGGTCTCGGTGGCGTCGGGAACCGGCGGGCACCCGGCGGCAGCACGCGCCGCGGCCACCATCTCGGCCGTCCGACGCGCGGTGCCCGAGGGAGCGTCCTTCTTGTCCGGGTGGTGCAGCTCGACGATCTCGACGGACTCGAAGAAGCGCGCCGCCTGCTCGGCGAGGCTCATCATGAGGACCGCCCCGATCGAGAAGTTCGGGACGACCAGCACGCCGACCTCACCACCCGCGAGCCGCTGCTCGATCGCCTCCAGTCGGTTCGTGGTGAAGCCCGACGTACCCACGACCACGTGCATCCCGTGATCGATGCACCAGACAAGGTTGTCCATCACGACACCCGGATTGGTGAAGTCGACGGCGACGTCGGCACCCTCCAGGGCCTCCAGCGAGTCGTCGACGTCGACCCGGGCGACGAGCTCCAGGTCGTCGGCTGCGTCGATGGCCCCGCACGCAGCCGAACCCATCCGACCGGCTGCTCCGATGACCGCGACCTTCATGCGCTCAGAATCTCACGAGCCGAGAGGGCAGCTGCCCGGGGTCGTCGAACGACGTGCACGAGGACCGCTTCCCGACCGGCCGACATCTTTGTGGAGATCGCTTTGTGGAGATCTCTTTATCGTACGTATGGTCGAGTATGATGGGGGTATGTCAGCTGAGTCGGTGGAGCCTTTGGTCGGGCACAGCGTGCCCGCCGGGTCCGGCACGCCCGCGGATTCTACCGACCCCGACGTGGACGCCGAGCGGTTGTCGGCGGCGTGGTTGGCCGAGGCCCGTTGGCAGCGGGCCAATGAGGAGGACGCTGATGCTGAGCGGCGTCGTGCTCCGGTGTCTGCTCGTGCGCACACCTGGGCGATGACGTTGGGCGGTCCGAAGCTGGCGGCGTTGTTGGCCGACGTGGACGTCGCGTCGTTGTCCGATGACGAGTGTGTGGTGTTCGCCCAGGCGGTGACCCGTCAGCAGGCCTGGACCGACGCGTTGCTGTTCGACGTCACCGCCGCCTTCGTCGAGCACCGGCCCGGCCCGGATGAGACCCAACGGCGCTTCGGGTTCCCGCATGGACCCGGGGTGGAGGAACGCATCCAGCTCGGCGGCGAGGGCACCGTCCCGCTGGGATCCTTCGCCGCATCGGAGTGGGCCGCGGCGTTGAAGACCTCACGGGCGATCGCGACCCGGCTGATCGGTGACTCGCTGGACCTGTGCCACCGGCTACCGGCGATCTCGATGTGTGTGCGCGCCGGACACGGCGACACCCGCCGGGCACGGATGATCGCTGACCGGACCCGGTTCCTGGACCCGCGGCTGGTGGCGCTGGTCCAGGACGCTGTGGTCCCGATCCTGGCAGTGGTGACCGCCCGTCAGCTGGACCGCATCATCGATCAGGTCATCGCCGCCCATGACCCGGCCAGTGCACCCGCCAAGGCCGAGCAGGTCAAGCAGGACCGTCGGGTGTGGATCGGGCAGTCCCGCGACGACCACGCCGACATCGCCGGCACCCTGGACGGCATCGGCGCCGAAGTCCTGGACCGCCGCCTGGACCAACTCGCCAACCTGCTCGGCGTCGCGGTGCGTACCCACGGCGAGAGCGCCGGGTTCGGACCCGCTGGTGAGTCCCATGACCAACGCCGCGCCCGCGCCCTGATCCTGCTCGCCACTCCCACCGAGGTCGCCCGCCTTCTCCGCCTGACCCGGTCACAGCAGCACCCCACAACTGCCGCGGGCGCCTCGACCAGCGACGACCAGACCGCCGCGGCGAGTGCCGACCTGGGCGGGCTGCTGTCCCCGGTCACCTTGTACATCCACCTACGCGCCGATCACACCCTGGACCTGGAAGGCCTCGGCATCGTGTCGATGCCCACCGTGGCCGACCTGCTCGCCCAGAGCACCGCCACCGTGAAGGTGCAACCGGTGATCGACCTGAACGCCACCTACCACAACGACGGCTACCACCCCTCGCACCGGCTGCGAGAGCAGACGATCCTGATCACCGACACCTGCCGGTTCCCGTTCTGCCAACGACCCGCCCGTGACTGCGACCACGAACACCCCGTGCCCTGGCCCCGCGGACCCACCAACTCCACCAACGCCGGCACCGCCTGCCGCGGACACCACCGGGTCAAGACCCACGGCAACTGGCAAGTCCACCAACCATGCACCGGCGTGTACGTCTGGCAAGCACCCACCGGCCACGTCTACATCGTCACCCCCAACGGCACCCACGCCATGACCTGAGCGGC
>Ga0136627_1000011_pt1 | contig 45982 bp, 50 predicted proteins | sample AntDrymUQ4892206_2_FD_104652 | JGI IMG/M metagenome (GOLD analysis project Ga0136627, IMG submission 104652) | Polar desert sand microbial communities from Dry Valleys, Antarctica - metaG UQ489 (22.06) | ecosystem: Environmental > Terrestrial > Soil > Desert | place: Antarctica: Dry Valley... | reverse complement strand
GCGCAACAGCCCCGTCTGGAACGCGGAGACGACCCCCATCGCCGCCGAGGCGCCAAGCATAAGCGCTGTCTGGTGCCGACGGCGGCGCACGTGCGCGTCCCATCCGCGCCGCAGGTCGGCGCTGACGCGCTCGGCGCTGCGGGAGCTGGAGCGCCCAATGCTCATGCCGGCGTGGCCGCGGCCGACGCGGGCGCCATCGGCAGCTCCTCGAGCAGCCGCGCGTTCTCGAGCGGGTCGAGCACCGAATGTTGCGCGCACGCGGGCACGAGCGTCCCGTCCTCCGGATGGGCCATCGCGTACGAACACGCCTGCAGCCGCTCCTGGGTCGCCCGGATGTCCGGGTCGTCCGACCCCTCCCCGCGCCGGAGCAGCTCCCACGCCGGACGCACGGCTCTGGCGTCCATGAACGCGTGCATGACGTACGTGATCGCGCGCGGGTTGTCGGCCAGCACCGCCCGCAGCCCGCCGCCGCGGACGACGAACCGCCGTAGCCAGCCGACGAGGCTCGGCAGCGTCGACGGACGCGATGCGAACGCTCGCGTAGCGCGCGTTGCCAACAGCGCCGGCGGCACCGCGAAGTCCATCGCGCCGAACGCCGCGATGAATTCGTCGAGCCAGCGCAGGTCGCGCTCGTCGTCCTCGTCGAGCAGCGGCACGTACCGACCTGAGACGTACGCGCCGTACGCGGTGCGGTTGCAGCGCGGGTCGCCGATCTGCAGCGCGTTCCAGTGCAGCCGGCCGCCGGCGCCGTCCTGGATCTCGTCCCACAGCTCGTCGGTCGTGAACTCGCGGTACTGCTCCTTCCACCGCGCGGTGTTACCTACGAACGCCGCGGGCTGGAAGGAGAACATTCGGAAGCCCATGTCGCGGCACGCGCGGATGACGTCGGCGACCTCGCCGATGTTGCGCGGCGTGACGGTCATGTTGTGCGCGAGATAGTGCGTGATCCCGTGCTCGCGCTCGAGACGCTGGAACATCGCGCAGAACGCTCGGCGGTAGGGGTGGAGCTCGGCCTCGCTCTGCGCGCGCCTGATCCCGCGGCGCCCGAACATCATCGAGTCGAAGTGGCCGGCGAACGAGAGGTGCTCGAAGCGCGGCTCCCGCGTGGCTCGATCGAGCGCGAGCGCCTCCAGGTACGCGTAGTCGAAGTCGCCGTGCGACATTGACATCGGCTTGCGCCCGTGACGGCGCATCGCCTGCAGCGCCGCTGCGTGGTCGTCGGGCTCGAGCAGCGTCACCTCCCCGCCGATGAGCTGCGCGTTCTGCCCCGGCCCGCGGAGCTCGCGCAGCAGCGCCATCTGCGCGTCGACCGCACCCGCGGTGTGCGCGCCGTCGGTCCGCACCCGGTTGGCCTCGCGCGAGTGGTAGCAGGGGGTGCAGGCGAGGTTGCAGCGCGGGAAGACGCCGTGCGTCCCCTCGCACCCGGCGGTCCGCTTGCCGAGCATCTGGTTGCGCGTCTTGACGTGTGCGGGCAGCTCGTCCCAGCGCCGTGCGAGCGCCTCGACCAGGTCGGGGTCCTGCGGGCGGGTCCTCACCTCCAGCTCGCGCAGCCGGCCGCGGAGCCCTGCGGCCACCCCATCGAGCACACCCTCACCTCACCAGTCGGTACAGCCTGGCCAGCCGCACCGGGGGGGCGCCCGCGATGAACAGCCAGCGGATGATCAGCCACGACGACACGGTGCACGCCACGCCGTGGCCGCGCCAGCGGCGCGCGGACGTCGTCGCGGGGCCCGGCAGGCAGGCCGTCGCGACGGAGCGCTCAAGGCGCCGGACGAAGTCGTAGTCATCCATGATCGGCAGCTCACGGAACCCGCCGAGCCGCTCGAACACCGGTCGGCGCACCCAGATCGACGAGTCGCCATAGTACAGCCCGAAGCGCCGCTGCAGCGCGTACACGCGGGTGAGCACGCGCGAGAAGCGGTCGGCGCCGTCGAAGCGCAGCGCGAAGTTGCCCCCGTCGGCCCGCGTGCTCGCCAGCGTCGCGAACGCCCCTTGCGGCAGACGGCTGTCGGCGTGCAGAAAGAGCAGGACGTCGCCGGTCGCGCGCGACGCGCCGGCATTGAGCTGTCGCGCGCGCCCGCCGCCACGAGGCACCTCGACCACCGCGTCGGTGCGAGGATGACGCGCGGCGACCTGCGGCGTGCCGTCGCTCGAGGCGCCGTCGGCCACGACGACCTCAAGCTCGCCTGGCAGCTGCGCGAGGTGGTCGAGCGTGCCGGGTAGCGCCATCGCCTCTTCGAGCGTGGGGATCACGACGCTCACCCGCATCACACCGCGCAGTGGAACGCCTCGGACAGCGAGCCGTCGGGCCGCCGCAGGATCAGCAAGCGCTCGACGATCCGGCGCTTGGCCTCCGCCGACGCGACGTCGCCGCCCGCAACGAGGAAGTCGGGGCACGAGGCGACGTCCGGCGCCTGCAGCAGCGGCCAAACGGCGTCGCACTCGGCGGCGAAGCCCCCCCAGGTCGCCGAGGCAGAGGATCCGCTGGCAGCCGCGCGCCCGGGCGACATCCAAGGCGGCGCGAAGCGCGTAGGGATTGCTGTACACCCCTCCCAGTGCGGCGACGCGCGTCACGGCCATGATGGTGCCGTATTCGCGCAGTCGCGGCGCGCCGGATCACTGTCGACTGCTTCGGAGGGCCATGGTGAACGAACGGCACATCGCGATCCTTGGCGCAGGGCCCACCGGGCTCGAGGCGGCGCTCGCCGCCTCCGAGTGCGGCCTGCCCTTCACCGTCTACGAGGCGGGTGCGCGCATGGGCGAGCCCGTGCGCCGGCGCACGGGGTGGCAGCAGGTCGACGACTTCTTCGGGCGGCTGGTGAGCTGACCGCCGCGCGGGTGATCACGGAGGGGGAGCGGTGGGCGCGCGAGGAGCTAGCCGCGCTCCTCGCCGCGCGCTTCACGCCGGTAGCGATCGCGCGGTTCCTCGTGCGCTCGCAACGGCGCGCCTCGGACGTGCGCGCGGCGCGTCCGGCGCTCGCGCGGCAGTCCCGGGTGTGGATCGCCGCGGGCTTCGCGGGATGGATCGTGCCCTCGCTGCTCGGCGTCGAGCCGTTCCGGCGCCGCCTGCGCTCCGGCGTGGCGTGGTGGGCGTCGAGCGCGGTCATGTTCGACTGGCACCTCGGGATGGTCGAGGAGGAGGACGGGCGGCCGGTGCTGCTCGGCGCGCCGGACGCGTGCACGCTCCTGCGGGTGTGGCTCGTGCCGGTGGCGGCGGACGCGGCGCATCCCGGCGCGGTCGGGGTGGCGGCGGCGACCGACGTGCTCGACGGCCGCCTGGCTCGCGCGTCGCGGACTACCCGCGCCGGCCGCGACCTCGAGGGCCTGGCCGATACGTGCTTCGCCTCGGCTACGCTTGTGGGCGCCCGTCGGTCACGCGGGCTGTCGCGGGGCGCGGTAGCCGCCGAGCTCGGCCGCCTCGGCATCGGCTTCGCCTACGCGCTGGCGACGTACTTCGGCCGGGCGGCGGTGCGCGCACCGACGTCCGCTCCGACGCGCCCGTCCGGCGGATCATCCGCGGCGGCGGCGACGCCGTGCGCGGCGTCGAGCTCGCGAGCGGCGAACGGCTGGACGCGGATGTCGTCGTGACGGCGCTCGACCCGCGCGAAACGCTGCTTGACCTCCTCGATCCGCCGCTCGGTGGGCCGCAGGGCGCGCGGCTGCGCGCAACCCACCGTGGCAACGCGGTCCAGGCCGTCGCGCACGTCGCCGTGGATCGCCGCCCGCCCTACGCCGAGGGGCGTCCGGGTGACTGGAACGGCCTGCAGAGCTTCGTCGACACGCTCCAGGACCTCCGCGCCGGGTTCGCTTCCGCGGAAGCGCGGCGGCTCCCGGGTGCACCGGCACCTTCCTACGCGTTCACGATGTCGGCGCTCGACGACACGCTCGCGCCGGCAGGGCGGCACACGCTCTACCTCGCGTGCCCCTGCGCGCCGTTCGACGTCGATGGCGGCTGGGACGCCGCGGGCCCGAAGCTCCTCGACGACCTCTTGGGCCAGGTCGAAGGCCGCGCCCGGCTTCCGCGCCACGATCGTCGACGCGCAGCTGCAGACGCCCACCGCCATGGCCGAGCGTCTGCACTGGCCCAGCGCGCACCCGATGCACCTCGACGTCACGCTCGACCAGCTCGGGCCGCTGCGCCCGATCCCCGCGCTGGCCGGCCACCGCACCCCCGGCGCAGGCCTCTATGTCAGCGGCGCCGGGATCTCGCCCGCGAACCACAGCCACAGCGCACCAAACACCGCCAGCCCCGCCACCGCGGCGATCGACTCGGGCGACATCGCGGCGATGCGCAACGCGGTCGCAGCCGCCCGACGCGACCTGGAGTCTGTTCGCGTCGACTGACGCGCCGCAAGACGCGACGCGGCGGGTAGACGCATGAGACGCAAGGTTGTACCGAGAGGTATAGTTTGCCGCCTCGCGCCGCTGAGGCGGTGCCACCGACGCCGGAGGCAGTGACTTGGCGAATCAGCAATACGGCGGGGGAGACGTCGCGCCCGACAAACGGACGGCATCACTAGGCGTCGTCACCGTCGGGAGGGCGTAGGCATTCCGATCCATCGACCGCCGATGGCGATGACCGTGGGCCGCGGGATCGCTGCCGGACTCGCTGGAACGCTGGTGATGACGGCATTCCAGAAACTCATTGAGATGCCCTTGACCGGTCGGAGCGACAGCCACGCGCCGGCGGACTTCGCCGAGAAGATCCTTCCCGTCCAGCCAAGCAGCGATCAGGGGCGGACACGCCTGAACTATGTGACGCACTTCGCCCTCGGAACCATGTGGGGCGCCGCCTACGGCGTCGCGGCGCATTCCGGGCTGCGCGGCCAGAAGGCCGTCGCGGGCGTGTTCGGTGTCGTCTACAGCGGCGACATCCTCCTCAACACGGCGCTGGGGCTCTACAAGCCCTGGACGTGGTCGGGGCGCGATTGGGCCATCGACGTCATCGACAAGCTCGTCCAGGCCCAAGCCACCGGAGCAGTGTTCGATCACGTCCTGGAGCCCAGCGCGCGATAGACGCCAACCTGGTGCAAGCATCAAGGCGCCGGTACCATTTCCAGCGCATGGATGTGATCGCGTGCGACGGGTGCCGCCGCAGTTTCGTGACGAGGGATGGGACGGCGATGCTGGCCGCGATCAAGCGCGCGTGCCCAAGATGTGGCGGCAAGTTCGTCTTGCTGACCGAGCCGCGACAACCCCAACAAGACGACATGCGCTCGAATCAGCCTGCCCGCGAGCGTGGCGAGGATCGCGAGATCGGCGTGCGGCCAGACGCGACCTAGCTGCCGAGCCACTTTGCTCTTGCGGCATCTCGATCCTGCCTTCGCCCTTCTCAACTCCAGCCAGGATCGGCCAGCCCGCGCACTGCTCGCGCCCTCGATGAAATGGTGCCAAGCGCGCGCCAGCTGCTGAGCAATCCAGCGCCCTGCACCGAGTTCACCTGCTCGGGGCGCGGATTCGCTTGTATCAGGACGGCCATCGTGGTCGTGTGTGGTTGCGCCGCAGCCGCGCGTCGAGTCCCCAGACCAATCCGGTGGGGATCAGTGCGAGGATGACGAGCGGCACCCATTCATGTGGCTGTTCCCACATGAAGCGCGCACTGGAGAGGTAGACGAGCTGAAGGAAGAGCTGCTGGCCGAGCGCGACGAGCGCCGCACCTCGGCTGGCGATGCCGAGGATGAGCGCGAGCCCGGCGCCGAGCTCGATCGTAGTCGTGATCCATTGGAAGACGCCCCAGTGTTCGAGCATGACGTCGTTCACGATCGTCTTGAGCAATGGCACGTCGCTTCCGCCGCTCCGCTCGTTGACCTCGAAGTCGAGGATCGCGCGCGCCTCGGGGCGATCGATCAGCGTCGCCTTGTATGCCTAGACGCGCGTCCTGGCCGGTGTCCCGGCTCCCAGCGAGACGCGCGAGGGCGCCGGCGGGCAGCGACAGCGGAGATGTGGTCCGCGTGACGAGCAGGTCGGTGTCGAGCCTCCCGGCGCGCACGGTCGGTCCGAATGGGCTCGCGAACGCGCCGTCAGCGGTGAGGGTGAGCTCAGGATCGAGCTGGTCGAAGCTCGCGAGCACGCCCATGTCGCTGGTCGCTGCGCGCCCGCGGCGAACGATCGGGCGCACGACGTGATCGTCGTCCTCGATGCCAAGCGAGCGATGCAAGGCGCACAGCCGATCGAGCTCCGCGGGATCCTGGGTGGCGGGGTCTTCGAGCGTGGTGGCGATGCGCACGCCGATCCCGCGTCGCACGAGCTCCGGTATTCCCGCTACGACCTTGCCGAAGTTCTCGGGCCCGCGCATGGCGTCGTTGACTTTGTGGCGTGGCGCTGTCGAGCGAGATCTGCACGTGGATGGGCAGGCCCGCGAGCGGCTCCAGCGCGGGCAGCCTTCGGCCGTTGAACAGCGTCCCGTTGGAGAGCACGATCACGGGGAGAATTCGTGCCAGCCGGGCGAGCAGGTCGGGCATCCAGTCGAGCAGGAAGGGCTCGCCGCCGGTGACGCCGAGGCCGGTGAAGCCGAGGTCGCGCGCCTCTGTGGCGCGCGCGACGATCGTCTCGGGATCAAGCATGCGCCTGGCGACGCCGGGCGCTGACTCCGTCAGGCAGTAACTGCAGCGCAGGTTGCAGTGATAGTTCGAGTACAGCCACAGCCGGCCGCCGATCCGGCCGTCGGCGATCGCGTCCGCGACGGCGCTCACGACAGGCCCTCGGCCGCCAGACGCCGCAAGGTGAACTCGCTCGGGGGCAGCTCGAGTGCGGTGCAGTAGCGGTTGAGCATCACCGTCGCCGCGCACAACAGCGTGAGCTCCACCACTTCGGGGTCGGAGAAATGCTCGCGGAGCGTCGCGCTTGCCGCCGCCGGCACGTGACCGGCGCCACCGGCCACCGCGTCCACCCATCCCAGCAGCGCCCGCTCAGCGACCGAAGAGAACGCGCCCGGCCAGCCGCCGGGATCGCTGAGCGCGCGCAACTCCGCCGCGCACACACCGCTGTCGAGCGCCACGACCGAGTGCGTCTGTACGCAATACGAGCAGCCCTGGAGCATGGAAGCACGCACGATCACCAGTTCCTTGGTACGCGCATCGATCGCCGACGGACCGAGGACCGTGGCCACGAACGGCATCGCGACCTCGAGCAGCTCCGGGACGTGCGCCAGCGAGCTGACGATCGGGCTCGTCTCTGCCTCGCGAAAGTACGGTCGGGCCATCAGCGGCGCCTGCGCGAACGCGACGGGCGTCACCAACATCGTCCGGCCCTCCGCCTGCCGATCCCGTTCCCGGATGACGCCAAGCGCGCCCAGTGCCGATCGAGAGCCACGACTCTTGGACCCGCGGGCCGCGGCGACGGTTCATGTCCCCCGGGCCGACGCACCGTTCTCGCTCTTCCGGAGTCCTAGCAGTATGCGCACAGCAATCGTCCCCGTCGCTCGCGACCGGCTGCGAAGCTGCTCAGCATGCCGGACCAGGAACCAAAGCTGGTGGCGCGCGCCCAGCGCGGTGACCGAGCGGCGTTCGAGAAGCTCGTGCGGCTCCATGCCGACCACCTGCACGCGGTCGTGTTGCGACTCTCCGGCGATCGCGACGTGGCCGAGGAGGTGACCCAGGAGGCGTTCCTGCGCGCCTGGCGGGGGATCGACGGCTTCAAGCGCGACGCACGGTTCTTCACCTGGCTCTACCGGATCGGTGTCAACGAAGCGCGCCGCCGATTGCAGCGGCCATCGGAGCCGCGGCCAATATTGTCGCTCGAGGAGCATCCGATCGAGCCCCGCGATCCCGGTCGGGGACCGGCGGGCGCCGCCGAGTACGCCGATCTGCACTCGGCCCTGGAGGCCGCGATCGCGGCGCTGGACGACGACTACCGTCTCCCGCTGCTGCTGCGCGACGTGGACGGCCTCTCGACGGCCGAGGCAGCCGAGGTCATGGGTCTCGGCGAGGCGGCGTTCAAGAGCCGGCTGCACCGGGCGCGGCTCGCCGTTCGCGCCGCCGTCGAGCCCTACCTTCCCGCGCGGGACGAATAGTGATGCGTGCCATGCTCCGTCCCATCCGCTTCATGCGCGACCACCGCTTCATCTCGTCGCACGCCTCCGCCTACCTCGACGGCGACCTCGACGAGTCCAGGCGCCGACGCGTGGAACGGCACGCAGGCGTGTGCGCGCGATGCCATCAACTGCTCGAGTCACTCCGTCAGACCATCGCCGCGTTGATGGGGCTGCGCGCCCAACCCCGCGGTGACATCGCCGACGGCGTGATCGCCCGGCTACGCGAGCTGATGGCCCCAGTGCGGCGCCGACGCCGTTCTGCTCAAGCACGTCGAGTCCGCCGAAGCGGCTGAGCGCGAGCGGTTCCTCGGCTCTCCGACGTTGCGCGTCAACGACCAGGACGTGGACCCGACGGCTGGCGAGCGCACCGAATTCGGACTGAAGTGTCGGCTGTACCCGAGCACCGACGGGCTCCGGGGCGGTCCCCGACGAGTACGTGGTTGCCGGCTTGACCCGAGCGCGAGATGCGCGCGATGCGCCGGTTGGCTGAAGGGAACCACGCCGACGGCTTCGACGCGTTCGCTCGCGCCCTGCAGAGCACCTTCCCCGCGCGCAACGACGCGCCGCTCGCACTCACGCTCCTGCGTCTCCTCAGCGGAGGCCTGCCGATGACCGCCGCGGCACTGGCGCAGGCTACAGACCGCAACCAAGCCGACGTACGTCGAGCTCGTCGTCGCGCCTGACGACGTCAGGAATGCGCGCCCCTGGGACGTGCCACGGACACGCGGCCTCCCGGCGTGTCGTGAACGGTCAGGACGGGCCGCCGCCTGCGAGGCGTCCGCTGGCTGGACCGCGGTTACGCTTCGCCGTCATCCTGCGGTCGACGGTCGTGCTCGCGGGGGTCATCGTCGTCCGGAAGCCCGATCACCCACGCGGCCATGCGCGCGAGCGGCCCGCGCCCGGAGGCGCTCCCGAACTTGACGAGGAGCGCGAGGGCGAGCGTCGTGCCTGCGCCGGCAAGCATGCGGACCCACCAGGCACCGGCGATGCCAACACCCACCGTGGCTCCCACGCTGAGCAAGACGCCCAATAGCGTGACGCCGCCCGTGGTCAGGGTCAGGCTCGTGCTGCTTCGCGATCGCGTCATCCCATTGTCTTCAGCGGGTTCCACTGAATTCCCCCTCACCTGCGCCAGCGGCGGCAACGAGGCCCGCCGAGCGTCAGACCGCCGACCGTGGAGGCCCTTCCCACCGACGGAGGTAGCGATGCAGTGAGCACCGGACAGCCCGAACGGACGGCGCGAACGGAGCGTGTCCCGACGGAGGCCGGAGAGGGACGGCGGCCGAGCGGCTCCCGCGAAACGGGCCGCTTCACCGATGGCATCGAGGCACGCGTACAGGATGACCTGAGGCGCCGACGGTCCGGCGAGGTGGCCGCGGCCCGCCGCTATCTGCGGGGCCGCGATCGAAGTCCGGAGCGCTGATGGGCTGACGAATCGGCGCGCGGAATGCCGACAGTCGCGGGGCCGGATAGTGACCGATCCGGTTTGGACCGATCCGGTTTGCGCCGGTGGTCGCGTGGCTCAAGCGGCACGGCTGGCCGGCGGTCTCCGTGACGGTCGCTATCCTGGTCGCCGTCGGCGCCTTCATGCTGTTCGTCGCCTTCATCCACAACACGATCGTGTCGCTCAAGTCGTCGACCGTGATCAAGCGGATCGCGGTCGATGGGCGTGAATCGATCGACTCGCGATGGCCGAAGAGCGCGGGAAACGCACCGCGCGACGCCCGCGCGGTCCAAGGGCGGCAGAGCCAGACGGAGTTCGCGGTAGAGGCAGCCGCTGGGGGCTTCGTCGCCGCCATCGACGGAGCAGCGCTCGTCGCGCTCGCTGAACGCGAGACCTCCTGATCAGCCAGCGCGCGCCGATCGGGCGCGGGGGTAGGCGATGTCGGCTTCCCGATCGCCAGCTCGTCACCAGCGGGACAGGATGCCACAGACGCTAGGCCTGCACCCGGACGACTAATACGCGCGATTACTTACGAGAGCACCCACAGGAGGTGGTGGTCAAGGCCCGAGCGGTTAGTCGCGCAGCGTTGACGGCTTCACCGCCCGGTCCTCCTTCACGGAGCGCAGCCACTCGCGCGCAGCCAGTCCTCGGGCCGTGCGCTTCGTGAATAAGCCAGGCGCCGGTCGACCGCGACCCGTCCATGCCGGACCGATCTTGCGCTTGACCTGCCGGCCGCCCGGTTCCCGCCACTCGGCGTACCACTGCGGTCCCTGTGCTCGCTCCACCCGGAAGACGAAGCCCTAGGCCGGCCCAGCCTGCTGCATCCGTGACACTGAGCGCTCTCCTGGCACTCATCTGGTACCCAGACGGGCACCGACCGGGAGGGCGCGCCCAAGAAAGGCTTCCGGTTACAGGCCCTTCTGAATGCCCCCGCCAGGAATCGAACCTGGAACCTTCGGATTAAGAGTCCGCTGCTCTGCCAGTTGAGCTACAAGGGCGCGGCGGCCGATTGTAGCGGCCGGATCTACTCCGCTTCGGGCGTCGGAGTCGGCTCCGGGGCGGGTTCCTGAGCCCCTTGTCCGGCCTGCGAGGCGGCCTGCGCCTTGAAGGCCTCGAGCTGCCCCCTGAGTGACTCGCGCATGTCCGGCTCGGTCAGTTGCAGCGCTTTCTGGGTCGCCAGATCGCCCTTTCGGATTTGACCCGCGGCGTAGGCGAGCTGGGCGAGCGAGGCGTAGGTGCCGGCCGAGTCGCGCTCCTCGGCGATGAGCTCCTGCGGAAGCGTCGCCTTGGCGGGCTCGCCGAGCTGCGAGTACGCCTGGACCATGAGGCTGGCTACACGGGTGTCGGGGTTCTCGCCTGCCAGTTCCACGTGCTCCTCCCACGCACGCGTGGAGTCCCGGAGCAGCGCGACGCCCTCGTCGGTGAAGTTGCCGCTGTTCTGATCGATGTTCTCGCCCGAGGCCGCGAGGTTGTAGCGGGCGCGGGCGACGGCGGCCCACAGAGCGGCGTCGTCGGGGTTGGCGCGCGCCGCCGCGGTCGCCTCCTCCGCCTCGTCGCGGAGACGACCTTCACCGGAGCCGCCGCCCCCGCCGCTCTCGGTGATCGCGTCCACCAAGCCACCGGAGAGCGCCCCGCCGCCACCGATCCCGAAGAGCACCAGGCCGCCGCCCATCAGGAAGGCGAGCGTGATGTACACGATCTTGACCGTCCGGCGACGGCCGCGGCCTCTGAAGTCGAAGAGCATCAGTCGTCTGAGTCGTAGTGCGTGAGCTCCGTGTCGCTCTCGGCGGCGTCGGCCGCCTCCTCGCGGGCGCGCGCTCGCTCCGCACGCCGGTCCATCAGCGAGGCGAGAAGGATAGAGCCCTCGTAGAGGAACAGGATCGGGAACATCATCAGGAGCATCGTCACGGGGTCGCCGCCGGGCAGCAGCGCGGCGAGCACGGCGATGATCAGGATCGCGTAGCGCCGGTGCTTGCGAAGCTGGGCCGGCGTGATGATGCCCATCCGCGTCACGGCGAGGATCGCGACGGGCAACTGGAAGAGCAGGCCCATGACGCCCATCACCATGATCGCGAACTTGTTGTAGTCCCGCGCCTGCAGCAGGACGTCGTAGTTGTCGTCGTTGAAGTTCTGGAGGAAGTCGACCGCCGCGGGCAGGACCACGAAGTACGCGAAGACGACGCCCGCATAGAACAGGAACGGAACCATCACCATCAGCGGCACGGCGACCTGGCGCTCGGTCGGGGAGAACGCCGGCAGCACGAACGCGTAGAACTGGTAGAGCAGCAGCGGCAAGGTGAGCAGCAGGGCCGCGTAACCAGCCGCGATCAGCGTCGCGGTCAGCGGTTCGCCCACGCCCAGCGTCACCGGTCGCTTGGGCGAGATGGGCGGCGTACTCGCGGCAGCTGCGCCGGCCACCCGGGCCAGCTCCTCGGCCTGGGCACGAAGCGACGGCTCGTCGCGCGCGGACGTGGCGAGCGAGCGAGCGGTCGCCGCGATCTGCTCGTTGACGCGCTTCTGCGCCGCCTGCTGACAGTCGGCCTGCTCGAGCGGATCGCGCGTCTGGTCGCACGGCTTCTTGTTCGCGACATCCGCGAGCGGCTGGTTGATCGTATCCAGGATGAAGTCCTCCTGCCACAGGCAGACGCCGCCGACCACGACGAGCGCGACGACGCAGATGATCACCCGGCTTCGCAGCTCGTCGAGGTGCTCGACGAGCGAGAGACGCTCCTCGTGAGCGATGGGCTTGAGCCGGGTGGCCATGGCGCTGCGGCAGAGCGGAGGGCGGGCGCGGCGCTAGGAGCGCTCGCGCATCACCTCGCCGTCCACCGGCGACTCCTCGCCGGCGGGACGGCCCAGGGCGGCCGCGGCCGGCTTCTCCCTGGTGTCGTCGTCGTATTGCGCATCGGTCCGCTTGGTCACCGAGTCCTTGAACTCGCGTACGCCGTCGCCGAGCTGACGGCCCAGCTGCGGGAGTCGGCGACCGCCCACGAGGACGAGCACGATGAACAGCACGATGGCCAGCTCGAGCGGGCCGAGCCCCTGGATGAATGCGGTGGTCATGGTCGTCTCAACTCCCCTGGAGAGGAATACGCGCAGCCTAGCGTCTGCGGATCCGTCCGATATTGAACGGTTTGTCCTCAAGTCGGGGGCCAGAACACCGATGTAGGGCCCAGACCCCATCCAGCCTCCCCCCGGAACGCCCATGAGCCAGTCAGAGAACACAAATTACGTCCGCCGAGTGGTCCTGCCGTCCGGCCGTGCGATCGAAGTCGTCTACTTCGAGAACCAGCCGGCGCACATGCCCCAGCCTGCCCTGGGCATCACGCACGAGTCACCCGACCTCCACGTCTGCCCGGAGTGCGAGAAGCACCTCGTGTATCCGGTCGAGTGGAAGGAGGCCTCCACGACGCATTGGGAGGTCCAGCTCCGCTGCCCGAACTGCGAGTGGCACACCGTCGCCCTCTACAGCCAGGAGGCGGTCGACCGCTTCGACGCGGAGCTCGACCAAGGCACCGAGGCGCTCGTTCGCGACCTCAAGCGCCTCACTCATGCCAACATGGAAGCGGAGATCGAGCGCTTCTCCTCGGCGCTCGCGTCCGACGGCATCTGGCCGATGGACTTCTAGCCGGCTAGGCGTACCGGTCCGCGACCGAGTCCGCCACCAGCTCCAGCGCCGCGCGCTGGCCTTCGGGCAGCGCCGGCAGCTCCGCCTTCGCGGCCGCCACCATCTCCAGCGCCTCCGTCCGGGCCTCTTCCAGCACGCCGGTGGCGGCGATCGAGTCGCACACGGCCTCCGCTCGCGTGGGCGTTCGAACGGCGCGCAAGTCGAGCCGGGCCAGCTCGGGATCGCGCTCGCGTGCGAGGATCAGCGGTAGTGTGACCGTCCCATCGAGCAGGTCCGTGCCGCGGTGCTTGCCGGTCCGCTCCGCGGGCCCCGAGACGTCGAGCACGTCGTCGAGAAGCTGAAACGCCAGCCCGATCCGGCGCCCGAACTGGCCCAACGCCTCTGCGTCGCCGCCCCCTTCCAACGCGCCGAGCCTGCACGCCGCCTGAAACAGGCGCGCGGTCTTGAGATCGCAGCGGTGCAGGTAGCGCTCGCGCGGGACGTCGACGTTCCATGCGTCCGCGCGCTGCAGCAGCTCGCCCTCGGCCAGCCCCGAGGAGGCGTCCGAGAGCACGCGGACCTCGTCCGGGCGACCGTTGGCCGCCAGTTCGGCGAACGCGCGCGAGAAGAGAAGATCGCCGGTGGCGGTGGCGATCGCGCGCCCCGCGGTCGCCACCACGGTCGGACGGCCGCGGCGCAGCGCCGCCGCATCGAGCACGTCGTCGTGCACGAGCGTGGCCGAGTGGATCAGCTCCACCGCCACTCCAGCGCGCAGGACGCCATCGTGGTCGGGCGCCGGCTCTCCCGCGGTCAGGAACACCAGCAGCGGGCGCAAGCGCTTGCCGCCCGCCCGGATCGTCGAGCCGGCGTGTTCGGCCAGCAGCGCCCCGTGCGAGCCGGCGACGGCCGCCAGGCGCTCCTCCAGCCGGGTCATCAACGCCGGCACATGAGCGCCGCCGGCCTCGACGAGCGCGAGCACCTGCTCGGCGCTGCTCACCGCACCGTTCCGACGTGCAGCGCGATGATCCCGCCCGCCGTGAGAATCCAGCGGACGTCGCGCAGACCGGAGGCCACCATGCGCCCGGCGAGCGGCTCGGGGCCCGGGAAGCGCCTGACCGAGCTCGGCAGGTACGCGTAAGCGTCGGGGTCGCCGGCGAGCCTGCCCAGCAACGGGATCGCACGGTCGAACCAGATCGAGAAGAACGTGGAGAGCGGGGGACGTTGGGGCGTGGTCATCTCGAGGACCACCACCCGGCCGCCGGGTCGGACGACACGGGCCATTTCGGCGAGCCCGCGGTCGAGGTCGGAGAAGTTGCGCGCCCCGAAGCCGACCGTGGCGGCGTCGAAGCGGTCGTCGGCGTAGGGCAGCGAGAGCGCGTTGGCCCACTCCCACGCGACCGCCGTGGACTTCTGCCGCGCCCGGTCGAGCATCGCCTCGGAGAAGTCCGAGCCGACGACCGTGCCGCCCGGCTCCACACGCCGAGCCAGCTCGATCGCCAGGTCACCGGTTCCGGCCGCGACGTCGAGCACGCGCGCGCCGGGTCCGACGGCGGCAAGGTCGACCGCCCGCTCACGCCAGCGGTGGTGCATCCCGGCCGTCATGACCGAGTTCATCAGGTCATAGACGCGTGCGATGCGGTCGAACATCGCGCGCACCTGCCCCTCTTCCAAGGTGCCCGTTCGGGCCTGCGGGGACGCCATGGCGGCGGGAGGCTACTGCTCGCCGCGGAGCTGTGCGAGGAAGTTGACCATGGCGGTCTTCTTGTCCTCGGGCAGCCCGGCGAAGGACGGCATCGGCGCCGTCGGGTTCTCGAGCGTCCGCAGGATGGCCGCCTTGGGGAGCTTGTCCGCGATCTCGGTCAGGTCGGGACCAGGCCCGTCGTTGCCGTTGTGGCCTATCTTGTGGCAGGCGAGACAGCCCGACTGCGCCGTGACGAGCTTGCCCTCCTCGTACTGGGCGGCGACCTCGTACTCGATCTCGTTGGGCGAGCCGGCCGCCGCGCCGAGGTAGGTCAGATAGCCCATCGCGAAGATAGTGATGATCCCGGCGATCGTCGCGATCGGGCGGCGCTCCGGACGCCGCTCGGGGCTGCGGTCGATGAACGGCAGGATGATCAGCAGGATCATGCAGATCGTCGGCACGCCGATGGTGGCGAGCGGCGTCAGGATGGCCGGCTTGATGACCCGCAGCACCTCGAAGAGGAAGAAGAAGTACCACTCCGGCCGCGGAACGTAGGTGGTCGTCGTGGGGTCGGCCTTGGGGCCCAGCTCGGCCCCGAACATCAGCGACATCACGATGATCGACAGCAGCACGACGCACGCCATCACCGAGTCCTTCGCGACGGCGTAGGGGAAGAACGGCTTCCCCTGCGCCTTGAGCAGCGAGTACTCGCGGAGGTAGAGCTCCTTCTCGCGCTGGTTCACGTCAGACCCGTTCCTCGCGGATCCCGTCGCCGCTCTCCGCCTTCAGCCAGGGCGGGGCCGTGGTGCCCAGGCGCGCGACGAGGTAGAGGTGCGCGCCGATCAGCGCGGCGATGGCGCCCGGGACCAGCAGCATGTGGATCGCGTAGAAGCGCGACAAGGTGGTCGAGCCGAACTCGGCGCCGCCGCGCAGGAAGTCCGACAGGAAGGGGCCGGCCATCGGTCCTGTGCCGTTGATGTTGACGCCGACGACGGTGGCCCAGTAGGAGCGCTGGTCGAACGGCAGCAGGTAGCCGGTGAAGGACATGACCATCGTGAGGACCAGCAGGACGACGCCGATGATCCAGTTGAGCTCGCGCGGGTACTTGTAGGCGCCGAAGAAGAACGTGCGGGCCATGTGCAGGAAGACGAGGACCACCATCACGGACGAGCCCCACTTGTGCATGCCGCGCACGAACTCGCCGAGGAAGACCTCGTTCGTGATGAAGCGCGTCGACTCGTAGGCGCCGGTCACCGACGGGTCGTAGTACATCGCGAGGAAGACGCCGGTGACCGCTTGGGAGAGGAAGGCGAACATCGTCGCCGAGCCGAGCGTGTAGAACCAGTTGGTCCCCTTCGGGACCTTGCGGAACATCAGCCAGCGGGCGGCGCCCGACAGAGACGTGCGCTCGTCGACCCAGTCGACGGTCGCGATCCCGGCCTCCTTGGCCTGATCGACGGGGCCGACGCGCTCGCCCTCACCGGGGCGCTTGGGCTTCGGCTGGAGGGCGGCGGGAAGCGGCGGGAGTGGGAGCTTCATGGTCTGGCTAGTCCATCCTGGGCGTGGAGAAGCGGCCCGGGTAGAGGTACTGCCCGATGCCGTCGAGGTCCTGGGCGGGATCGCGGTAGGACGGGAAGCGGCGGAACTCCGAGTTCACCGAGTAGCGCGGGCCGACTTCGACCTGCCCGTCGCGTACCCGGGTGTAGAAGCGGTCGAGGGGGCGGACCGGCGGGCCGCCCGACACCTTTCCCTCGAAGTCGTAGACGCCGCCGTGGCAGGGGCACACGAAGCGCTGGGCCGCCTCGATGTAGCGGACGGGGCAGCCGAGGTGCATGCAGCGGGTGGAGACGGCGATGAACTGCTCGTCGTAGCCCGGCGGGTTCGGCGGCGCGTCGACCTCCGGATTGCGCGCGCGAACGTAGATCGTGGTCTTGCCCACCTGGCCGATGCCCGCGACCTCGGTGATCACCCGCGGCAGATAGGTGTCGTTGGGGAAGTCCCCCGGCTCACCGATCGCCTTCCACTCGACCGGCGGACGGTCGAACAGCGCGGAGCCGGCGGCGAAGCCCAGGGCCGGCAGCGCGAAGGCGGACACCGCGATGGCGCCGGCCCCGTGCGCGGTGGCGGTCATCAGCCGGCGTCGCGTGACCGTCTCGCCCTCGAAGGCGCCCGGCATCCCCCGGTCGACGGTGTACTTGCTCTTGGGCTCTCGGCGTCCGCTGGCCATGGCAGGGCGAAGAACAATATCGACGCGAGCACGCAACCGGCCTCACATGCGTCGCGATCCGGCGCCCCGACGGGCGGAAGTGTCAGCGCGGTGCCGCGGCGGCGTGGAGGGCCTGGGCGGCGCCTTCGCTCCCGGCGCGCGCGGCGGCCTTCGCGGCCTCGAGCTCAGGACCGCTTCCGTGACCCACGGCGAAGACCCCCGCGGCCCAGACCGCGGCGGCACGCTCGGCGTCGCCCTCAGCCTGGGCCTGGGCGGCAAGCGAGATCACGTCGGCCAGCTCGGCGACCGCGTCGAGATCGCCGAGCTCCGCCAGGCGGGCCAGCCCGAGGGCATAGAGTCGATCGCCGGCCAGCAGCGCGAGGTCGGGGTCCTGTGGCCGCACGACGCGCCCCGTCTCGTAGTGCTGCCGGTAGCCCTCGGCGATCGCCTCCACGAGCAGCGCGTAGTCCTCTTCGCGGCCCGCGGTCCGCGGCCCGGCAGCCGCCGTGTCTCCGAGCGTTCCGTCCCCGGACGGCTCGGCGTCGGCGACAGCTTCGGCCAGCAGACCGCCATCCGTGCGCAGCATCGCGGCCAGGCGGACGAGGGCGCTCACGGAACCGTTCTGACCCGATCGCCACGTCATGCGATCTCCGCGAAAGCCGCAGCGGCGGCCTCGAGGGTGCACGTCACGTGCTCGGGCGAGTGGGCGAGCGAGGGGAACCATGCCTCGAACTGCGACGGCGGGGGATACACCCCGCGGGCCAGCAGCGCGCGACACCAGGCGCCGTAGGCGTCCGCGTCGCAGGCGATGGCACCGGCGTAGTCGCACACGGGCTCCGAACTGAAGAACACGGTCAGCAGGCCGGCCGCCCACGCGACCTGCACGGGGCGTGTGCCCGCCGCCTCGCGCAGGCCCGCGGCCAGCTTCTCGGTCGTGGCCGCGAGGTGCACGTAGGCTTCCTCGTCGAGCTGCTCCAGCGTCGCGCGGCCGGCCGCGACGGCCAGCGGGTTGCCGCTCAGCGTGCCGGCCTGGTAGACGTCGCCGGCGGGCGCGATGCGGCTCATCAGCTCCACCGAGGCGCCGTAGCCCGCGGCCGGCAGCCCGCCGCCGAGGATTTTGCCGAGCACCGTGATGTCGGGTATCACGCCGGTCAGCTCCTGCGCCCCGCCGCGCGAGACGCGGAAGCCGGTGATCACCTCGTCGAACACGAGGAGCGCGCCGTGGTCTGTGGTCAGCTCGCGCAGCAGCTCGAGGAACCCCGGCTCGGGCGGCACGAGGCCCATGTTGGCCGGATAGGGCTCGGCGAGCAGCGCCGCCACCTCGTGGTCGGCGAGCGCCTGGCGCACCGCTGCCGCGTCGTTCCACGGCACGACCACCGTGCCGCGCGCGGCCGACTCCGGTACACCCGGCGAGGACGGGACGCCCTGGGTCGCCAGCCCCGAGCCGGCCTGCGCCAGGAGTCCGTCGACGTGGCCGTGGTAGGCGCCGGCGAACTTGACGAGCGTCTCGCGTCCCGTCACGGCCCGGGCCAGGCGGATCGCGCTCATGGACGCCTCGGTGCCCGAGGACGTCATGCGCAGCATGTCCACGCCGGCCATGCGTGAAGCGACCAGCTCCGCCAGCTCCACCTCTCCGGCGGTCGGTGCGCCGTAGCTCGTCCCGAGCGCCGCCGCCGCGCTCACCGCTTCCAGCGCCGCCGGATGCGCGTGTCCCAGGATCATCGGTCCCCACGAGCAGACATAGTCGACGTAGGTGTTGCCGTCGACGTCGGTGATCTCCGCCCCGGCGGCGCGCTCGATGAAGATCGGATCGCGCCCGATGGCGCGCATTGCGCGCACCGGCGAGTTGACCCCGCCGGGCAGCACGTGCACTGCGCGGTTGAAGAGCTCCGCGGAGCGGGTGTCGGAGAGCGAGGTGCTCAGCGCGCGTGCTCCTCTTCCCAGCGCCTGAAGGCGTCGGTGAAGTAGAGCATCCGGACCTTCTTGAACTCGGTGCTCGAGTACAGCGTCGCTCGCTCGGTGATCCCGGTGGCCTCGGCGATCGAGTCGAGTATCGCGTCGCATTCCTCCTTGGAGCGCCCGTGGGCCATCGTGAAGACCGAGAACGGCCAGTCGGCGTACGTGGGGCGCTCGTAGCAGTGAGAGATGCCGCGGAACGCCGCCATCCGCTTGCCGGTCTCGAGCACCCGGTCCGCGGGCACCGCCCACACGCCCATGCCGTTGGCTGAGAAGCCCGCACGGCGGTGATACAGGATCGCCGCGACGCGGCGGAGTCCGCCGCGCTCCTTGAGCGACGCCAGGCGCTCGAGCACGATCTCGACCGGCACCCCCAGGCGCTCGGCGGCCGGTGCGTACGGCTCGGGAACAACCGGCATCGGGCCCTGGGTCGCGCGAACGGTGGCGATGTCGTCCTCGCCGAGGTCGATCGGCTCGAGCTCGAGCGGCTCGGCCGCCTCGCCGGCCGCGCTCAGCGCGTCGGTGCCACCCTCCATCTCCAGGTCCATGCGGATCTTGAAGAGCTTGAGCGTCGGGAGCTGGCGGATCGACTCCGCGCCGGTGCGCTGCGCCATGACGTCGAGCGTGCCCTGCAGCCCGAGCGTGGAACCCGGCTCCACCGCGATCGTGAACCACAGGTTGAACTCGTGATCGCGCAGGTAGTTGTGCGTCACTCCGGGGTGCGTGTTGATGAACTGCGCGGCCCGGTGCGGGTTCTCCGCGTCGACCTTCGCGGCGACGAGCATGGAGGCATAGCCGAACGCGCGGGTGTCGAAGATCGGCGTGATCTCGCGGATGATGCGCTTGTCGAGCAGGTAGCCGACCCGCTCGAGCACATCCTCCTCGGAACGCTCCGCGAGCTCGGCGATCGCCGCGAACGGGCGGGCCACGAGCGGGAACCGGCCCTGCATCAGGTTGAGCAGATGCTTGTCGGTCTCGTCGAGGGGGACGGCCGCGCCGCCCTTGCGAGACCTGACTTTCGAGACGGCGGGTTTATTGAGGGTTACGGACGACGTCAGGCGATCCTTCGGGTCTCGCAAGCTCGCGCCTCCGGACGACGTCACGCCGGGGCGCTCAGCCATGTGGCCACATCCTTCGCGTGATAGGTGATGACGATGTCGGCGCCCGCCCGGCGGATGCCGGTGAGCGCCTCGATCACGGCGGCGCGCTCGTCGAGCAGTCCCGCGGCCGCGGCCGCCTTCAGCATCGCGTACTCGCCGCTGACGTTGTAGGCCGCGACCGGCAGGCGTGTGGCGTCCTTGACGCGGCGGATCACATCCAGGTACGGAAGGGCGGGCTTGACCATGATGACGTCGGCGCCCTCGGCCGCGTCGAGCTCCGCCTCCCGCACTGCCTCCTCGGCGTTGGCGGGATCCATCTGATAGCCGCCCCGGTCGCCGTATGCGGGAGCCGACTCCGCCGCTTCGCGGAACGGTCCGTAGAAGGCCGAGGCGTACTTGGCGGAATAGGCCATGATCGGCGTCTCGGCGAGGCCATGCTCGTCAAGCGCGGCGCGCAGGGCACCGACACGGCCGTCCATCATGTCGCTCGGCGCGACCACATCGGCACCGGCCGTCGCCTGGGAGACCGCGGCGCGGGCGAGCAGATCGAGCGTGAGGTCGTTGTCCACCACGCCGTCGTCGCGCAGGACGCCGCAGTGGCCGTGGGAGGTGTACTCACAGAGGCACAGGTCGGTGATGACCAGCAGGTCGGGATGCGCGGCCTTGATCGCGCGCGTGGCGAGCTGAACGACGCCCTCGTCGTCCCACGCGCCCGAGCCCTCCTCGTCCTTGGCGGCCGGGAGGCCGAAGAGGAGCACGGCCGGGATGCCCAGCGCCGCCGCCTCCCTCGCCTCGTCCACCGCCGCGCCGATCGAGAGGTGGTCGATGCCCGGCAAGCTCGCGATCGGAACCCGGCCGTCGACGCCGTGGCGCACGAACATCGGGTAGACCAGGTGTCCGGCCGACAGTTCGGTCTCGCGCACCAGACCGCGCAGCAAGCCGGTCTTGCGCAGGCGGCGCATGCGGGTGGCAGGGAACACGCTTGCAGCTTAGAGTGCCCGCCATGCCCACCCGCATCGTGTTCGCCGGCGGCGACTTCCTGCTCGTCCAAGAGGACGCCGACGCCGTCGTCAAGGGGCTCTCGGACATCTCGCCCGGACGCGCGGACCTGCTCAAGCTCACGCGCTGCGCCGGGCATGACGACCCCGGGGAGGTGGACGGCCGGGCCGTCCACGTGCGACCCGCGAGCGTCCTCTACGTCACCGAGGCCTAGCGCCACGCCGCGAGGCACGAGCAGCCACACCGTCTTCCTGCGTCCCGTCACGCGCGAGAACGTGCGTGCGGTCTGCGACCTGGAACTGGCCGAGGAGCAGAGTCACCTCGTCGCTGCCGCCGCCTGCACGGTCGCGGAGGGCAACTACGAGCCGGACGCGGTGCTGCGCGCCATCTACTCGAGCGACCATCCCGTCGGGGTGCTCCTCGTGGAGACCGAATCCGGGACGCCGTACCTCGTGCGCTTCATGCTCGGCGCCCAGCACCAGCGCCGGGGGATCGGACGGTGGGCCGTCGAGTTGCTCGTCGAAGAGCTACGCGAGGCGGGCTGGACCGAGTTGGAGACCAGCTTCGTGCCCGGCGGCGGCGGGGCCGGCGGCTTCTGGCGGCGCTGCGGGTTCCTCGACACGGGCCGATGGCGGCATGGCGAGGCCGTCGTCGTGCGCAAGCTCTCTAACGGAAGCGGCGTAACGCCAAGCGGGCGAGCGCCGTGAAGGCGACGGTCAGCGCCGCGAGATGCGCCAGCGGCGTGACGAGCGATCCACCGCTGAGCCCGGCGTCCAAGGCGGTGAGCGACGGCTTGAACGGAAAGGCGCCCGAGACGATCCGGATCGCGTCGTAGAGCGTCCCATCGACGGCCCCCGACGGCACCAGGGCGAGCGCCGCGATCGGAAGCGCGAGCATGAAGGCCAGAAGCGACGCGGCACGGACGTCGCGCGTGACGCCGCCGATCGCGGCGCCAAGCGCCGCGAACGCGACCGCCGCAAGCGCGAGCGCCGCAAGCCAGGCCGGCGTACGACTCCAGCCCAGGTCCAGGAACGCGACCAGGATGGCCAGCATCACCGACGCAAGTGCCCATGCGCACGATCCCGCGAGAGCGATCTTCTCCACCAGCAGGCCGGTCCGTGTGACCAGTCCTCGTACGAGTCGCCCGAACACGTGCTCCTCGCGCTCGAGCGCAAGCATCCCGGCCGCCAGCAGCAGCGCGACGTTCATCAGAGAGATCACCACGGCGACCTCGACCCCGAACACGTCGAGGGAGGTGTCGGAGCCGGAGAGCGACCGCTCCTGCACCGTGATCGGGGTCGAGATGGACGCGAGGATCGGCTTGGAGACGTTGAGGTTGTCGGCGGCAAGCCCCGCGAAGCGCGAGACCTGCTCGAGCGCGGCGCGCGCGGACGAGTCGTCCGGGAGCCCGGTGATGGCGGCGTCCACGATCGCCCGCGCGTTGCGCAGGCCGAGGATGTCGACCTCGCCGACGACCGGGAGCGAGAGGGAGCCGCCCGCCACGATCAAGTTCAGGTAGCTCGCCGCCTCGCTGAAGATCTCGTTCGAGAGCGCCTTGTTGGCGTCGGCTAGGGTGGCGTCTATCGTGGCCTCGACGTAGCGACGCTTGAGCGGGTTCTCGGCGCTGTAGTACACCTCGACTGTCGGCGGCTCGCCGCCGGCGAGGCTTAACGTGGCCTGGAGGCGGTCGATCACGTCAGGCGGGATCACCAGCGCCCCGAGCGCCTCGCCCGAGCGGACCTTCGCGATCGCCTCCGCACGGGAATCGACCCGAATCGCATCGACCGCGTCGAACAGCTCCGACGCATACGTCGCAGCGTCGAGTCGACGCCCGCCGACGCTGATCGTCGCCTCGTCGGGAGGCACCAGGTTGGCGAACGCGACCTTGGGCTTGGACGGGCCCGAGGAGAGCGCGACGCCGACCAGGAGCGCGACAACGAGCGGATAGAGCACGAGCAGCGCCACGAGAAGCGGCGAGCGGCGCAGGATGCGAAGGTCCTTGAACAGCAGCCAACGCACGATCCGTCAATGCCCCCGGCTGCGCAGGAAGCGCACGAACGCGCCCTCGAAGTCCGTCGCGTCGTGCTCGCCCGTCGCGCGCTCGAGCTCGGCGGGCGTGCCGGTGAACAGCAACTCGCCATCGGCCAGGACGAGCAGCCGGTCGGCATAGCGCTCGGCCTCCGCCACGTTGTGGGTGGAGTAGACGACGGTCGTGCCCTGCTCGCGGGCAAGCGTGGCGATGAAATCCCACAACCGCGCCCGCTGACGCGGATCCAATGAGGAGGAGGGCTCGTCGAGGAGCAGCACGGCGGGGTCGCCCAACAGCCCGACCGCGACGTTCACTCGCTGTCGGTTTCCGCCCGAGAGCTCCCCGAGGGGATCTCCGGCACGATCTCCCAATCCGGTCTGGTCGAGCATCCGGTTTACCGTGGCCTCCACGTCGCCGACCTTCTCCAGCCGCGCGAAGAGCCAGAGGTTCTCCCGAACCGAGAGCTTGGAGTAGACGGCCGGCTGTTGCGGCACCCAGCCGACGTCATCTCGATCGAGCGAGACGGTCCCAGATGTGGCGACCAGGGCGCCGCCGAGGATTTGCAGAAGCGTCGTCTTGCCCGCGCCGTTGGGCCCGATGATCGCGATCAGCTCACCTGGTGCGGCAATGAACGAGACGTCCTGGAGCGCACGGCGATCGCCGTAGGACTTCGACAACGCTTCCACGCGCAGCGCCGGAAGGGCATCGGTCCGTGGCGCTGCCATTCCAGCCAGGCTAGCTAGCTACGAAGGGGCGGCCGACGCGGCGGATGCCGCCTCGTCCGTGACGGCGAGCTCCGTGCCGCAGGCGAGGCAGTATGCGGCTTCCTCGCCCGCCGGGGCGCCGCATTCGGAGCAGCGCCGCTCCGGCGTCGGTCCGGCCCGCGACCGAGGGGCGTAGCCCAGCTCCGCTGCGCTGGGAGTGGTCCACGGCTCGAGCACCAGGTGCTCGCGGAAGTACATGACGCTCTCGCGCACCACCGCGGCGAGCGGCAGGGCGAGGAACGCGCCGGCGAATCCGTACAGCCGCCCGCCCATCAGCAGCGCGAAGATCACGAGCAGCGGGTTGATGCGCAGCGCCTGCGAGAAGACCGCCGGCGCCACGATATGGCCCTCTATCTGCTGCAGGACAGTAAACATGACCGTCAGCCACAGTGCGTCGACGGGATTCGACGAGAACAGGGCGATCAGCACCGGCGGCGCGGCGCCGATTGCGGGTCCGACGTACGGGATCAGCTCGGCGAAGCCGAAGAACGCGCCGAACACAAGCGCATAGGTCCGACCCTCCGGAAAGATCCCGAGCGAACCGGCTACCCAGAGCATCACTCCGGCGCTGGTGCCCATGATGGTCGAGAACAGGAGTTGTCCGCGGACGTACCCGAACACCGCCCGCTGGACCCGCGTGGGGTAGTCGTCGGCCGCTGTGCCGTTTCCACGTGGAACCACGGATCGGACGGCGGCGCCGATCCGCTCGCCGTACAACAGCATGTATACCGACAGGACGACGACCAGGATCAGGGCGATCGAACCCTCGATCAGCGTGGTGACCGCCTCGCGCGTGAAGGAGACGAGCTCTCCGGACCCCTCGGTCACCCGATCGCCTAGCGTTTCCAGCGCGGTCTCGCCCTGCTTGGCCACCTCGACGTCAATGCCGTTGTCGTCGAGCCAACCCTGGAGATCGGTCAACTCGGCGTTGGCGTCGTCGACGATCCGCGGGACGCTGTCGGAGAAGCGCGACGCCTGGTCGCCGATCGGTTTGGAGAGCACCGCGACGATGCCGCCCACTACGACGATCAGCCCCAGTAACACGCAGAGGACAGCGATACCACGGGGAACATGCGCGCGCTGGAGCATCACGACGAACGGATTGAGCAGGAGGCCCGCGAGCGCCGCCACAATGAAGATCAGCGCGACCGGGCCGGCGGCACGCAGCAGCAGGTAGGCGCCGAGGATCACCAGCGGCAACACGACTGCCTGGATCCACCGCGGCACGACCACCGGCGCGACGGGGACTGCGGCCGCTGCCGGCTCAGGCGCCGACGGATCGGTCGGGTCTGCGGCGAGCGGCGGGTCCTCGGCCCCGCCGGCGCCGATCTCATCGTGGCGTTCCTGCATGCACCAAGTATGCGCCGGGCGCAGGCGGTGCACTAGCGTTTGCGGCTTGACCGCGATCCTCTTCGTCGGCGACGTCGTCGGGTCCACCGGCCGGCGCGTGATTCGCGCGATGCTCGGCGACCTGCGTACCGAGCTCCGAGCCGACTTCGTCGTGGTGAACGGCGAGAACGCCGCGGGCGGCATCGGCATCACGCCCAAGCACGCAGACGAGCTGTTCAAGGCCGGCGCCGACGTGATAACGCTCGGCAACCACACCTACCGCCACCGGGAGGTCTGGCCCTACCTCGAAGAGCGGCGCGACATCATCCGTCCCGCGAACTTCCTCACGACGCAGCCGGGCCGTGGCACGGCTCTGGTCGAGCGCGACGGCATGACGCTCGGCGTCGTCAACCTGGCCGGCAATCTCTACATGAATCACGCGGCCCCCGCGCTGCTGAGCGTCGACGGGGCGCTCGAGGAAGTTGGCCGCGCCGATCACGTGCTGGTCGACATGCACGCCGAGGCGACGAGCGAGAAGGTCGCGCTCGGCTGGTACCTGGACGGCAAGGTCACCGCGGTGGTCGGCACCCACACCCATGTCGCAACTGCCGACGCCCGCGTGCTCCCGGGTGGCACCGCTTACATCACCGACGTGGGCATGACGGGCGCGCGTGGTGGCGTGATCGGCGTGCGGCGCGAGCAGTCGATCGCGGTGATGCGGAGCCACATGCCCCAGCGCTATGACCCCGCCGAGGAGGACCCATGGATCAACGCTGTCCTCATCCGCTGCGGGCCAGACGGACGGGCCGACGGCATCGAGCCGGTGCTCCGGCCGCTGCCGGCTTGAAGTGCGGCGGCTCCATGACGGTGTGACGGGTCCGTTTCACGTGAAACACGTCGGCGCCGGAGGTCCACCGAGTGCTATCCGTGGCTCAGGAAGCGAGCCCGAAGTGGTTCAGGACCATCGGCGCGACGTCATCAAGGGTCCACTGCTCCCGCGCTCGAGCGCTGTCGGGGCCGGTTCCGCACCATAAGAGCGAACCCAGGGAGTCGTTCGCGTGGAGCGACCCATGAGAGCCGCCGCCGATGTGGTGCGAGCGGCCCCAGTCCAGGAACTCCCACCCTGGTCGCGCGGAGGCCAGCACCTCCCCGGCGGCTCGGCAGCGCAGCGCTGACCACACCCGCGCGAGCGCGTTGGGGTACCGCGTCGAGCTGACCTGACCCTCACGCACGTAGAGCGCGAGCACGTCAAGGTCACCCGCCACGCTCCACGTCTCTCCGCGCAGGTCGGTCAAGTCGCCGCGCGGCGCGAAGCGCAGCTCGCCGTGGTCTGATCGAACGGCCACTTCGCCATCGGGATGGTCGGTGAGGTGCATCACCAGGTCGACGCCCTCGAGCGCGAGCAGCGCGCGCACGACCCGTGGCACGAGCGACGTGCGGGCGTCGCGGTCGAGGACGTAGATCTGTGCCGCCCTAGAGCTTGGGCAGACCGCGATCTCGGCGCTGCCCGCCTTGGACTCTCGCACTCCGCTGGGCGGCAGCACGCTGAAGCCGTCGAACGCCTGAAACAGGTCTATCTCATCCTCGACCTGAGACTGCGAATGATCCGAGCACACGATCACCGCATGGTCTTGCAGGAACGCATCGGCTCCGCCAGCCGCGCGCATGAGGCGCTCGATCTGCTGATCGGCGGCGATGAGCGACGTGACTTGGGCGTCGGGCCCATGCTTGTGAGAGTGCGTGTCGTTGTCGGGCAGCGAGAGCAGCAGGAAGTCGAACAGGTCATGCTCGACCAGGTAGGAGCCCACACAGCCGGCGTGCTGGTCGCGCACGCCCGGGAGGCCCAGCTGCGAGCGACAGCCCGTCCGGCGCGACGCGAAGATGTCGGCGTAGAAGAACTCCCTCGGACCCTGGACCGGCTGCCTGAACACTGCCGAGGCGATCCGCGTCAGGGCGGTCTCCGACGAAGGTTCGTGGCGGTGGCGGCCGCGGTACATCAGAAACGTAGTGCCCGCCGTGCGAACGCCGGCGTCGTCCAGCGACTCGAAGACCGTAGGCGTCTCCGGGGACAGGTGCTCGGCGTTCATGTTGTAGATCGTGTCGGTGAGAGAGCGCTTGAAGCCGAACGCCTGCGACGCCCTGAAGCTCGTCCCGTACTCGACGTAGCGCGCCTCCGATCGGTGGTACCAGTTCATCGACGGAATCAGGTGCCGGTCGGGCCCGACACCCGTGGCGATCGATGCCGAGCAGACCGGCGTGACCGATGGGAAGGCGGCAACACAGTCGGCGACGTGATGGCCGCGCTCCATCAGCACCCCGAGGGCGGGTGCACGGCCCGAGGCCACCGCGTCCTCGAGCATGGCGGGCTTCATCGCATCGATGACCGCGAGGACTAGCTTCTTGCGGGCTTGCACGACGCTAGCGGAGGATGCGCAGGCCGGCGTATTTCTCGCCGGCGCGGCGGCGCCCGCCGGACATCAGCCACACGAGACCGCCCAGGACGGCCAGCGCGAGCGGTGGGAAGAGAACGGACGCAGCCGCCGCCGCCAGCGCCACACCCTCGGCGTAGACTGGCAGCGCAGCGGCCGCTTGATCGTCGAGCCGGCGGCGAACTCGCGCGAAGAGCGAGCGCGCTGCCTGGAAGCCGAGCGCCGCACACGCCAGCCCGACCACCAGGCCGGCCCACCAAGCCTCAGAGCGATCGGCCACGGAGCCGGCCGCCAGGAGGCCGCCGAGCACCAGTGCGACGGCGAGCAAAACGTACAGCAGTGGCGCACGGTCGCCCGCGTCCCGGCCGGCGCGGCGGGCGGCGAAGTCGAGTCCCAGCACGAGCACGAGCGCTGACAGGAGGAACGGCCATTCCTCCAGGAAGCTGAAGTCGGTACCGCCGAAGTCGAGCCCCAGGTCCGCGGCGGCGAGCGCGGCGACAAGCAGGACCGGGAGGAACGGGCGGATGCCGATCGCAGCCGCCAGCCCGGCGCCCTGCAGGAGGTCGAGGATGAATTCCATGCGCGCTAGGGTGCCCGAGGCGGCATGACGATAGACGAGACGCCAAGGGGCTCGGGCTCCGGCGGCGAATCCCCCGGCATGGCTCGGTCGCGATCGACCGCGCGTGACCTCGAGCGCTACGCCGGGCTGTTCGCGCGCCGCACTCATGGCATGAAGTCCTCGGCCATGCGAGACCTCATGGCCATCACGGCGCGCCCTGAGATCATCTCGCTGGCGGGCGGCTTGCCCGACACGAGCACCTTCCCCGCCGAGGACCTTGCCGCTCTCATGGCGCGCGTCGCCGCCAACGCCTCCGCGCGTGCGCTCCAATACGGGCCCACAGACGGGATGGGAGAGCTGAAGGCGTGCATCGTGCAGATCATGGCCGCCGAAGGCATGGACGTCGGCGAGGATGACCTGCTCGTCACGACGGGCGGCCAGCAGGTCATCGACCTTGTCTGCAAGACGCTCATCGACCCCGGCGACGTGATCGTCGCCGAGGGCCCCACCTATCCGGGCGCCGTGCCGACGTTCGGCGCGTACGAGGCGGACGTCGTGCAGATCGAGATGGACGCCGACGGCATGCGCGTTGACCGACTCGAGGAGACGCTCGACCGGTTGGAGCGCGAAGGCCGGACGCCCAAGTTCATCTACACCGTGCCGACCTTCCAGAACCCGGCGGGAGTGACGATGGCGCTCGATCGGCGGCGGCGCCTCGTGCGACTCGCCGCCGAGCGTGAGCTCCTCGTGCTGGAGGACAACCCGTACGGGCTGCTGCGCTACGAAGGCGACCCGCTCCCACCGCTGTACGCGCTGGATCGGGGCGAGTACGTGATCTACCTCGGAACATTCTCGAAGATCCTCTCTCCTGGGCTGCGGCTGGGCTGGACCGCGGCGCCGGGACCGGTGCTCGAGAAGCTCAACCTCGCCAAGCAGGGCGCCGACTTATGCTCGTCGACCCTCGGGCAGCACTTCGTGATCGAGTACTTCGCACAGCGCAACTGGCGCGACTTGCTCGACCGGCTGCGAGCGCTCTATCGCCGGCGACGTGACACGATGCTCGACGCGCTCGCCGAGCACTTTCCGCCCGAGGCCGACTGGACACGACCCGGCGGCGGTCTCTTCATCTGGGCGACATTGCCCGACTACATCGACACCACCGACCTTCTCGCGCGGGCGCTGCGCGAGCGTGTCGCGTTCGTGCCGGGCCGAGCCGCCTATCTGGACGGTCGCGGCGGGTCTTCGATGCGGCTCAACTTCTCCGGCGCCGGCGAGAGCGACCTGTATGAGGGCGTCAGTCGGATCGGGGCAGTCGTCGACGAGCAGGTGCGTCTGTACTCCACGCTGACGGGCGTCGAGTCCGCCGCGCCGCGGCGTCGCGCGGCAGCGCGGGCGGAGCGACCAGAGTCGCCGGGAGCGCGGATCCTGCCGCTGCGTCGGCGCACCGGCGGTGATCGATGAATCGCGTCGCCGTGCTGGCGGGCGAGTCTCGATGAGTCGCGTCGCCGTGCTGGCGGGTGGTCAATCACTCGAGCGCCAGGTGTCGTTGCGCTCCGGAGTCCGGGTACGCGAAGCACTCGAACGCCTGGGGCACGACGTGCTCGCGATAGACGTCGGTCCCGATCTTGTCGAGCGACTGGGTGCCGCGCGAGCCGATGTCGCGTTCGTCGCGCTGCACGGCCGGGACGGCGAGGATGGCACGGTGCAGGAGATACTCGAGCTCGTCGGTATTCCGTACACGGGGTCGGGACCGTCCGCCTGCATCCGTTGCATGGACAAGGTGCTGGCCAAGCACGCACTGCGCGATGGTGGATTGCCGACGCCGGAGTTCTACGCCTTCAGCCAGACCGCGTTCGAGTCGCTGGGCGCCGCCCACGCGCTCCCCGCGATCGAGAAGCGGCTCGAGTTCCCCGTGGTGGTCAAACCCGCGGCGCAGGGCTCCGCGCTGGGCATTCGCTTCGCGCCGACGGCTGAGGACGTGCCGGCCGCCATCATCGCCGCCTTCTCCTACGACACGAAGGTGCTGCTCGAGCGCCACATCGCCGGCCGCGAGCTGGCGGTGTCGGTGCTGGACGGACCCGAGGGACCTGAGGCGCTACCCGTCGTCGAGGCGATCCCGCGCAACGGTGACCGTTATGACTTCGAGGCACGATACGAGATAGGGCGCACGGAGTTCGTATGTCCCGCCGAGCTCGGCGACAAGACGACGTTGGCCGCCCAAGCGCTCGCGCTGGCGACCTACCGCGTGCTCGGCTGCTACGGCTTCGCCCGCGTGGACCTCATGCTCGCGTACGGCAGCGGTGAGTTGACGGTGCTCGAAGCCAACGCCATCCCGGGGCTCACAGCGACGTCACTGCTGCCGCAGGCGGCCGAGGCCGCCGGCATCTCCTTTCCCGCGTTCGTCGAGCGCGTGCTCGACCTCGCGCTTGCGCGGTCGCGCACCTAGCGGTCCGTCTCGTAGTGGGGTCCAGCCGGGGCCACTAGTCGCTGCCGCCCTGAAAATCTTCGGGAGAGACCTGGTCGAGGAACTCCTTGAACTTGTCGACGACCTCCTCGGTGTCCTCTACCTCGTGCTCGAACTCGATCGCGGACTCGGCGATCACGTCCTCGGCCGCGAAGATCGGCGCGCCCGAGCGGACGGCCAGGGCGAGCGCGTCACTTGGGCGCGAGTCGATCTCGACCTCCCGCCCGTTCACGCTGAGGGTGATCGAGGCGTAGAAGGTGTTTTCCCGCAGCTCGGTGACCGACACCCGCGAGCAGTTGACGTCGAGTTCGCCCAACATCTCGAACAGAAGGTCATGGGTCATCGGCCGCGGGGTCGAGGCGCCCTGAAGCTTCATCAGGATCGCGGCGGCCTCCGGGTGGCCGATCCAGATCGGCAGGAACTTGTTCGTTTCGACGGCCTTGAGCAGGACGATCGGCTGCTTGCCGACCATGTCGAAGCTCACGCCGTAGATGACCATCTCCTGCAAGCGGGGCGCTCCTTGGAACCGGGGGTGCCGGAGGGCCCAGTATAGGCGGCCGTCCCGGTGCTCCGGCCCGGTGTCGCGGCGGCCCATTCGACTCCGATGCATCCGGTAGATGGGAGTCGTGCGAATACACCACCAGGAACCAATCTGCAGTCTCTCCTCCACTCCGAAAGGGGTCCCATATGTTTCGTACGATGGCCACTCTGGCCTCCGTTGCCGCGCTCGCGATCGGCGCTGCTGCCTGCGGTGACGATGAAGAGCAGTCCACGCCTGCGGCGGCCGCCTCGCAGCCGGAGCCGGTTGCGCAGATCGACGCGCTGTCCGGCAAGAACACGGCCGTCACGCTCGACGCCGGGTTCGTCGAGGCACTCGGCACGCTGAAGCTCACTCCCGCTCCCGTGGGTGATGCCACGATCTCGAGGGCCGGCGTCGCCAGCTTCCCGATCACGGGCGGCAACGTCACGTACTACGAGCCGGGAACCGTCTCGCCGTACGTGCAGGGTGAGATCAATCACGACGGCAGCGGACTGAGCCTCACCGGCGGCGGCAAGACCGTCGAGTTGACCGACTTCGTGGTCGATCCGGGCGCGTCTGTCCTCACCGGCACGGTGTCCGTCGACGGCGAGGTCGCCGCCGAGAGCGCGCCGCTGTTCTTCCTCGACGGCCGCACGCTCAACCCGTTGCAGGCCGAGGGTTCGACCGCGGTGCTCGAGGGCGCGACGGTCAAGCTCAAGGAGGAGGCGGCGGCGCTGCTCAACGACACGTTCGCCACCGACGCTCTCGCGGGTGGCCTGGTCATCGGCGTGGCGAAGATCACGGTCAACACCGCCTAGACGGTTGCGACTGCACTCGAGAAGGGAAAGGCCCGCATTGCGGGCCTTTCTCGTTCTTGAACCTTTCCGTGACTGCCCCCGCACCCGCAAATCTCGTCCTGCTGACGCCACCCACGCGACCCGCACAGCCGCGAAAGGGACACCTGCGGTGCAGACCGTCAAAGGTGGGCGATCCAGGATTCGAACCTGGGACCTCTTCCTTATCAGAGAAGCGCTCTAACCGACTGAGCTAATCGCCCGGGGGGCGCGATGATAGCGTCGGGCGCGTCGGGGGGACCCTCAAGCGGTCGCGGCGACGTCCAGTCGCTCAGCCACCTCGAGCGCCTCGGCGAGGGAGCCGAAAGCAAGCTTCACGTCATAGCCCTTCGCACGAGGGGTCACGCGTACGTCCGCTCCGAGTGCTCGGCCGAAGGCTTCGCCGAGGCGCTCAGCGGCCTCGACCTGGTCCGGATGTGGCGTCGGGTCAACGCGCCGTGCCGCGATTGCGCTCTCCGCCCGCCCGGAGGCGGCGCGCGCGCGCGCCTCGGTCTGTCGTACCGACCAACCGTGGGCGGCCGCGTCGCGTGCGAGTCGCCGGCGAGCATCGTGATCGGGCGCCATGAGCAGCGCCCGGCCGTGACCCTCGGATAGAGCTCCTTCTCCGAGTAAGGCCAGCGCTTCGTCAGGGAGATCGAGCAGCCGCAGCAGATTTGACACCGCGACGCGCGAACGACCGACACGGCGGCCCACGTCTTCGCGCGTGAGGCCCAGTTCCTCGACCAGGGCGACGCAGGCGCGAGCCTCCTCGAGCGGGTTCAAGTCCTCGCGGGCCATGTTCTCGATCAGTGCGAGCTCGAGCGACTCCGCGTCGGCGTGCGGACGCACCACAGACGGAATGGTCTCGAGGCCGGCCAGCCGCGCCGCACGCCAGCGCCGCTCGCCCGCGATCAGCTCGTAGGTGCCGCCTGGCAATGGGCGCACAAGCACCGGCTGCAGCACCCCGCGATCCTGAAGCGAAGCGGCCAGAGCGACCAGCGAGGCCTCGTCAAACGTGCGGCGCGGCTGATGCGGGTTCGGCGTGATGAGCTCGACGGACAACTCACGCAGCTCCACCTCGCTGTCCGCGTCGGTCGTCGACAGGATTGCCGCGAGACCGCGGCCCATGCCACGATTGGTTTCAGCCACGTGCGGCCACCTCCTTGGCAAGTTCGAAGTACGCGTCAGATCCGGCACAGTGCGGATCGTGATGAATCACGGGGCGCCCGAATCCAGGAGCCTCGCCCAACCGGACGTTACGTGGGATCACGGTTTTGAAGACGAGGGCCGGAAAGTGCTGGCGGACTTCTGTCGCGACGTCCTGCGCGAGCTTCGTGCGGGCGTCGTGCATCGTCAGCAGCATGCCCGCCACGGTCAAGCGTGGGTTCAGCTCGCGCTGGATCAGCGACAGTGTGTCGAGCAGTCCGGCAAGCCCTTCGAGCGCGAAGTACTCCGTCTGAACGGGCACGATCACGCGATCGGCGGCGACAAGCGCGTTGACCGTCAATGGCCCCAACGACGGCGGGCAGTCCAACAGCGTGTAGGCGTAGCAATCGCGCATGGGTGCGAGCGCGTCGCGCAGCCGTCGCTCGGAGCCAGGCAACCGGGGCAGTTCCATCGTGGCGCCGGCAAGATCCGGCGTCGAGGCGAGTAGGGAAAGGCGGCGCACAGACGATTCGCGCACGGCGGCGGCCGCTTCGACGTCGCCGCTGAGCACGTCGTAGAGGCCGGGGCCCTCGTGGCGGTTGGCACCGACGCCGGACGTCGCGTTGCCCTGGGGATCGACATCGACGAGCAGCGTGTCGTAGCCAGCCTCCGCGATGCAAGCAGCCACATTGACCGCCGTGGTGGTCTTGCCGACCCCGCCCTTCTGATTGGCGATGGCGTAGACGATGCCCATTCGGCAACCGACGCTAGCGGCGGTGGCGGCGGATCTGACCTCGATGCGCCCTAGACGCATGAACTGGTGCACACTCATCGCAGGTTCTTCGCAGACAGTGGACGCTTCGTCGCAATTCCTGCGCGGCGGGGGAACTGCGACGGCGTCGGACTGATCTTGCGCAGGACATGCAGCGTGCGGCGCTCAGAGCCCCCGTAGGGGACAACTGAGCGCACCGGCTCCGGCATGAGCCCGAGGTGCGCTGCGGCGGCGCGAGCGTCAGCGGCCTCTTGCTCCTCGACGGCCCCCTTCCAAGCGACGAGCACCCCGCCCTCGCGGAGCAGTGGCGCTGCGTATTCACAGAGGACCGGCAGCGCGGCGAGCGCGCGCGCAGACACGACATCGCATCGCCCGAAGCCATCGCGCCATTCCTCCACCCGTCCCCAGACTACTTCCGCGTTGTCGACCCCCATCGCCGCCGCGGCGGCCCGCATGAACTCGCACTTGCGCTTAGCCGAATCGACCAGGACCACTCGTGCGCGCGGAAGGACGGAGGCGAGCACAAGACCCGGAACGCCGGCACCAGCGCCCAGGTCAGCGATCATGGTGGCTTCACGAATCTCGGTGACCTCGAGTCCGGCGAGCGCGTCGGCGATGTGGACGTCGGCGGCGCACTTCGCCGCGTGCGCGGACGTCGGCGCGTCTGGCTTCGCGAGGAGTCCGAGAAGCACCGCGATCTGGGCGGCCGCATCGGATGAAAGCGAGAACCGTCTGCGCAGCTCGGGCGAACTTCGGCTCACGCGCGTCGCCTCGGTCTCATGTTGCGCGCGCACTGGCCAATGACTGAGCCGGCCGCACGAACATACTCGGCACTCGGCGGAACGCTCGAACCGCCCACGGAACTAGACGAGACGTCACGGTGAGCGTTTCACGTGAAACACCGTGATGAGCCAAGTCGTCCGCGACCGTCAAACTTCGAGCGGTGCAACGACCAGGTGGCGATCGGGCTCGGTGCCCTCTGAGTAGGTCTCCACATCGCCACGGTCCTTCAGATACTCGTGCACGACTTTCCGCTCGTTCGCGCTCATCGCGTTCAAAGCCACCGGCCGGGATGACCGTCGAGCGTCGGATGCCGCTTGGTCGGCCTGGCGCTCCAGTGCTTGGCGGCGCCGATCACGGTAGCCCGCCGCGTCCACCTCGACCTTGGGGGCGGCTGAGCGGCCGTGCGCGGCTACCTTGAACGCGAGGTGCTGAACTGCGTCGATGGTCTGGCCGTGACGCCCGATGAAGAGGCCCAGGTCGTCGCCATGCATGGTCCCGCGGATGCGGTCACCCTCTTCGACCACTTCTACTTGGGCTTCGAGGTCGAGTGCCTCGCCGATGTGCTCGAGCAACTCGCGCACGCGATCGCCGGGCGTCTTGTCCTGATCGCTCATCGGCGCCTCCCCGAGCGCTTCTTCTTCTTGCGGGGCGACCGAGGGGGCGGCGTGGTCGGCCGGTTCCGTGGGGCGGGAGCCGAGCCGGCTCCAGAAGCGACGGCGGCTGGTTGGTTGGTTGCCGGCGTCGGAGTGCCCCCGCGTTTGAGCATGCGGTCCAGGACCGACATAGGCGGACCCTCTTCGTCGTCGGAGGGTGGTCGCATAGGACCCAGTCGCTTGCGGACGATTGACTGCTGGACGATGGTCCAGAAGTTCGTGGTGATCCAGTAGACCAGCACCCCAGCGGGGAAGTTGATGACGAAGATGACGAATACGAACGGCAGCGCCAGGAAAATGATCCGCTGTGTCTTGTCGGTGGCCGTCGACATCAGCAAGGTCGACAGGAGTTGCGAGCCGACGTAGAGCACGATCAGGGCGATCAGGACGCCGCCCGTCGCGTTGTCGGTCAGATCGGGGATGAAGAGGAACTCGGCCGCGCCGCCCGGTCCGCATGACTTGGGATCCGTCGTGCCCTCGGGATTGACGTCTGGACACACGTCCAACCGCAGGTCGTCCTGCAACAGGTAGAAGAGCGCGAGGAAGACCGGCAACTGCGCCAGCAGCGGCAGGCACGAGGCGAACGGGTTCACCTTGTTCTCCCGATAGAACTTCATCATCTCCTGGTTGAGGCGCTCGCGGTCCCCCTTGTAGCGCTCTTGGAGCTTCTTGATCTCCGGCTGGAACTTGACCATGTTCTGCATGGACTTGAACTGCTTGAGTGTGAGCGGCAGAAGCGCGGCGCGCACGACCACTGTGAGGGCCACGATCGACATTCCCCACCCCAGACCCACGCTGTCGTGGAAGAACACGAGGATCTTCTCGAAGAAGGTGATGAGGGGTGCGAAGACGTCAGCCACGGTTCAGGCGCGGCTTCGAGTCGGTGGTGCGGGGAAGCGAGCGGCGGAACAGCGTCTGCGCAAGCAGGGGGTCATATCCTCCGTGGCTGAACGGATTGCAGCGGAGCAGGCGCCAACCAGCCAGCACGGAGCCGCGCAGTATGCCGTAGGACTCGATCGCCTGCACCGCGTAGGCCGAGCAGGTCGGGTGGTACTTGCAGAGGCGCGGCAAGGCCGGCGAGATCGCGCGTTGATAGATGCGGACGGGCGCCGACGCGAGGCGACGGGCAACCACGCTCATGACGGTGCCTCCCGGCTGCCGGCCATCGCGTCTACGAGCTCGGCGATCGCGACGCGGACGCCGGGCATGCCCTCGCGCTCGGCCAGCTCGAGGGCATCCGGGCGGGCGACGACCACGTAGTCCGAGCCGTCGGCCAAGCGTTCTGCCTCGGCCCAGAACGCCTCGCGCAGCACGCGCTTGACGCGCGTTCGGTCGACAGCTCCGCCCACCCGTCGAGACACCGAGAGCCCGAGACGTGGACCGCGCGACCCATCGTCCGGTGGCGGTTGCGTGCGCGGGAACGCATAAAGGACCAGGAAGCGATTGGCCTTTGATCGGCCCTGGCGGTACACACGCTCGAACTCTGCGCTGCGCGATAGTCGGCGCCGCCTCGGGCTCCGCCCGCCGCTCGGGCGCCCGGCCACTAGACGGTGAGCCGCTTACGGCCCTTGTCGCGACGCCGCTTCAAGATGATCCGGCCTGCGCGGGTGCTCATCCGCGCGCGGAAGCCATGCGTGCGAGCGCGCTTGCGCTTCTTGGGTTGATAGGTGCGCTTCATGGGACCTTAGGGAGTCGGCGCGCCGGGTGCGCGCAGCGGCCGACAGGATAGCCAACCGCCGTGACCTGGCGGCGCGAACAGAATTGCGCACACGCGGTGCACCCTATCCCCACAGCGCCAGAAACGGCCCCCTGCGCCCTCGCGAACCGCCCTCACGAACGATTTCCGCGCGATTTGCGAGTCGCCGCCGATCCGCGCCGGGCGTACCTCGGACGCCGGTGCTATGTTCGGCCCCGCCGGGCCTCTTCGGGCCCTCTGTTTCATCATCTTGCACCTTACCCCCCGGTCGGGGAGGACTTTTCGCGCGCCCGTGACCGACGACGAGCACCCACCATGCTGGCGCCTGATTCGCGTGGAGTTGCAGCGCGCAGTCTCCGAGTCGACGTGGCATCAATGGCTCGCGCCGCTCTCAGGGCGGCGACTAGAGGACGGGGCGCTCGTCATCGAGGCCCCCGAGGAAATCCGTCCATGGGTGGCCGAGCGCTTCGGGCGTCTGTTGCAGGCCTGCGCTGCGGCCGTGCTCGGACCTGGAGTGCGAGTCGACCTGGTCGCGGCGGGAACCGCCGGCGGCGTGGCCGCTCCGCTCCCTCAGGGCTCGCGCTCGGTCGGACTCGACGACGGTTTCACGCCGCGCCACACGTTCGAGCAATTCGTCATCGGTGACGCCAACCAACTGGCGCACGCCGCCGCGCTCGCGGTCGCGGAAATGCCCGGACTGGCTTACAACCCGCTCTTCATCTGCGGGCCGCCGGGACTCGGCAAGACCCATCTCCTCCACTCCATCGCCCACTACGTCACCGAGTATGGCGTGCGGACGACGGTGCGGTACACCACCGCCGAGGACTTCACCAACCACTTCCTCGGCGCACTGCACGGCGGTGATGTGGAGCGCTTCAAGGCTGCCTACCGCGGCGTCGACGTGCTGCTCGTCGACGACGTGCAGTTCCTCCAAGCCAAGGCTCGAACCGAGCAGGAGTTCTTCCACACCTTCAACGCCTTGCATCAGGCCGGGGCGCAGATCGTTCTCACCTCCGACCGACTTCCGCGTGATCTCGGCGACCTCGAGGTCCGGCTGAGGGAGCGCTTCGAGGCCGGGTTGGTCACCGACGTGTGTGCGCCCGACCCCTCGACGCGGCTGGCCATATTGCGCAAGCGTGTTCAGCAGGACAGCGTCCGGTCCGTCGAGCCTGCCGCCCTGGAACTGATTGCGGACCAGGTGACCGACAACGTGCGCGCCCTCGAGGGCGCGCTGATCCGCGTTGTGGCGTTCAGTTCGCTGACGGGGCGGCCCCTCACCGCAGAGCTCACCGCAGAAGTGCTCGCGGGCCTATATCCGGGGCTCAAGACGAGGGCGACTCCCATGACCGTTGACGAGATCCAGAAGCGCACCGCCGAGGAGTTCGGCATCTCGGTTCAGGCGCTCGTCTCCAGTAGCCGCGCCGGTACGGTCATCTGGCCGCGTCAGGTCGCGATGTATCTGGCGCGCGAGTTGACCGATCAGACGCTGCCGGCGATAGGACGGGCGTTCGGTGGTCGCAACCACACGACCGTCCTGCATGCGTACAAGCGGGCGTCCGAGCGTCTCGCCGCGGACCCCACAGCTTTCGAGGCGGTCCAGCGACTCACCGAGTCGCTGACCACCGACCGCTGACCACCCCCGCGAACCGCCGCGCCGGCTGCCAGACTTCTGAACTCGTGTGCACCCATCGACGCACAGCCTCCGACGCACAGCCTGTGCGGTTTCCCGTTCGTTGTGCACGCCGTCCACACCCCTTATGACGGTGATCTCATCTTGAGTAATCGTCCGAATCGATTGTGAAGCAGGCGACGAAATGAGACTTTCCACACGGCGCGAGGTCTTGTTCGCGCAGCTCCAGACGGTCACCCGCGCCGCCTCCACGCGCAGTGCCGTGCAGGCTCTCTCCGGTGTCCAGGTCCTGGCGTCCGCCACGGGAATCGAGCTTCGCGCGACCGACATGGAGATAGGGCTGCGGGTGCCGCTCGACGGGGAGGTGATCAGGGACGGCGCTGTCGTTCTCCCGGCGCGTCTGCTGGTCGACGTGGTGCGCTCACTTCCCGGCGACTCGGTCTCGCTCGAGTTACGGACCGCCGAGCAGGACGTCGAGATCGTGGCCGGCGCCGCGACGTTCCACATCCGCACGCTACGGCTCGAGGACTTCCCACCCTTCCCCGAGCCAGACGGCGAGGGACGTGTGCAGGTTCCGGGCGCCGCGTTCGTCGCCACGATCGCAAAGGTCGCGCGCTCGGCCTCCCGCGACGAGACGCGCCCAGTCCTCACCGGAATCCTCGTCTCCGCCGGCGGTGAGGAGCTTCGGATGGTGGCGACGGATTCCTACCGGCTCTCGGTCAAGGAGACCAAGCTCGATGCTCCGCTGGCCGGAACGTTCGAGGCGAACGTTCCCGCGCGCGCGCTGCAGGAGTTGAGCCGGATCGTGGGCCAGGCCGCCGAGGACGAGCTCAGCGTCGCGGTGCGCACCAATCAGGTGATCTTCGAGGCCGGCGGCATCGTGCTGTCGTCGCGGCTGATCGACGGCCAGTTCCCCAATCACCGCCAACTGCTGCCCGACGCGTTCGAGCACGAATTGCAGCTCGCCGGCGGCGAGATCACGGATGTCGTACGGCGCATCTCGCTCCTTGCGCAGAAGAACGCGCCGCTGCGCCTCGCGTTCAGCGAGGGTGAGCTGACGGTCTCGGCCCGGACGCCGGACGTCGGTGAGGCGCGCGAGACGCTTCCCGTCCCATTCCGCGGCGAGCCGCTCGAGATCGGCTTCAACCCCGAGTTCCTGCGCGACGGCCTGGAGGCGGTGGAATCTGGCGACGTGCTGCTCAAGCTCATCTCGCCGTTGCGCCCCGGGCTCATCGAGGCCGCCGACGCCAGTGGATTCGTCTACCTCCTCATGCCGATCCGGCTCAACGCGTAAGGCGCCTCGAGCCCCCCTGCCGGCCGTGATCGTCACTCGGCTCACCCTGCGCGACTTCCGTACCTACGCGGTGGCCGACGTGAGGCCGGGGCCGGGACTCACGGTCGTGACCGGCCGCAACGGGTCCGGCAAGACCAACCTGCTCGAAGCCGTCTACTTCGCCTGCACCGGCCGCTCGTGCCGCACGGGCAACGAGCGGGAGTGCGTGCGGTTCGGCGCGCTGCTCACACGCTTGGAGCTGAGCTGCGAGGACACGGAGCAGCGCCATGTGCTCGGAGTGGGATTCCAGCCTGGTGAAGCCAAGCGGCTGCAAGTCGACGGCACACCGGTGGAGCGACTCACCGGCGTCACCAGCCGGCCGCTCGTGTCGGTCTTCCTCCCCGATCGGTTGGAGTTGATCACCGGCTCGCCGGCACTGCGCCGCGCTCACCTCGACCAGGTGGTCAGCGCGCTGCGACCGGCCCGCGCTGCGACCCGACGCGCGTATGCGGCGGCGCTTGGTCAGCGCAACGCGCTGGTGGCGGCGATTCGCACCGGCCACGCCGGCCACGCATCGATGCCCGCCTGGGACGCTGAGCTCGCACGTCACGGCATCGCGCTGATGGCCGACCGCGCTGCGGCTGTGCAGGAATTGCGGCCGCGCTTCGCCGAGCACTCCTCCAGCCTCGGCCTCACGGGGAATCCGGACGTGATCTACCGACCCCGTTCCAAGGCCGAAACCGCCCAGGCGCTGGTGGCTGAGCTTGGTGAGCGCCTGGAGTCCGACCTCGAGCGCGGGTTCACCGGCCACGGCCCGCACCGCGACGAGTTGGTGCTGCGCAGGAACGGGCGTGAGTTACGCGCCTACGGGTCGCGCGGCCAACAGCGGCTCGGCCTCCTCGCGCTGCTGCTGGCAGAGCGCGACGCCCTGACGGACTCACGTGGGACACCACCGCTGATGCTGCTCGACGACGTGATGAGCGAGCTCGACGCGGGCCGCCGAGCGCGGCTCGTGGACCTCCTGCGCGCCGGCGGCCAGAGTCTCGTCACCACGACCGACCTAACGCACGTGCCAGGCGCCGAGGACGCCGGCGTGACCCGTCTGGCGATCGCCGAGGGCGCGGTGCTCGCCGAGGCCGCGTGAGACGCCGCGGGCCCCGCCGGGTCGGGGTGGCGCTGGAGCGGCTCACCGCCGAACTGGCGCCTGCCACGCTGCTCGCCGAGGTCCAGCGGGTCTGGGAGCCGGTGGCCGGCGAAGCCTTCGCGGGACGCTGCGTCCCGGACGGCGAGCGCGGCGGCGTCGTGACCGTCGCATGCGCCTCCGCGGTGCTGGCGCAAGAGCTCGACCTGCTGTCGGAGCTGGTCGTCGGACGACTCAACGAGCGCCTTGGACGACCAGCCGTCCGAGGCTTGCGCCCACAGGCTCGGCCACCGCGCGGATGAGGCATGGATTTGTTGCCGTTTTGCAGCACTTTTGACACGCTTCGCCGCCCAGATTCAGGGGCACCGTGTGCTAGAGTCTGACGCGTTGAACAGTCACGCTCCGGCCCGTGGAGGTACCCATCCGCCGGCGCGTCGCTCGTGTGTGTGACACGGAGGACTCCTTGGCAGACGACCCGGAAAAGACCAGCCCGCCGCGCACCGGCTACGACGCTCAGGACATCACCGTCCTCGAAGGCCTGGAAGCCGTGCGCAAGCGGCCGGGAATGTACATCGGCTCGACCGGTGTACGCGGCCTGCACCACCTGGTCTACGAGGTCGTGGACAACTCCGTCGACGAGGCGCTCGCCGGGCAGTGCGATCACGTCGACGTGACGATCCACCCCGACAACTCGATCACGGTCGTCGACGACGGCCGCGGCATCCCCGTGGCGATGCACGAGAAGGAGGGCAAGCCGGCCCTGGAGGTCGTTCTCACGGTCCTGCACGCCGGCGGCAAGTTCGGCGACGGTGGCGGCTACAAGGTCTCCGGCGGCCTGCACGGCGTCGGCGTGTCGGTCGTGAACGCGCTGTCCGAGCAGCTTCACGTCGAGGTCCGCCGCGACGGCTTCGCATGGACCCAGGACTACTCGCGCGGCGCGCCCCAGGGGGCGCTCGTGAGCGGCGAGCCGACCGAGGAGACCGGCACGACCATCACGTTCCTGCCCGACGCGGACATCTTCGAGTCGCTGGACTTCGAGTTCGCGACGCTCGAGCAGCGACTGCGGGAGACCGCGTTCCTCACCCGCGGGCTGCACATCTCGATCACCGACGAGCGCGCCGAGGGTCACCGGGCGGCGTTTCACTACGAGGGCGGCATCGAGGACTTCGTCGCATACCTCAACGAGAACAAGGATCCGGTTCAGCGCAGGATCATCTTCTTCGAGGCCGAGAGCGAGGAGGGCGCGGTCGAGGTGGCGATGCAGTGGAACTCCTCCTACCAGGAGTCCATCTTCTCCTTCGCCAACAACATCAACACGCACGAAGGCGGCACCCACCTCTCCGGCTTTCGCTCGGCGCTGACCCGAACGCTCAACCGCTTCGCACGCGAGAAGGGCCACCTCAAGGAGAAGGACGACAACCTCTCCGGCGAGGACGTGCGCGAGGGCCTCACCGCGGTCATCTCCGCAAAGCTCGCCGATCCCCAGTTCGAGGGCCAGACGAAGACCAAGCTCGGCAACCCCGGCATGGCCGGATTCGTGGAATCCGTCGTCAACGCGAAGCTCGCGGAGTTCCTCGAGGAGAACCCCGGTGAGGGCAACGCCGTGATCCGCAAGGCCGTCTCTGCCGCGCAGGCGCGCGCCGCAGCCCGCAAGGCGCGTGACCTCACGCGGCGCAAGTCCGCCCTGGAGAACTCCGCACTGCCGGGCAAGCTCGCCGACTGCTCGATCCGCGATCCCTCGCTCACCGAGATCTTCATCGTCGAGGGCGACTCGGCCGGCGGCTCGGCCAAGCAGGGCCGCGACCGGGCGACCCAGGCGGTGCTGCCGCTGCGCGGCAAGATCCTGAACGTCGAGAAGGCGCGCATCGACAAGGTCCTGCAGAACAACGAGATCCAGGCGCTGATCACTGCGCTGGGCACCGGGATACGCGACGAGTTCGACCCTGAGCGCCTGCGCTATCACAAGGTGATCCTCATGACGGACGCCGACGTCGACGGCGCCCACATCCGGACGCTCATCCTCACGCTGATCTTCCGCGAGATGCAGGAACTGGTCGAGCGGGGCTACATCTACATCGCCAAGCCGCCGCTCTACAAGCTCAAGCAGGGCCAGCGCGAGCGCTACATCGAGAAGGACTCCGAGCTGGAGGAGATCCTGCTGGGCGACAAGCTCGAGCGCTTCGAGGTCACCGACCACGAGGGCGCGGCGTTCAGCCTCACGGAGACGCGCTGGCAGCGCTACTGCCGGTTGCTCAAGCAGTACGAGGGGTGGGCGTCCGCCCTCCGCGCCGAGCACGGCCACAACACGGTCACGTTCCTCGAGGAGTCCCAGATCCTCGACGAGCAGATCACCACCGTCGAGGCGCTCGAGGCGCTCCTCGCCCGCGAGACGCCGGACACCGAGCCCTACACCGCGGAGCTCCTGCCGACCGACGACGGCGTGCTGCGCATCAAGGCCGTGGAACGCAAGACCAACCTCGCGCGCACCCATCGCCTCCGCCGCACGATGTTCGACGCCAACGAGTACCGGCAGCTCTCGCGGGTCCATGCCGAGCTCGTCAAGCTGGCCGGCACACCGCCATTCACCGTCGTGCTCGGGCAGGAGCGAGAGGAGGCCCTGTCCTTCGAGGACCTGCGCGGCACGGTCATGGACGTCGCCGGCAAGGGCATCTCGTTGCAGCGCTTCAAGGGCCTCGGCGAGATGAACGCCGACCAGTTGCGCGAGACGACCATGGACCCGGAGACCCGCACGCTCCAGCAGGTCACGATGGACGACGCCGCCGCCGCCGACCGCCTGTTCACCATGCTCATGGGCGACAAGGTCGAGCCGCGGCGGGAGTTCATCGAGGAGAACGCTCGCGTCGCGACCCTCGACATCTAGGAGACCCCATTTCAACCCTATGTGCGAGCGAAGCGAGCAGTGACCTGTGGCGACCTCTGACCTGATCAGCGGCGGCAACATCGAGCCGCGCGGGCTCGAGGAGGAGATGCGCTCCTCCTACCTCGACTACGCCATGTCCGTCATCGTCGGGCGCGCGCTGCCCGACGTGCGCGACGGCCTCAAGCCCGTGCACCGCCGCGTCCTGTTCGCCATGAACGAGGCCGGGCTGCAGCCCAACCGCGGCTATGCCAAGTGCGCGCGCATCGTCGGAGACGTGATGGGCAAGTACCACCCGCACGGCGACGCGTCGATCTACGACACGCTCGTGCGCCTGGCGCAGGACTTCTCGATGCGCAACCCCCTGGTCGACGGCCAGGGCAACTTCGGCTCGGTCGACGACGACCCGGCGGCGGCCATGCGCTACACCGAGGCCCGGCTCGCCCCGCTCGCTCGCGAGATGCTGCGGGATCTCGATGCCGACACCGTCGACTTCATCCCGAACTACGACGGCAACAACCGCGAGCCCGTCGTCCTGCCGGCACGGTTCCCCAACCTCCTCGTCAACGGCGCGTCCGGCATCGCGGTCGGCATGGCGACGAACATCCCGCCTCACAACCTGCGCGAGACGATCGCAGCCACGATCGCCTACATCGACGATCCCGAGATCGACACCGCCGGGCTGATGCAGCACATCAAGGGCCCGGACTTCCCGACGGGTGGGGTGATCCTCGGTGTCACCGGCATCCGCGAGGCCTACGAGACCGGGCGCGGGCGCGTGCGCGTGCGCGCTCGCGCCCACTCCGAGGACATCGGTCACGGCAAGGAGGCGATCATCGTCACCGAGCTGCCGTTCATGGTCAAGAAGGGCAGTGACGGCGGCCTGATCCACAAGATCGCCGAGCTGGTCCACGAGAAGAAGATCACCGAGATCTCCGACCTGCGCGACGAGTCCGACCGCAAGGGCATGCGGATCGTCATCGAGCTCAAGCGCGGCGTGATTCCCAAGGTCGTGCTCAACAAGCTCTACAAGCACACCGCGATGCAGACGACGTTCGGCGTCAACGCGGTCGCGCTGGTGGACAACGTGCCGCGCACTCTGCCGCTGCGGTCGATCATCCACAACTACGTCCAGCACCAGCGCGAGGTCATCGTGCGCCGCTCCAAGCACGAGCTTCGCACGCTTGTCGCGCAGGTCCATCGGCTCGAGGGCCTGATGATCGCGCTCGACAACCTCGACGCGGTGATCGATCTGATCCGTGCCTCGCGTGACCGTGACACGGCTCGCAGCGGCCTGATGGAGCGGTTCGGCCTCACCCAGATCCAGGCCCAGGCGATCCTCGAGCTGCGTCTGCAGCAGCTCACCGCGCTGGAGGCCGACTCGATCAAGCGCGAGCACGCCGACAAGGTCGAGCGGATCAACGAGCTGCGCACGCTGCTGGGCGACGAGGACATGGTGCTGTCGCTGATCAAGGAGGAGCTCGAGGAGATCGCCGAGCGTTACGGCGACGACCGCCGCACCCAGATCACCTTCGCCGACGACGACCTCGACATCGAGGACCTGATCCAAGACCAGCAGATGGTGATCGCGATCACCAAGTCCGGCTACATCAAGTCGCTCCCGCTCGCCACCTACCGCCAGCAGCGGCGCGGCGGCATCGGGGTGACCGGCATGGGGATGAAGGACGAGGACTACATCGAGCACTTGTTCGTCTGCTCGACGCACGACTACCTCTTGTTCTTCACCAACCGCGGCAAGGTCTATCGCTCCAAGGTCTATGACCTGCCCGACGCGCCGTCGCGCCAGTCCAAGGGACGCCATCTCGGCAACGTGCTGCCGCTGCGCGAGCGCGAGCGCGTGCAGTCCGTGCTCGCCACGCGCGACTATGCGGAGGCGAAGTACCTGCTGTTCGCCACCCGAAGCGGAACGGTCAAGAAGACCGGGCTGCAGGCCTACAACACGCCGATCAAGGCGGACGGCATCATCGCGATCAACATCCGCGAGGGCGACGAGCTCGTCGCCGTGCGCCGGGTCGGCGAAGGCGACGAGGTGCTGAT
>Ga0136627_1000010_pt1 | contig 47837 bp, 46 predicted proteins | sample AntDrymUQ4892206_2_FD_104652 | JGI IMG/M metagenome (GOLD analysis project Ga0136627, IMG submission 104652) | Polar desert sand microbial communities from Dry Valleys, Antarctica - metaG UQ489 (22.06) | ecosystem: Environmental > Terrestrial > Soil > Desert | place: Antarctica: Dry Valley... | reverse complement strand
TCGCACGCCATGGAGCCGTTGAGGTGAGACAACAGTGGATACCCGGACAATTACTACAGCCGCATGTCAGGTACCGGGATTGATGGAGGGGGCATGGAACCCCCGCGACACAGGATGCAACCGAGGCATTCCTCTCCTTGCTGGAGTGGGAGGTTCTGTCCCGACACGACTTCCAGAACATCGCCACCGCACAGGCCATTGGTGATGGACTGGTGCTACGGCTTCTACAACCACACCCGCCGCCACAGCACGGCCGAGATGAAGTCCCCGATCAACTACGAGAACGCTGCCCTCAACCCGAGAGCAGCATAAGGAGCCTCCACGATTCGGGGGGAACCTGCAGCGAGAACGCCGTCAACGAGGAGAGACATGAAGCGCACCACCCTGGTCACCGTCTGCGCCGCCGCCCTGATGGCCGGCTGTGGTAGCAACGACCAGTCCGATACCCGCGACGACACCGCGGACTCGACGCAAGCCCCGACGTCGGAGTCGCCGACCGCGAGCGAGTCGGCGACCGCCGAGGACAACCTCGATCCGCAGGCCGTCGCGGAGGACGCGATCGCCGCGCTGGGAGCTGAGGACGGCTTCCGGGTGCGCGGTAACGTGGAGGAGGTCGAGGGGATCGACCTCTCGGTCAGCGACGCAGGCATCGCAGGCTCGTTGGCCAACGAGGGGCTCACCGTGGATGTCGTCCTCGTGGGAGGCGACGGCTACGTCCGGGCGAAGGCCGAGTTCTGGCGGGAACAAGCCGGGGTGCCCGAACAGGTACTGAGCGTGGTTGCCGACCGGTGGCTCCAGGTCCCGGCGGACAACTCGCTGGTCAGCGGCTTCGACGACTTCACCCCGGAGGGCTTCGCCGACGAGATCGGCGAGTTGTCCGACGCCGCGACGGTCGAAGAATCCGAATTCGACGGCGATCCCGTCTATGTGGTCACCGATCCAGGGTACGGCGCCATGACGGTCGGACAGGACAGCCAACTGCCGCTGATGGTGGTCGGCGACGACGGCCAGGAGCTGCGGTTGTCCTACGACGACGTGCAGCCAGCGACGGCACCGAGCAACGCCCGGACGCTGGAGCAGATCCAGCAGGAGTTGCAGGGCGGCTGAATCCGTCGCTCTAGACGTTGAACCCTAAGGCGCGCAGCATCTCGCGTCCGTCGTCGGTGATCTTGTCCGGTCCCCACGGCGGCATCCAGACCCAGTTGATCCGCCACTCGTTGACCAGCCCCTCGAGTGCCTGCCGGGTCTGGTCCTCGATCACGTCGGTCAGCGGGCAGGCGGCCGAGGTGAGTGTCATATTGACCACCGCGTTGTTCGACTCGTCGACCAGGATCTCGTACACCAGCCCGAGATCGACGACGTTGATCCCGAGCTCGGGGTCGACGACCTCGCGCATCGCCTCGGTGAGGTCGTCCACCGACGTCGTCGACGCGCCGGAGAGGTCGACCTCGGGCAGGTCGTCGGCAGCTGCGCCCACACCCGTCGTGCTGGTCTGATCTGTCATCTGCTCGCTCATGCGTCCTCCTTGACCCCATCCACGATCGGGTCTGTCACGGTCTGGTCGGTCACGGTCGTGTCGTCGGTGTTGCTGCCCCTGAGGACCGCCTGCGCCGTCGCGTCCTTCCAGGCCATCCATCCCAGGAGCGCACACTTGATCCGCGCGGGGAACTTTGCCACCCCCGCGAAGGCGACGCCGTCCTCCAGGATGTCCTCGTCCGGGTCCACCTGGCCCTTGCCCTGCATCAGGGCAAGGAACTGCTCGTGCCTGACGACAGCCTCGTGGATCGGCTTGCCGATGACCAGGTCGGTCATCACCGAGGCCGACGCCTGGCTGATCGAGCACCCCAGCGCGTCGTACGACACGTCGGAGACTACGCCGTCCTCGAGGTGCACACGCAGGGTGATCTCGTCGCCGCAGGTCGGGTTGACGTGGTGCACCTGCGCCTCGTACGGCTCCCGCAGCCCGCGGTGGTGCGGGTTCTTGTAGTGGTCCAGGATGATCTCCTGGTACAACGAGTCGAGGTTCATCACACCACCTTGAAATAGTGTCGAGCCTGGTCCAACGCCTCGACCATGGCGTCGACTTCCTGTTCGGTCGTGTACAGGTAGAACGACGCCCGCGTCGTGGACTGCACCCCGAAGCGCTGGTGTGCCGGCTTGGCGCAGTGGTGCCCCGCCCGCACCGCCACCCCCTGGGAATCCAGCACTTGTGCCACGTCGTGCGGGTGGATTCCCGCGAGCTCGAAGCTGATGGCGCCGCCGCGGTCGACCGACTCCGTGGGCCCGACCACCCGCAACCCGTCGACGCCGCCCAGCTGGTCGAGGGCATAGGCGGTGATCCGCTGCTCGTGGGCGGCGACGGCCGCCATCCCGATGCCGCTGAGGTAGTCCGCGGCGGCCGCAAGTCCCACCGCCTGGGCAATCGGCGGTGTTCCCGCCTCGAACCGGGACGGCGGTGCAGCGTACGTCGAGCGCTCCATGGTGACGGTTTCGATCATCTCGCCGCCACCGAGGAACGGCGGCAGCTCCGCGAGCAGCTCGTAGCGGCCCCACAGCACCCCGATGCCGGTCGGGCCGACCATCTTGTGGCCGGTGAAGGCCACGAAGTCTGCACCGAGGGCGGCCACATCGACCGGGAGCTGCGGCACCGCCTGCGACGCGTCCACGACCATGAGCGCACCCACCTCGTGCGCACGGCGGGCGAGGTCGGCGACCGGGTTGATGGTGCCGAGCATGTTCGACACCCAGGTCAAGGCGACGACCTTGGTGCGCTCGGTGATCAGTGAGTCGACGTCATCGAGGTCCAGCCGGCCCTCGTCGGTCAGCCCGAACCAGCGCAGCGTCGCACCGGTGCGCTCGCACAACAGCTGCCACGGGACGATGTTGGAGTGGTGCTCCATCTCGGAGATGAGGATCTCGTCACCGGGTCCCACACCGTGCTCGCCGTCGCGCCAGTGACCGGCACGTCCGAGGACGGTGGCGACCAGGTTGAGCGCCTCGGTGGCGTTGCGGGTGAACACCACCTCCTCGCGCGACGGGGCCGCGATGAACGTGGCCACCGTGTCGCGCGCGTCCTCGTACGCCTGGCTCGCCTCAGCACCGAGCTGGTGCATCGCCCGGGCCACGTTGGCGTTGTGCTCGAGGTAGTGGGAGCTGATCGCGTCCACGACCTGCTGCGGCTTCTGAGACGTGTTCGCGCTGTCCAGGTACGCCAGCTGATGGTCGCCGGACATCCGACGGAGGAAGATCGGGAAGTCCTTGCGGATCCTGTCGACGTCGTAGGCCAGCGCAGACATCAGGACGCCGCGCCGGCCTTGCTGTACCGGTCGTAGCCCTCTGCCTCGAGCCGCTCGGCCAGCTCGGCGCCGCCCTGCTCGGCTACTCGCCCGTTGACGAACACGTGCACGAAGTCCGGCTGGATGTAGCGCAGGATGCGCGTGTAGTGGGTGATCAGCAGGACGCCACGCCCACCCTGGGCACTGAACCGGTTGACGCCGTCGGCGACCACCCGCAGGGCGTCGATGTCCAGGCCGGAGTCCGTCTCGTCGAGAATCGCGAACGTCGGGTTGAGCAGCTCGAGCTGGGCGATCTCGTGCCGCTTCTTCTCCCCACCCGAGAAGCCCTCGTTGACGTTGCGCGAGGCGAAGTCGCGGTCCATCGACAGGTTGTCCATGACCTCGTTGACCTGCTTGACCCACGTACGCAGCTTGGGGGCCTCGCCGTCGATCGCTGTCTTGGCGGTACGCAGGAAGTTCGACACCGACACACCGGGGACCTCGACCGGGTACTGCATGGCGAGGAACAGCCCGGCACGGGCGCGCTCGTCGACGGACATCTCCAGCACGTCCACCCGGTCGAGGTGTACCGAACCGCCGGTCACGGCGTACTTCGGGTGACCGGCGATCGAGTAGGCGAGCGTCGACTTGCCGGAGCCGTTGGGCCCCATGATCGCGTGCGTCTCGCCGGACTTCACGGTGAGGTCAACGCCGCGCAGGATCTCCTTGGCGCCGTCCTCGGTGTCGACGCTGACATGCAGGTCGCGGATCTCCAGAGTTGCCATCGTGGTTCGTTCTCCTAGCTGGGATGGGCCACGTCGACGAGGACGTCGTCGCCTTCGACGGTGACCGGATAGACGGGGACCGGCTCGGTCGCCGGGAGGTTCAAAGCTTCGCCGGTACGCAGCGAGAACGTGGAGCCGTGCAACCAGCACTCGATCTCGCAGCTCTCGACGTCGCCCTCGGACAGGGCGATGGCAGCGTGCGAGCACTCGTCACGGATCGCGAACACCTCAGCGCCCTGGCGAACCAGGGCGACCTGGGTGCCCCCGACCTCGAATGCGAGGGGCTTGCCCTCCACCAGCTCCGCCATCGCGCACGCGCGCACGGCCGCCATCAGGTGGCGACCGGGAGGCCGACCGTGGTCGAGAGCTCAGCCTCGACGCTGGCCAGCAGCCGCTCCTGGACCTCAGGGATCCCGATCTTGCGGATGATGTCGGCGAAGAAGCCGTGCACGACCAGGCGACGGGCCTCGTCCTCGGCAATGCCGCGGCTGCGCAGGTAGAACAGCTGCTCGTCGTCGAAGCGACCTGTGGTGCTGGCGTGACCGGCGCCGTGGATCTCACCGGTCTCGATCTCCAGGTTCGGGACCGAGTCGGCGCGGGCGCCGTCGGTCAGCACCAGGTTGCGGTTGCTCTCGTAGGTCTCGATGCCTTCAGCGACCTTGCGGATCAAGATGTTGCCGATCCACACCGTGTGCGCGCCCTGACCCTGCAGCGCCCCCTTGTAGTCGACGTTGCTCCTGGTGTGCGGCGCGTCGTGGTCGACGAAGAGACGGTGCTCGAGGTGCTGGCCGGCATCGGCGAAGTAGAGGCCGAGCATATCGATCTCACCACCTGGCCCGGTGTAGTCGCAGGAGGCGCTGAAGCGCACGAGATCGCCGCCGAACGTCACCGCGACGTGGCGCAGCGCGGCGTCACGACCGATGCTCGCGTGCTGACTGGTGACGTGCACCGCGTCGTCGTCCCAGTCCTGGACCGACAGGAACGTCAGCTGGGCTCCGTCGCCCAGCACGATCTCCACGTTGTCGACCCAGGTGGCCGACCCGGAGTAGTCCAGGACGACCGTGGACCTGCTGAACGGCTCGGCGGTGATCACGACGTGACCGGCACCGGCCTTCTCGGCGTCCAGCCCCTTCAACGAGATGGTCGTCGGCTTGTCGACGACCGCCTCACGCGGGATCACGACCGAGAACAGTCGGTCGGTCTCCGCCCACGCACGGGCCGAGATGCGGTCGGCCGGTACGTACCCGGAGGAGCCCCTGGCAGGGTCGTCCGCGCCGACCGATCCGGCCGTCACGGCGGGGTCCGCGTCGACCTGCACGGTGTAGGCGTCCCCGGTGAGCGTGGCGTCGTCGTGCAGGCCACGTAGCCGCTTGAGCGGGGTGAAGCGCCAGATCTCCTCCAGGCCGGTCGGCACCGCATGGTCGGCCGGCTCGAAGGATCCCTGCGGGTGCAGGTGGCTCAGCACGACGTCACCGGTCTCGACCGCTGCGGCCACGTTGTCGCGGGACGCTGTGCCGGTCGGGTGAGGGTTGGCGTCAGCCATCAGCCGACTGCTCCTTCCATCTGCAGCTCGATCAGGCGGTTGAGCTCGAGGGCGTACTCCATCGGCAGCTCACGCGCGATCGGCTCCACGAAGCCACGCACGATCATCGCCATCGCCTCGTCCTCCCCCATGCCCCGGCTCATCAGGTAGAAGAGCTGGTCGTCGCTGACCTTGGAGACGGTCGCCTCGTGGGCCATCGACACGTCGTCCTCGCGGATGTCGACGTAGGGGTAGGTGTCCGAGCGGCTGATCTGGTCCACGAGCAGCGCGTCACACTTGACGCTGCTCGCCGAATGGTGCGCACCCTCCTGGACCTGCACCAGACCCCGGTAGGAGGTGCGACCCCCGTTGCGGGCCACCGACTTGGAGATGATCGAGCTCTTGGTGTGCGGCGCGCAGTGGACCATCTTGGAACCGGCGTCCTGGTGCTGTCCCTCGCCGGCGAACGCGATGGACAGGGTCTCGCCCTTGGCGTGCTCGCCCATCAGGTAGACCGCGGGGTACTTCATCGTGACCTTGGAGCCGATGTTGCCGTCGATCCACTCCATGACGGCGCCCGCCTCGCAGGTCGCGCGCTTGGTCACCAGGTTGTAGACGTTGTTCGACCAGTTCTGGATGGTCGTGTAGCGGCAACGCCCGCCCTTCTTGACGATGATCTCGACGACTGCGGAGTGCAACGAGTCCGAGCTGTAGATCGGCGCCGTGCAGCCCTCGACATAGTGCACGTAGGCACCCTCGTCGACGATGATCAGGGTGCGCTCGAACTGACCCATGTTCTCGGTGTTGATCCGGAAGTACGCCTGCAGCGGGATGTCCACCTGCACGCCCTTGGGGACGTAGATGAACGAACCGCCGGACCACACCGAGGTGTTCAGCGCGGCGAACTTGTTGTCGCCGACCGGGATGACAGTGCCGAAGTACTCCCGGAACAGCTCCTCGTGCTCACGCAGACCGGTGTCGGTGTCGACGAAGATGACACCCTGCTCCTCGAGGTCCTCGCGGATCTGGTGGTAGACGACCTCGGACTCGTACTGCGCTGCGACACCGGCGACGAGACGCTGCTTCTCGGCCTCGGGGATGCCGAGCCGGTCGTAGGTGTTCTTGATGTCCTCGGGGAGCTCCTCCCACGAGGTGGCCTGCTTCTCCGTCGAGCGCACGAAGTACTTGATGTTGTCGAAGTCGATCGTGTTGAGCTCGGCACCCCACGACGGCATCGGCTTGCGGTGGAAGAGCTTCAGACCCTTCATCCGCAGGTCGAGCATCCACTGCGGTTCGCTCTTCTTGTCCGAGATGTCCTGGACGACGGCTTCGGACAGACCCCGCTGGGCGGCCGATCCGGCCACGTCGGAGTCCGACCACCCGAACTGGTAGGTCCCGAGGCCGTCGAGCTCTGGATGTGCAGTGGACGTCATGAAGGTGTCCTCCTGAGGGGGGATGTGCTGGGGGGAATGACGCTGAGGGGCATGACTCTGTGGTGGGGAACGTGGGTGGTGCACACGCCATCACCATGGGCGATGGTGGCGAGGCGCTGTACGGGTCGACCGAGGAGCCGTGAGAAGAGCTCGGTCTCGGCCTCGCACAGCTGGGGGAACTCCGCGGCCACGTGGGCGACCGGGCAGTGGTGCTGGCACATCTGGTCACCGCTGGGTGCCTGACGTACCGAGGCGGCGTAGCCGTCACCGGTCAGCGCAGCGGCGAGCACCTGCGCACGCTCCTGCACCGGCGCGTCGGCGAGCAGGGAGCTGTAGCGTCCCTCCTGCTCATCGAGCCGCCGGCGGGCGAACGCGGTGACGGCCTCCTCGCCGCCGTGGACGGCGAGGAACCGCAGGGCCTGCACCGCGAGGTCGTCGTAAGCCTGGTCGAACTCGTCGCGGCCTCGATCGGTGATCGCGAAGACCTTGGCCGGACGACCCCTGCGACGTGCCCCGCGAATCCGTTGGTCGCGCGGTTCGATCGTCCCGTCGCCCACCAGGTGGTCGAGGTGCCGGCGTACGGCGGCGGGGGTCAGGTCGAGGTGCTCGGCGAGCTCGACTGCGGTGGACGGCCCGTGCTCGAGGATCCTGCGAGCCACCTGGTCGCGCGTCGGCAGGTCCTGGGCGCGCGTGCCCGCGGACCCGTCGACGCCTGCGAACCGGATTTCCACAACGTCAGTGTGCCCTTATTGGTCGAGCCGATCAACGAAGGCCAACCTTAGTCCCCGCCCGGCGTGCTCTCAGCCGCCAGAACCGGTCGGTCGACTCGCGCCGGACGAGCCGGAAGCCGGCGGTGACGTCCCGTGGTCCGGCGTCCTGGTCGACGTGCATGCGGTCAACCAGCATCTGCACGGCGGTCCGGGCAATCTGCTCCTTGTCCGGCGCCACCGTGCTCAAGGACGGCACCGCGAAGCGGCCGTCCTCCACGTCGTCGATGCCGATCACCGCGACGTCTTCGGGCACCCGCAACCCGCGCTCGGCGAGCGCGCGCAGGACTCCGAGCGCCAGCGTGTCGTTGAAGCAGAAGACCCCGTCGGATCGCCTGGCGGCGTCCAACAGCGCCGCCATCGCCGAGGCCCCGTCCTGTCGCCGCCACGAGGGCACGGCCATGACGAACCGCTCGTCCACCGCCATCCCCCGCCGACGCAGCGCCTCCTCGTAGCCATGACGCCGGAGCTGAGCCGCGCCGGAGCCCTGCGGCGAATGAGGAAGGTCGCCGATCGCGACCACGTGGGTGCAGCCGACGTCCAGCAGGTGCTCCGTGGCCAACCGGGCGGCGGCGACGTTGTCGATGGCGACGTGGTCCACCGGGCCGTGGGAGACCTTCTCGCCCAGCAGCACGATCGGCACCCGACCGACCGAACCGGCCAGCTGCTCGGCATCGGTGGCGATCGGGCTGAGGATCAGCCCGTCGATGAGGGGGCCGCGAATGCCGGTCATCACCAGCGTCTCGCGTTCGACCAGGCCGTCGGTCTGGTCGACCAGGACGGTCAGCCCGTGGGCGTCAGCCGCCTGCACCACGAATCCGGCCAGCTCGGCGAAGTAGGGGTTGTCCAGCTCCGGGAGCGCCAGCGCGATCACGCCGGAGCGGCCGCTGCGCAGACCCCGCGCGCTGAGATTCGGCCGGTAGCCCATCTCGTCGATGGCCGCTTGGACGCGCTGCCTGGTCGGATCGCTCACGTGGCGATGGCCGTTCACCACGTTGCTGACCGTCTTCACCGAGACGCCGGTCCGCTCGGCGACGTCCCGCAGTCGTGCAGCCACGAGTCCTCCCATCGTCGCCGAGTCGTGTCCAGACTGATCTTTACAGCACTGGTACAACGTTGTAAAACATCCACATGCAGGTGACCCGTTTCTCGATTGACCCCGGATTTCCCGTAGCGCCGGTGGACCCGCGGCTGTTCGGATCGTTCGTCGAGCACATGGGCCGGTGCGTCTACACCGGGGTGTTCGAGCCCGGGCACCCCGCTGCCGACGCCGACGGTTTCCGTGCCGACGTGCTGGACCTCGTACGTGAGCTCGGGCCGACGATCGTGCGCTACCCGGGTGGCAACTTCGTGTCCGGCTACCGCTGGGAGGACGGGGTCGGCCCGCTGGAGAAGCGCCCGCGCCGGCTCGACCTGGCCTGGCGCACCGTGGAGAGCAACCACTTCGGCATCGACGAGTTCCTGCGCTGGTGCGGAGCTGCCGGCGTCGAGCCGATGGTGGCGGTGAACCTCGGCACCCGGGGTGTCGCCGAGGCGACGGACCTGCTCGAGTACTGCAACCACCCAGCCGGCACCGCCCTGTCGGACCTGCGCCGCAGCAACGGTACGGAGAAGCCGCACGCCGTCAAGGTGTGGTGCCTGGGAAACGAGCTCGACGGACCGTGGCAGGTAGGCCACAAGACGGCCCGGGAGTACGGCCGGCTCGCCGCCGAGACGGCCAGGGCCATGCGCATGGTCGATGCCAACGTCGAGCTGGTGGCCGTCGGCAGCTCCAACAGCTCGATGCCGACGTTCGGGGCGTGGGAGGACACGGTGCTCGAGGAGTGCTACGACCTCGTCGACTACGTCAGCCTGCACAACTACTACGAGCCGCTCGACGACGACGTCGACTCGTTCCTGGCCAGCGGCGTGGACCTCGACCGGGCGATCCAGGCGATCGCTGCCACCGCCGACGCCGTGGGTGCGCGGTTGCGTTCGAGCAAGCAGATCAAGCTGTCGGTGGACGAGTGGAACGTGTGGCATCACCGTCACTTCTCCGGCCAGCACGCGTTGGACTGGGCCGGTCGTCGGGAGCTCATCGAGGACCGGTACGACGTCACGGACGCCGTGGTGGTCGGCTCCCTGCTCATCTCGCTGCTGCGCAACGCCGACCGGGTCGCCATCGCCTGCCAGGCGCAGCTGGTCAACGTGATCGCTCCGGTGATGACCCGCCCCGACGGTCCGGCCTGGCGCCAGACGGTGTTCCACCCGTTCGCCCAGGCGGCCCGACACGCGCGCGGCACCGTCCTGCGGGTCGAGCCACGTGGGCCGGTCGTCGACACCGCCCGGTTCGGTCCGGTGCCCGTGGTGGACGCGACCGCCACTGTGGACCCCGAGACCGGCGACCTGACCGTTCTGGCGGTCAACCGCAGCCGGACCGAGACAGTCCAGATGGACGCGGACGTGCGGTCGATGCCGGGCCTGCGCCTGGCAGCCGCCACCACGCTCACGTCCGACGACCCGACCACGCGCAACACCGAGGAGCAACCCGACGCTGTGACACCGCAGCCGCTGCGCGAGGTGTCACTTGCCGAGGGGCGGCTGCTTGCTGCCCTGCCGCCTGTTTCCTGGAACGTCCTGCGACTCCGAGTAGCCGACCCCGCCACCCACCACAAGGAGCACGATCGATGAACGCCACACCCTGGTACTCCGGAACGTCCGCTGCCCTCCCCCCGTTGAGCCGACGCGGCTTCCTCTGGCTGGGAGCAGGCGCTGCGACGGCCTACCTTGCCGGCTGCGGTGGTGACAGTGTCGGCGGCGGCGCGGATGGGGAAGGTGTCGGCGGATTCTCCGGGGAGGACTACGCAGGCGCCGCCCTCACCCTGACCTACTGGAACGGCTTCACCGGTGGCGACGGCCCCGCGATGCAGGCTCTGGTCAAGAAGTTCGTGTCCGAGCACGACAACATCGAGATCAAGACCAACTCGATCTCGTGGCCGGACTTCTACCAGCAGCTGCCGGCTGCCACCCAGGCCGGCAAGGGCCCGGACGTGGGTGCCATGCACCTGGACCAGATCGCCACCACCGCCGCACGCCAGGTCATCGTCCCGCTCGACGACCTGGCGGAGGCGCTCGACCTGGCGGAGGAGGACTTCGCGCCGTCAGTGTGGGGACCGGGCATCTACAACGACGAGCGCTACGGCATCCCGTTCGACGTCCACTGCCTGGCCATGTACTACAACAAGGACCACTTCGACGAGCCCGGCATCAGTGAGCCGCCCACGGACGCTGCCAGCTTCGACGAGGCCATGACGAAGCTGCAGGGCGCCGGCTTCGACACACCGTTCTGGATGCCGAACCTGTGGCCGTCACACCTGATGTTCCTCTCACTGCTCTGGCAGTTCGGCGGCGAGCCGTACGGCGAAGACGGCACCGAGGCGACGTTCGGCGACGAGGCGGGGGTCAAGGCCCTCAGCTGGATGGTCGAGCAGATCGACAAGGGCTACAGCCCGACCAACGTCGAGGCCGACGCCCAGTACACCGCGTTCAAGAACGGCGACACCTCGGTCACCTGGGACGGCATCTGGCAGATCAACGACCTCCAGGCGTCAGGACTGCCCTTCGGCGTCCCATCGATCCCGACCATCGGCGATGAGCCTGCGGTCTGGGCCAACTCCCACCAGTTCTTCCTGACCCGGGAGGCCGCGGACGACGAGGACCGCTCGAACGCCGCGAAGACGTACATCGGGTGGTTGAGCGAGCAGTCGGCCGACTGGTCCGCCGCCGGCATGATCCCGGCCCGCAACTCCGCACGCGAGGAGCCCGCCTACCAGGAGTCGGTGCAGTACGCGTTGAACGAGCAGACCGAGTACCTGCACTTCCTGTCGGCCGTGCCAGGACTGGGCGGGGTCACACCGGAGACCATCGAGGTGGCCGTCAACGAGGCCATGCTCGGTGTCAAGCCGCCGGAGGAGGCCCTGATGGACGCACAGGAGGACGCAGTGCAACTGCTCGAGGAAGTTCTCTCCCGGTACGGGGAGTGAGACGCGGTGGCATCGCCGACCCGACGCAGTGACCTCGCCGCCTGGCTGTTCCTCGTACCTGGCCCTGTTCGTCACGTTCGTGCTGATTCCCATCGTCTACGGCCTGTGGATCAGCTTGCACAGCTGGGACTTCATGCTGCCCGACAAGCCGTTCATCGGCTTGGACAACTACATCAGCCTGATGAGCCCCGACTCGGTCAACTTCAGCCCTTTTTGGCAGTCCATGCAGGCGTCGGCCATCTTCACCGTGGCCAGCGTTCCTCTGCTGCTGGTCGTGCCGCTGGCCGTGGCGCTCGTGATGAACGCCAACTTCCGGGGACGGAACGTGGTGCGGGCGATCTACTTCGCCCCGTACGTGCTGGGAGTGGCGGTGGTCGGCGTGGTCTGGCGGTTCGTGCTGGACACCAACGTCGGCGCGCTCAACTGGCTGCTGGGTGCTTTGGGCCTGCCCGACAGTATCGCCTGGCTGAGCTCCCTGCCGGCTGCATGGGTGGCACTGGTCGGTGTGACGGTCTGGTGGACGCTCGGCTTCAACGCCGTCATCTTCCTGGCAGGTCTGCAGGACATTCCGAAGGAGCTCTACGAGGCCGCCAAGGTGGACGGTGCCAGCAAGTGGCAGGCTTTCCGCAACGTGACGCTCCCGGGTCTGCGGCAGGTGACCGCCTTCGTCACCATGATCACCATCATCGCGTCGGCCAACATGTTCGGACAGTCCTACGTGATGACCAGCGGTGCTCCGGGCCCGGAGAACAAGACACTCCAGGCGGGACTCGCGACCCTGCAGGCGGCCAACAGTGTGCGCTACGACCTGCTGATGGCCGCGGCAGTCATCGCCAGCGTGCCGGTGCTGCTGCTGTTCGTCATTGCCCAGCGCTACGTGATCGAAGGGGTCTCGCGTTCCGGTGTGAAGGGGTGAGCCTTCCGGGTCATCCGATCCCCCGCCGCACCCTGCTCCGCGGGCTGGTCGCGGTGGGAGCCGGTGCCCCCCTGTGCGTGGCGTGCGACCCGCCGACCGTTCCCGAGGAGACCGACATCATGGACCTGTCCTTCCGAACGGTCGAGCGCTTCCGGCCGTTCGAGGTCGTCGCCCCGGGCTTCGAGCAGGTCGAGGAGCCGGCGCCGGCCGCACTCGCAGCGGTGCGGCGCAGCGACCAGTCGCCCCCGGCCCCGTTCGCGGCGGTGGAGCTGACGGTGGTGTCCCTCGACGAGAGCGGGATCAGCGCCGGTCTGCACACCGCACGCGGTGACCAGGTCGTGGCGACCTACGACCCGCGTGCCCGCCGGGTCACCATCGAGGTCCGCAGCGCCGGTCGTACGAACATCGTGACGCGGCGCAAGGTGCGCCTCGAGGCGCCGTTCCGGTTCGCCTTCGTGGTGTGCGAGAACCAGGTGACCGCGCTGGCCGACACCGGCGACGGGTGGACGGCCCTGTGCACCGCCCGGGAGAAGGTCGCCCGAATGGTCGACCTGCGGGCTCCAGCCGTCCTCGCCGAGCACACCTTCGGCTGGGGTCCGTGCCGCCCCACCGGGACGGTTCGGGTGCGCGACGTGCGCGCCGGTTGCTTCGGCATGGCCGGCCTGCGGGACCTGCACCTCGTGCAGCACCCCGATGGTCGCCCTTACATACGCGACGGGCTGACGTACCTCACCGCCACCTGCGCCGGCCTCGGGTTCTTCCAGCAGGCGCACTGGGGGGTGTTCACGCTCGACCTCGCGAGCCCTGACCGGCTCGAGCAGGTGGGGCAGCTCTTCTTCGCCCGTGACGGGCTCGTCCTCGGGGACCACGCCGGTCAGGTCATCGTGGACGAAGAGGCGGGGACGTACGTCGTCGCCACCAGCTCCTGGGGCGACTTCGACTTCGACGGAGTGCACGCCCGGCACACCACGGCGACCGACGACGTCCTGCACGGCGTGCACGTGCTGAGCACGGAGCCACTCGACCTACCCACCAGGGCAGGTTCATGGGATCCCGGCCTGACCCGCATCGACGGCCGTTGGCACGTGGGGTTCGTCGAGAGCCCGTCGCAGGACCCGTTCGACTTCCACCCCGCCCTCGCCGTCGGACCCGAGGGTGCCGACCTCGCAACCGGGCTGGAGCTCGTCGGTGCGGACCAGACCGTATCCCAGTGTGAAGGTCCCATCCTGGCGCAGGTCGACGGGCAGTGGTGGCTGCTGGCCAGCGACGGACTCGGCAAGGAGTACCGCGTCTACGACCTGTCGATGAGCCTGCGGGGCACGCTGGACGCCCCCTACGGCACCAACATCCCGCACCCACAGCTGGTGCCGCGTCCCGGCGGCGGATGGTTGCTGGTCACCTTCGACGGCACCCAGTTCGACGAACGGGTCCTCGGCTACGGCAGCCACGGAGACGTCCTCGTGATGGCTTCGCGGGCGGCGACCTAGAATCAGCCGGTGCCCTCCCCCGCTGTGCTCGTCGACGGACTCGTCATGACCTACGGCGAGGTGATCGCCGTCGACCGCCTCGACCTGGAGGTCGCCGAGGGCACCGTCACTGCTGTCCTCGGACCCAACGGTGCCGGCAAGACGACGACCGTCGAGACCTGCGAGGGCTACCGGCGCCCGCAGGCGGGCACCGTCCGCGTGCTCGGCCTCGATCCCAGGCGCGAACGCCGCCGGCTGGGCTCCCGGGTCGGGGTGATGCTGCAGAACGGCGGCTCGTGGTCCGGGGTCCGTGCCGCCGAGATGTTGCGCCACATCGCTGCCCTGCACGCCCACCCGCTCGACGTGTCCCTGCTGATCGAACGCCTCGGACTCGGTTCCTGCGGACGGACCCCGTACCGACGGCTGTCCGGCGGACAGCAGCAGCGCCTCGGCCTGGCGATGGCCGTGGTGGGTCGTCCCGAGCTGGTCTTCCTCGACGAGCCGACTGCCGGCCTGGACCCGCAGGCGCGCCACAACGCCTGGGACCTGGTACGCGAGCTGCGCGATGGCGGGGTCACGGTGGTGCTCACGACCCACTACATGGACGAGGTGGAGCACCTCGCCGACCAGGTGCACGTGATCGACCACGGACGTCTGGTGGCGTCCGGCTCGCCGGCCACCTTGGCCGCCCGAGGGTCGGAGAACACGATCCGCCTCCGGGCACGCCCCGGTCTTGACCTGGCGGGCCTGGTCAGGGCCCTGCCCGCAGGCGCGCACGCCCAGGAGGTGGCGCCGGGCAGCTACGTCGTGTCCGGGAAGGTCGACCCGCAGGCTTTGGCGACCCTCACCGCCTGGTGCGCCGCGGAAGGCCTGCTGCCGGAGTCCCTGCACGTCGAGCGCCGGACCCTCGAGGACGTCTTCCTCGACCTGACCGGCCGGGAGCTGCGTCCATGAGCACCTCCCTGTCCCCCGCTCCCGGGTCGGCGCCGCTGACGCGGATGGTGACTGCCCAGGCCCTGATGGAGACCCGGCTGCTGCTGCGCAACGGCGAACAGCTACTGCTCGCCGTCGTCATACCGCTGCTGGTGCTCGTGGCCGGCCGGCAGGCCGGCTCGCTGCTCGACATCGGAGCCGGTCGGCGGATCGACGTCCTCACGCCCGGGGTGCTCGCCCTCGCCGTGATGTCCACGTCGTTCACGTCGGTGGCCATCGCCACCGGTTTCGAACGCCGGTACGGCGTGCTCAAGCGGCTGGGTGCCTCCCCGCTGCCCAGGTCGGGCCTGTTGGCCGGCAAGCTCGCCGCCGTCCTGCTGGTGGAGGCCCTTCAGCTCGCGATCCTGTGCAGCGTGGCCGCGGGTCTCGGCTGGCGTCCCTCGGGTGGGATCAGCGCGGTGCTCGGGGTGCTGCTGTTGGTCCTGCTCGGTTCCGCGGCCTTCGCGTCGCTGGCGCTGCTGATGGCCGGAGCCCTTCGCGCCGAGGCCACGCTCGCCGCCGCGAACCTCGTCTACCTGATGCTGCTCGTCGCCGGTGGCATCGTCGTCCCCCTGGCCCGCTATCCGGAGTCGGTGTCGGCCCACCTCGAGCTGCTGCCGTCCGGTGCACTGGGCCAGGGACTGCGCGACGTGCTGTCCGGGTCCGGCCCCGGGCTGCTGCACGTGGTGGTCCTGTTGGCGTGGACCATCATCGGCACCTCGCTCGCCGTCCGTACGTTCCGGTGGGAGTGAGGCTCACGATGACGACACCGGCCGGTCCGGCCCGTCGGGTGTGGAACCCCACTGTCCCGCTCGCCCTACGGTTGGCCTACGCCTCGCTGGTGGCCAACACCCTGATCGTGCTCACAGGTGGCGCGGTGCGCCTCACCGGCTCCGGGTTGGGTTGCCCCACCTGGCCCCGATGCACGGAGCAGTCGTTCGTGCCCCACGGCGAGCTCGGGATCCACGGCCTCATCGAGTTCGGGAACCGGCTGCTGACGTACGTGCTCGTCGCGGTCGCAGTCGCCACCTGGGTGGCGGTCTGGCGGCTGACGGAGCGGCGAGGGCGGCGCGCGAGGGACGAGTGGGCAAGCCCGAGCGCGACATCCAGAACAGGCCGCCGGTCGCTGCGCCGCATCGCCACCCTGCTGGCGCTGGGCATCCCGGCGCAGGCGGTGATCGGGGGCGTCACGGTGCTCACCGACCTCAACCCTTGGGTGGTGGCGTTGCACCTGCTGGTGTCCATGGGGCTGATCAGCGGCTCGGTGCTGCTCATGCACCGACTGCGCGAGGGTGACGCCGCACCCACCCGGACGGTCCGGCCGGCAATGAGCCGGCTGGTGCGCTGTACGTACCTGCTGGTCTGGGTCGTGCTCTACCTCGGGACCGTGGTGACCGGAAGCGGACCGCACGCCGGTGACCGGGACTCCCCCCGCAACGGTCTCGACCCGCAGATCTGGAGTCACGCGCACGCCGCTGCGGTCTACGGCCTGGTGGGCCTGACCGTGGCCTGCCTGGTGGTGGCCCGCAACAGTGGGGCACCGGCTCCGGTGGTCCGCTGCGTCGGTTGGCTGCTCGGCCTCGAGCTCGCCCAGGGCGTCGTCGGCGTCGTGCAGTACACCACCGGTCTGCCGACGCCCTTGGTGTGGGTGCACCTGTTCGGCGCCTCGCTGCTGGTCGCCGCCGCCACGGAGCTGCTGCTGCAGACGCGACCCCACACATACACCGCCGCACCGCTCAATCCCGAGCAGCACGCCGGCGCGAGTCGTCCATGAGCCCGCCGGACCCACGATTCTCGCTGGCCAACGAGCGGACGATGCTGGCCTGGTTGCGCACGTCACTGGCATTCGTCGCGGCCGGTCTCGGTGCCGCCACTGCCGCGCACCTGCTGCAGCTGACCGACCTGCTGGGCGGCAGCCATGGGGGGGTGCCCTCGCTGTCGGAGCACTGACCCGGTGGAGAGCCGTCCAGCGTGCGATCGACGACGAGGAACGGCTGCCTCCGAGCCGCCTGGTGCCGTTGGCCGTGACCGCGACGGTCACAGTCTCGGTCCTGGCGGTGCTGTCGGTCGTGGTCCAGCTCCTGACGTGAGCACGTCGTGGACGCCGGCTCAGCGCAGCAGCGGGTCGATTGCCACGGCGGCGAAGAGCAGCGCCAGGTAGGCGTTGGAGGCGTGGAACAACCGCATGGGGGCAAGGGCGGTCAGGTTGGCGGGATCGTCGCCGTCGAGCTGCGCCGCCCTCCGTCGCAGCAGGTGCGCCTCCAGGAGGAACGTCGCGCCGAGCACGACGGCTGCAACGACGTACATCGACCCCATGCCGGCGACTGGCCACAGCAGCAGCGACGTGGCGACCATCACGTAGGAGTAGGCCACGATCCGGCGGGCCACCTCCCCCGTGGAGGCCACCGCAGGCAGCATCGGGACGCCGGCCGCGGCGTAGTCCTCGCGGTAGCGGATCGCCAGCGACCAGAAGTGCGGAGGCGTCCAGAAGAACACGATCATGAACAGCACGACCGGCGCCCAGGCGAGCTCTCCGGTCACGGCGGTCCATCCGATCAGCGCGGGGAAGCAGCCGGCCGCCCCACCCCACACGATGTTCTGCGACGTGCGGCGTTTGAGCAGCATCGTGTAGCCCACGACGTAGAAGACGTTGGCAACGAGGGCGAGCATCGAGGACAGCCAGTTGACCAGCAGTCCCAGCCAGAGCGTCGAGACGACGCCGAGCACCAGCCCGAACACCAGAGCCGACCGGGGCGAGACCTGGTGACGCGGCAACGGGCGCCGGCGGGTCCGCCGCATCCGCCGGTCGATGTCGGCGTCGAACACGCAGTTCAGCGCGTTGGCACTGCCCGCCGACAAGGTGCCGCCGACGACGGTGGCAGCGACCAGCCACCAGCCGGGAACACCCTGCGCCGCGAGAAACATCACCGGCACCGTCGTGAGCAGCAGCAGCTCGATGATGCGCGGCTTGGTGAGCGCGACGAAGGCGAGCACGGCGGCGCGCGGACCGGGCCGGTTCGGGGTGGCAGCGGACGTCACCGCGACCGCTATGTCGCCCACGGAGTCACCCTCGAGGTCGAGCGGGGGGTCGAGCGCCGTCACGGACACCTCTCGTGACTCGGTGTGGTTCCGCCAGCCGTCGAGGCAGCCGAACGCCTGCTGGTTCAGACGCTTGTGGAGTCTAGTCGGCGTGACCGGTGTGCTGGCTACCGGACCTGACCAGCGCCTCGACCAGGCACTAGTGAAGCGCCCCAGGTTTGATGCCGCTCCTGTTTGAGTCCAGGAGGATGAGCACCATGCCCAAGAAGATTGATACCGAGTTGAAAGGCCCGCGCTGTGCGTCTGGTCAACGACCACCTCGGGGAGTATCCGTCGTTGACGGCCGCTGCGGCGGCGGTGGCCAAGCAGCTCGGGGTCGGCAAGGAGTCCGTACGCCGCTGGGTCGTGCAGGCCCAGGTCGACGGCGGACAGCGTCCGGGAGCCACCAGCGAGGAGCTGGTCGAGATCAAGGCGCTGAAGTTCAAGGTCCGGCGGCTGGAGGAGGACAACGCGGTGCTGAAGGCCGCCACGGTTTTCTTCGCCGGGGAACTCGACCCCCGCAACCGCTGATCATGGGATTCATCGACATCATGAGAGCCGAGGGCCACGCGGTCGAGTCGATCTGTCGGGTCTTGCGTGAGCAGGGCTGCCAGATCGCCGCGCGGACCTACCGCAGCTGGAGGCGAGGGGGGCGAGTCGTCGCCGCTCGGACCGTGTCCGACGCCCAGGTCGTCGACGCGGTGCGTGAGATCGCCTGGACCGCCGACGCCCACGGTCGCCGCAAGCTGGCCCCGGAGGGGCTGTACGGGCGGCGGAAGATGACAGCCTACCTGCGCCGCACGAGGATGCCCGAGGCGTCCGCAGGGTCGGTCGACCGGGCCATGCGCACGCTCGGTCTGGTCGGCGTGCGCCGCGACAAGGGCATCCGGACCACGATCCCGGCCAAGGACGGCATCCGGGCCGGCGACCTGCTCGATCGCGACTTCACCGCCACCGCACCCAACCTTGTCTGGGTCACCGACTTCGCCTATGTGAAGACGTGGGCCGGGTTCGTCTACGTCGCGTTCATCCTCGACGTCTATGCCCAACGCATCGTGGCCTGGCACGCCGCCACGACCAAGCAGACCGACCTGGTCATGATCCCGCTTCGGATGGCGCTGTGGCAGCGCGACCGCGAGGGCCACCCCACCGTCGCGGGCGAGCTGATCCACCACCCCTTGAACCTAAGCAGTACACCAGCATCCGGCTGACCGAGCACCTCGCGCTCGAGGAGATCCGGCCCTCGATCGGGACCGTCGGGGACGCGTACGACTGTGAGACTCTCGATCAACGCCCTGATGGAGACCATCAACGGCCTCTACAAGGCCGAGTGCATCCGCACCACCGGCTTCCACGACGGCCCCTACAAGACCATCGCCGACGTCGAGTACGCCACCGCCGGCTGGGTCGACTGGTACAACGTCCGCCGGCTCCACGGCTCGCTGGGCAACATCCCGCCCGTCGAGTTCGAGCAAGCCCACTACGCTGCACTCAACCGAGAGCCGCAACCCGCATGAGGGCGGCAGAGAATCTGGGGCGCTTCACTAGTAGGCTCGAACGAAGCCGGATGACCATCCCGATCAGCGCCGATCAAGGGGAGCAGCCACGACCGTGACCACCTCATCGAGCCAGCCCGACGAGAACGCGACGGGCGACTACGCCCCGCTGTCCTGGACCGACCTGGACGCCCGGGCCGTGGACACCGTCCGGACCCTGGCGATGGACGCCGTGCAGAAGGTCGGCAACGGGCACCCCGGGACCGCGATGAGCCTCGCACCCGCGGCCTACCTGATCTACCAGAAGCTGATGCGTCACGACCCGAGCGACCCGCACTGGATTGCCCGCGACCGCTTCGTGCTGTCCTGCGGGCACTCCAGCCTTACCCAGTACATCCAGCTCTACCTCGCCGGGTACGGACTCGAGCTCGACGACCTGGCATCCCTGCGCACCTGGGGCAGCCTCACCCCCGGGCATCCGGAGTACCGGCACACTGAGGGTGTCGAGATCACCACGGGTCCGCTGGGCCAGGGCATCGGCAACGCCGTCGGGATGGCGATGGCCGCTCGCCGCCAGCACGGCGTGCTCGAGCCGGAGACCCCGTTGGGCGAGGGTGTCTTCGACCACCACGTGTTCGTGATTGCCTCCGACGGCGACCTGCAGGAGGGCGTCGCCTCCGAGGCGTCGTCGCTGGCCGGCCACCAGCAGCTCGGCAACCTCACGCTGCTGTGGGACGACAACCGGATCTCCATCGAGGACGACACCGCGGTCGCCTTCAGCGAGGACCCGTCCGCGCGCTACGCGGCGTACGGCTGGCACGTCCAGACCATCGACTGGACCAACAGCGGCACCCGGTACGAGGAGGATGTGCAGGCGCTGTATGACGCCTACGTCACCGCCCACGCAGTGACCGACCGGCCCAGCTTCATCCAGCTGCGCACCATCATGGCCTGGCCCTCGCCCGGCAAGCAGAACACCGGCAGTGCGCACGGGTCGGCGCTGGGCGCCGACGAGGTGGCGGCGACCAAGGAGTTGCTGGGACTCGACCCAGCGCGAAGCTTCGTGGTCGACGACGACGTGCTCGCCCACACCCGCCTCGCCCGCGAACGAGGTCGTGCTGCTGGGGCCGACTGGGACGAGCGGTACACCGCGTGGGCCGAGCAGCACCCCGACCGGGCTTCCCTGCTGCACCGGCTGCGCACCCGGAGCCTGCCAGACGGATGGCGTGACGCGCTACCGTCGTTCGAGGCCAGCGAGGAGGGTGTCGCCACCCGCAAGGCATCCGGTGAGGTGCTCAGCGCGCTGGCCCCGTTACTGCCGGAGCTGTGGGGTGGCTCGGCGGACCTGGCCGGTTCCAACAACACGTCACCGAAGGGTCAGCCGTCGTTCAACCCGCCGGCGAACTCCACCAAGATGTTCGAGGCCGACTGGTTCGGCCGGGTGCTGCACTTCGGCGTGCGCGAGCACGGCATGGGCGCGGTGCTCAACGGCATCACCGCCCACGGCACCACCCGCCCGTACGGCGGCACGTTCCTGGTGTTCAGCGACTACATGCGCCCGTCGGTGCGGCTCGCGGCGCTGATGGAGCTGCCGGTCACGTACGTGTGGACCCACGACTCGATCGGCCTCGGCGAGGACGGACCGACCCACCAGCCCGTCGAGCACCTGGCGTCGTTGCGGGCGATCCCCGGCCTGGACGTCGTGCGTCCCGCCGACGCCAACGAGACGGCAGCGGCCTGGGCCACCGTGCTGGAGCACACCGACCGCCCGGCCGGTCTCGCGCTCACCCGCCAGGAGGTGCCAACGTTCCCCCGTGGCGAGCACGGGTTCGCCACCGTCGACGGCGTGGCCAAGGGTGCCTACGTGCTGGTCGACGCCGAGGGTGGCACACCGGACGTCGTGCTGATCGGCACCGGCTCGGAGGTGCAGCTCGCGGTGCAGGCACGTGAGCAGCTGGCCGCGGACGGAATCCACGCCCGGGTGGTGTCGATGCCGTGCCGGGAGTGGTTCGACGCCCAGCCCGCCGAGTACCGCGACGAGGTCGTACCTCCGGCGGTGCGGGCGCGGGTCGCCGTCGAGGCCGGCGTCGCCCAGGGCTGGCGTGACGTGATCGGTGACGCCGGCCGCTTCGTCGGCCTCGAGCACTACGGTGCCTCGGCGGACTACCAGACGCTGTACGAGGAGTTCGGGATCACCGGCCAGGCGGTCGCCGAGGCGGCCCGTGACAGTCTGCTGGAGGCCGACCGGCTCGGCGGTGCACCGGTCGCGGTGCACGCGCGATCCGCCGGTCCGGTAGGCCCCGGTGACAACCCGGACGCGCCGACCCAGCCGGAGAAGCCCTGAGCCGGAGTCGACCGACCCGGTGCTGACCACGCACGGAGGAGACATACACATGAACGACCGCCTCACCGCCCTGTCCGACGCCGGCGTCTCGATCTGGCTCGACGACCTGTCCCGGGAACGCATCGCCTCGGGAAACCTCGCCGACCTGGTGAAGACCAGGTCGGTCGTGGGCGTCACCACCAACCCGACAATTTTCGCCTCGGCGATGGCCGAGGGCGAGCGGTACGAGCCGCAGGTCCGCGAGCTGGCCGCGTCCGAGACGAGCGTCGACGATGCAATCTTCGCGCTCACGACCACAGACGTGCGCGACGCCTGCGACGTGCTTGCGCCCGTCTACGAGGCCACCGGGGGCGTCGATGGCCGGGTCTCGATCGAGGTCGACCCGGGCGCCGCCCACGACACGGCAGAGACGGTCCGGCAGGCCAGCAAGCTGTGGACGGGGGTCGACCGGGAGAACCTGTTCATCAAGATCCCGGCCACGACCGAGGGCCTGCCGGGAATCACCGAGGTCCTCGCCGAAGGCATCAGCGTGAACGTGACGCTGATCTTCGCGCTCGAGCGCTACCGGGGGGTCATGGACGCCTACCTCAGCGGGCTCGAGCAGGCTGCGGTCAACGGGCACGACCTGTCCCGCATCCACTCGGTCGCGTCGTTCTTCGTGAGCCGGGTGGACAGCGAGGTCGACGAACGTCTCGACGCAGTGGGCTCCGAGGAGGCGAAGGCACTCAAGGGCAAGGCAGCCGTCGCCAACGCACGGTTGGCCTATGAGGCATACGAGGCGGTCTTCTCCTCGGAGCGTTTCGAGGCGCTGGCCGCCCAAGGGGCCAACCGCCAGCGTCCGCTGTGGGCGTCGACCGGCGTCAAGGACCCCAGCTACTCCGACACCATGTACGTCACCGAGCTCGTCGTCGCCAACACGGTCAACACGATGCCGGAGAAGACACTCGACGCCGTCGCCGACCACGGTGAGGTCACCGGCGATGCGGTCACCAGCAGCTACGACGCTGCCCGCGACGTGCTGCAGTCGATCGCCGCCCTCGGCATCTCCTACGACGACGTCGTCGCCGTGCTCGAGCGCGAGGGCGTCGAGAAGTTCGCCGCCTCGTGGTCCGAGCTGGCCGAGACGGTCCGCACCGAGCTCGAGAAGGCAGCGCGGTGACGGCCTGGAACACCACAGCAGGTGACGGCTACGAGCTGTTCTTCGGCTACCGCGACGAGGCGGCGTACGCCGGCGCCGTCGAGCGGCTGGTAGCCGACGGCGTGGCCGGGAAGCTGGCGGCCAAGGATCCCACGCTGTGGGGTCCCGAAGCGGAACCGGAGGCCTCCAAGCGGCTGGGCTGGGTCGATCTCGCCGAGCACTCGCGTCCGCTGGTCGCCGAGATCGAGTCGCTGCGCGAGCAGCTGCGCGTCAACGGTCTCGACCACGTGGTGCTGTGCGGCATGGGCGGGTCCTCGTTGGCACCGGAGGTCATCACCCGCACCGCCGGCGTCGAGCTGAGCGTCCTGGACTCCTCTGATCCCGACGCGGTGCGTTCGGCCTTGTCCGACCGGCTCGAGAGCACGATCGTGGTGGTGTCCAGCAAGTCGGGCGGCACGGTCGAGACCGACAGCCAGAAGCGCGCCTACGAGAAGGCCTTCCGCGTGGCCGGCCACGACCCTGCCGACCACGTGGTCGTGGTGACCGACCCCGGCTCCCCGTTGGAGGCCGAGGCGAGGGCGGCGGGGTACCGCGTGTTCACCGCCGACCCGATGGTGGGAGGCCGGTACTCGGCGCTCACCGCATTCGGGCTGGTCCCCAGCGGGCTCGCCGGAGCCGATATCGGTGCGTTGCTGGACGACGCGGTCGGGATCAGGGACGCCCTCGCCCGGGACGCCCCGGACAACCCCGGTCTGCGACTCGGTGCCCTGCTCGGCGTGGCGGCGACGCAAGCGGTGGACAAGGTGGTGCTGGCCGACGCGGGCACCGAGATCGTGGGCTTCGGCGACTGGGTCGAGCAGCTGATCGCCGAGTCCACCGGCAAGCTCGGACGAGGCATCCTGCCGGTCGTCGTGGAGGGCGTCGACGCCCCCAACTTCGTGCCGAGCACCAGCGACGAGACCCTCGTCACCATCGGCAGCGAGTTCGTGTTCGACCGGGTGCGCACGGAGTCGGGCTGGGGAGCCAGCGTCGACGCCACCCTGGGGGCGCAGCTGCTGCTGTGGGAGCACGCCACCGCCGTCGCCGGCTGGATCATCGGCATCAACCCGTTCGACCAGCCTGACGTCGAGAGCGCCAAGTCGGCGGCACGCGCCCTCCTCGACGCCGAGCGGGCAACACCGCAGCCGACGTTCAGCGACGGTGGCATCGACGTGCACGCCACCCCCGGGCTGCTCCCCGAGGGCGCTGACAGCGTGGACACCGCCCTCGCTGCCCTGCTGGACCGGCTCGATCCTGACACCGGCTACCTCGCGGTCATGGCGTACCTCGACCGGCTGGCAGCCGCTGAGGTCGCCGGGGTGCGCGCATCGCTGGCCGCACGCACCGGACGCCCGACCACTTTCGGCTGGGGACCGCGCTTCCTGCACTCCACCGGCCAGTTCCACAAGGGCGGACCGGCCGTGGGCGTCTTCCTCCAGGTCACCGGTGAGCCGCAGGAAGACCTCGAGGTTCCGGGGCGTGAGTTCAGCTTCGGGGAGTTCATAGCCGCCCAGGCGATCGGCGACGGCTCGGTGCTCGCCGAGCACGGTCGCCCGGTGCTGCGCCTGCACCTCACGGACCGAGCGGCCGGCGTCGCCCAGCTCCTCGGCTCGCTGAGATGACCGAGCCCTCGCCGAACCCGCTTCGCGACCCGCAGGATCGCCGGCTGCCGCGGATCGCCGGTCCCAGCAGCCTGGTGATCTTCGGGGTGACCGGCGACCTGTCGCGCAAGAAGCTGATGCCCGCGGTGTACGACCTGGCCAACCGGGGACTGTTGCCGCCGGGCTTCTCTCTCGTCGGGTTCGCTCGCCGGGACTGGGCCGACGAGGACTTCGCTCAGGTGGTGCACGACGCGGTCAAGGAGCACGCCCGCACCCCGTGGCGCGAGGAGGTCTGGAACCAGCTCGCTGAGGGCTTCCGCTTCGTGCCCGGGGAGTTCGACGACGACGACGCCTTCGAGCGGCTCAAGGCCACGATCGCCGAGCTCGACGAGGTGCGTGGCACCGGCGGCAACTACGCGTTCTACCTCTCGATCCCGCCCAAGTTCTTCGCGCCCGTGGTCGGCCAGCTCAAGGAGCACGGCCTCGCACAGGCCGCCGGGGCGTCCTGGCGACGGGTGGTCGTGGAGAAGCCGTTCGGTCGCGACCTGACCACGGCCCGTCAGCTGAATGCGGTCGTCTCGGAGGTCTTCCCGTCGGAGTCGGTGTTTCGGATCGACCACTACCTCGGCAAGGAGACGGTGCAGAACATTCTCGCGTTCCGGTTCGCCAACGCGATGTTCGAGCCGGTGTGGAACTCCCACTACGTCGACCACGTACAGATCACCATGGCCGAGGACATCGGGATCGGTGGCCGGGCCGGCTACTACGACGAGATCGGCGCCGCCCGCGACGTCATCCAGAACCATCTGCTGCAGCTGGTGGCCCTGGTGGCGATGGAGGAGCCGATCGCCTTCGATGCACGCAGCCTGCGCGTCGAGAAGCAGAAGGTCCTCTCTGCGGTCGCGCTGCCCGGGCGGCTCGACCAGCACAGCGCCCGCGGTCAGTACGCCGCCGGCTGGCAGGGGGGGACGCCGGTCCAGGGCTACCTGCAGGAACAGGACATCCCTGCGTCCTCGACGACCGAGACGTACGCGGCGCTGCGCCTGGACGTGGAGACCCGTCGCTGGGGCGGGGTACCGTTCTACCTGCGGACCGGCAAGCGGCTGGGACGGCGGGTCACCGAGGTGGCGGTGTCGTTCAAACGCGCGCCCCACCTGCCGTTCAGCGAGACCGCCACCGAGAGCCTGGGCCAGAACGCGCTGGTGATGCGCATCCAGCCGGACGAGGGTGTCACCCTGCGCTTCGGGGCCAAGGTTCCCGGCACCGGGTCGGGCACCGAGCTGCGTGACGTCAACATGGACTTCGCCTACGGCGGTGCCTTCGTCGAATCGAGTCCCGAGGCGTACGAACGGCTCATCCTCGACGTGCTGCTGGGCGATCCCCCGCTGTTCCCGCGGCACGAGGAGGTCGAGCTATCGTGGCAGATCCTCGACCCGGTGATCGCGCACTGGGCCACCCAGGGGCGACCCGAGCAGTACGACGCGGGCGGCTGGGGACCCACCTGTGCTGACCAGATGCTCGCCCGAGACGGCCGGACCTGGAGACGCCCGTGAAGTTCGACCTGGTCGACACCGACGCCTCGCGGATCGCCGCCTCCCTGGTCAAGGCTCGGCGTGCCGCCGGCAGCCCCGCCATGGGGATGGTGCTGACGCTGGTGGTCGTGACCGACGAGGCCCATGCATCCTCGGCAATGAGAGCCGCTGCGGAGGTGTCGGCTGAGCACCCGGCGCGGATCCTGGGAGTCATCCGGCGCAAGCGCGCCGGCCCGATCCGGCTGGACGCGTCGGTGCGCGTGGGCCAGAACACCTCCGGCGAGTCCGTGGTGCTGCGGTTGTCCGGTGACCTGGTCGACCACGCCGACTCGGTGGTGCTGCCGCTGCTGCTGCCCGACTCGCCGGTGGTGCTGTGGTGGCCGCACGACGCGCCGAGCCCGATGGCCGCTGACCCGCTCGGGGTGCTGGCTCAGCGACGGATCAGCGACTCCACGGCCTGTCGCACCAAGCGCGCGGCGATGCTGGCCCAGGCCCGCCACTACGTTCCCGGCGACACCGACCTGGCGTGGACCCGCCTGACACCGTGGCGTGGGCTGCTGGCGGCTGCGCTGGACCAGCACCCGGTCACCGTGCAGTCCGCCGAGGTACGCGCCGAACGCAGCAACCCGAGCGCTGACCTGCTGGTCGCCTGGCTGGCCAGCAGGTTGGGGGTGACCGTGACCCGACACAACTCCCGTGGTCCCGGACTCACGCAGGTGCGGCTGCTGACCCGGCACGGCGACATCGCGATCAGCCGACCGTCCGGCCGCTCGGCCGTCTTCGCCATCCCCGGCGAGGCCGACCGGCCGGTGGCGTTGGAGCGCCGCACCACCGCAGAGCTCATGGCCGAGGAGTTGCGGCGACTCGACGAGGACGAGGTGTACGCCGAGGCGGTCCGGTCACTGACGAAACGGCAGGACACCAAGCAGGAGAAGAGCGCATGAGCGAGGAGAGCGTGACCGTGCACCCGTCCCCGGAGGCGCTCGCCGAAGCCGTGGCGGCGGAGCTCCTCATCGCGCTCACGGAAGCACAGGCAGCCGGTGCTGTCCCGGCGATCGTGCTCACCGGAGGGTCGGTGGCCGACGGCATCCACCGGGCGGTCGCCGCTTCGCCGGGCCGCGACGGTGTCGACTGGTCGTCCGTCCAGGTGTGGTGGGGGGACGAGCGCTTCGTCCGCCTGGACGACGGAGACCGCAACGAGCGTCAGGCCCGTACGGCGCTCCTGGACGGACTGCCGCTGCACCCTGCCCACGTGCACCCGATGCCGGCCGACGACGGGTCACAGAGTGCCGAGCAGGCGGCCGCTCGCTACGCCGACGAGCTCGCGGCCGCCGCCGGCGACGGCTCTCCGGTTTTCGACGTCCTGATGCTGGGGGTGGGCGAGGACGGGCACGTCGCGTCGCTCTTCCCCGACCACCCGGGGTTGGCTGCCAGCGGCGTCGCCGTCGCGGTGCGCGACTCCCCCAAGCCGCCGCCGGTACGGGTGTCGCTGACGTTCGAGGCGCTCAACCGCGCCCGAGAGGTGTGGTTCGTTGCCGCCGGAGGGGGCAAGGCGTGGGCGGTGGCGCAGGCGCGAGCCGGCGGCAACGTCAGCGAGATCCCCGCGCGCGCAGTGCGCGGGATCGAGCGGACCCGCTGGCTGCTGGACGAGGCCGCGGCCGCGCAACTCACGGCGCACCCCACTGGTGGGTGACGTCAGCGAGCACCACCCGCCTGCCTCCGCCCGTCGACTACGCGAAGGTGCTGACCCACCCGAGCATCGTTGACATCTACTCGTATGTCGGCGAGGCGTCCGATGACCGCGGGGTCGACCAGCTAGCTCAGAACACGACCTCGCCGCGCTGGCGGCGGTCACGCAGCAGCTGCAGTGCCTCGTCGAGTATCTCGGCGGCCTCGACGTCGGAGCGCCGCTCCTTGACGTAGGCGAGGTGGGTCTTGTACGGCTCGACCTTGGGCGCCGGTGGTGGGTTGCCCTGGTCCTGGCTCGCGGGCAGGCCGCACCGCGGACAGTCCCACATCTCCGGGATCAGCGCATCAGCAGCGAAGCTCGGCTGGGTGTGGTGACGCTTCGCGCAGTAGTACGAGATCTTCTGTCGGGGAGCGGCGTCACCGCGCTCCGCCTCGCCCATGGGGCCTGCGCCGACGCGACTGCCACGGATGGCACTGCCACTGGCCACGGTTCCACTCCTTCGCTACCGCCGAACCCGTGGCGCTGCGCGTCACGGCGAACACATTGTAAGGCGCGGGCTCAGCCGGCTTGGGCCTTGAGCAGCAATCCGAGGGCGACGACGCACAGGAACCAGATGACGCCGGTACCGATCGTGATGCGGTCGAGGTTGCGCTCGGCGGTGGAGGACCCGCCCAGACCGGTCGACACTCCGCCGCCGAACATGTCCGACAGCCCGCCACCCTTGCCCTTGTGCAGCAGCACCAGCACGATCATCAGCGTGCTGGTCATCATGAGCAGGATGGAGAATGCGAGAACCACGGGTCGTCAGGCCTTCGTCGTCGGGAACGTCGTCTACAGGGTGGGCATGTCGTAGAACCGGCAGATGCCGCCGAACTCATCTGCCTTCAGGCTCGCACCGCCGACCAGGGCACCGTCCACGTCGGACGTGGCCATGATGGCGGCGACGTTGCTGGCCTTGACCGAGCCACCGTAGAGGATACGCACGTCGGTCGCGGCTTCGGCCGACCAGGTGGCACCGACTCGTGCACGGATGGCGGCGCACACCTCCTGTGCGTCCTGCGGAGTGGCCACCTCGCCCGTACCGATCGCCCAGACCGGTTCGTAGGCGATGACCAAACCGGCCACCTGCTGCGCGCTCAGGCCGGCCAGGGATTGCTCGACCTGGGCCAGCGCGTGCTCGACGTGGGTGCCCGCCTGCCGGATGTCGAGCCCCTCCCCCACACAGACGATCGGGGTGATGCCAGCCGCCAGTGCCTTGCCCGCCTTGGCGTTGACCGTGGAGTCGTCCTCGTGGTGGTGTTCCCGACGCTCCGAATGCCCAGCCACGACGTACGAGCAGCCGAGCTTGGCCAGCATGCCGGCGGTAACCTCGCCGGTGTAGGCCCCCTCGTCATGCGTGGACACGTCCTGGGCGCCGTACCGGACGTGCAACCGGTCACCGTTCACCACCGTCTGCACGCTGCGCAGGTCGGTGAACGGTGGGAGCACCACCACCTCGGCCCGGCTGTAGTCGTGACCCTTGTCGGACAGGGTCCAGGCGAGCTTCTGCACCAGGGCGACAGCCTGCTGGTGGTTCAGGTTGGCCTTCCAGTTGCCGGCCATCAGCGGCGTACGTGTCATGTGGATCAGCGCTCCAGGACGTCGAGACCGGGCAGGGTCTTGCCTTCGAGATACTCCAGGCTCGCCCCACCGCCGGTGGAGATGTGCCCGAACTGGTCGTCGGTGAAGCCGAGCAGGCGCACGGCCGCTGCGGAGTCGCCACCACCCACGACGGTCAGGCCGTCGACCTCGGTCAGGGCCTGCGCCACGACCCGGGTGCCGGCGGCGAAGGACTCCATCTCGAAGACGCCCATCGGGCCGTTCCAGAAAACAGTGCGAGCCGTGCGCACCTCGTTGCCGAAGGCCTCGGCGGAGTCGGGTCCGATGTCCAGGCCAAGCTGGTCAGCCGGCATCGCGTCCGCCGCCACCACCGTGGCGGGTGACTGAGCCTCGAGCTGCGGCGCCACCACGATGTCGATGGGCAACACGATGCGGACGCCTTGCTGCTGGGCCCGCTCGAGGTAGCGGGCGCAGGTGTCGACCTGGTCGGCCTCCAGCAGGCTGGTGCCCACCTCGTGGCCGAGCGCCTTGAGGAACGTGAAGACCATCCCGCCGCCGATGAGCAGCGTGTCGGCAGTGCCCAGCAAGTTGTCGATGACCCCGAGCTTGTCGGAGACCTTTGACCCGCCGAGCACGACGACGTAGGGCCGCTGCGGCTTCCCGGTCAGCCGCCGGAGCACGTCGATCTCGGCCAGGACGAGCCCGCCGGCGGCGTGTGGCAGCCGCTGCGCCACCTCGTACACGCTGGCCTGCTTGCGGTGCACCACACCGAAGCCGTCGGACACGAACACGTCGGCGAGTGCGACCAGCTGGTCGGCGAACGCACCGCGCTCGGTGTCGTCCTTGGAGGTCTCCCCCGGCTGGAACCGGACGTTCTCCAGCACGGCCACGTCGCCGTCGGTGAGCCCGTCCACGGTCGCGTGCGCACTGTCGCCCACCGTGTCCGCTGCGAAGGCGACCCGGGTCTGCAGCAGCTCGCCGAGCCGGGCGGCCACGGGCGCCAGCGAGTACGCCGGGTCCGGCGCACCCTGAGGCCGTCCGAGGTGCGCAGCGACCACCACCCGTGCCCCGGCGTCCTGCAGCCGCCTGATCGTGGGCACGCTGGCGTGCACCCGCCCGTCGTCGCTGATGCGGGTGCCGTCCAGCGGGACGTTCAGGTCGCTGCGTACCAGGACCCGCCTGCCCCGCAGGTCACCCAGCTCGTCGATCGTCAGCACGTCCGTATCTCCCTCGTCGTGGGCGCTGGACACCCGTTCCGATTGGGCGACGGGGTCCCCCTGTGCCAATAGGTTCTGCACAGGGATCCCCTCGCCATTCAGGACCGGGTCAGAGCGAGGCGCCGATGTGGTCGACCAGATCGACGAGCCGGTTGGAGTAGCCCCACTCGTTGTCGTACCAGCCGACCACCTTCACCTGGTCGCCGATCACCTTGGTGAGTCCGGAGTCGAAGACACACGACGCCGGGTCGGTCACGATGTCGGAGGAGACCAGTGGCGCCTCGGAGTACACGAGGTAACCGGCCAGCGGACCCTCGGCAGCGGCACCCTTCATGATCGCGTTGACCTCCTCGACCGACGTCTCGCGTGCGGCGGTGAAGCTCAGGTCGGTCGCCGAGCCGGTCGGCACCGGCACCCGCAGCGCGTAACCGTCGAGCTTGCCCCTCAGTTCAGGCAGCACCAGGCTCACGGCCTTCGCGGCACCGGTCGAGGTCGGCACGATGTTGATGGCGGCGGCCCTGGCGCGGCGCAGGTCCGAGTGCGGGCCGTCCTGCAGGTTCTGGTCCTGTGTGTACGCGTGGATGGTGGTCATGAGGCCACGCTCGATGCCCAGCGCGTCGTTGAGCGCCTTGGCCATCGGCGCCAGGCAGTTGGTGGTGCACGAGGCGTTGGACACGATGTGGTGTGCCGACGGGTCGTACGTCTCGTGGTTGACGCCCATCACCAGGGTGACGTCCTCGTTCTTCGCCGGTGCGGAGATGATGACCTTGCGGGCGCCGGCGTCCAGGTGGGCTTTCGCCTTGGTCGCGTCGGTGAACAGACCGGTCGACTCGATGACCACGTCCACTCCCAGCTGGCCCCAGGGAAGCTTGGCCGGGTCGCGCTCGGCCAGCGAGTTGATGACCCGGTCACCGATCCTGATGCCGCCGTCGGTCACCGACACATCGTGTCGGAGTCGGCCGAGGATGGAGTCGTACTTGAGCAGGTGGGCCTGGGTGTCGTCGTCGCCGAGGTCGTTGAACGCCACGATCTCGATGTCGGAGCCGGCGGCCTCGACGGCTCGGTAGAAGTTTCGGCCGATCCGGCCGAAGCCGTTGATTCCTACACGTACGGTCACAGGTGTGGCTCCTCGCAGGGATTGGAACTGACAGTCGTCGGACGCCGGTGTCCGGTGACGACCCTACCTACTGGCTGTCGGCCAGCATGTCCGGCGTCAGGCTGGACTCCGTGTCGGGGATCCCGAGGTCCTCGGCACGCTTGTCTGCCATCGTCAGGAGCCGTCGGATGCGGCCCGCGATGGCGTCCTTGGTGAGGGGTGGTTCGTGCATGTGACCCAGCTCCTCGAGGCTTGCCTGCTTGTTCTGCACGCGCATGTGTCCGGCGACCGCCAAGTGCTCGGGGACCTCGTCGCCCAGGATCAGCAACGCCCGCTCGACGCGCGCCCCGGCCGCGACCGCCGCGCGCGCCGACCGCCGCAGGTTGGCGTCGTCGAAGTTGGCGAGGCGGTTCGCGGTCGCCCGCACCTCCCGACGCATCCGGCGCTCCTCCCAGGCCATCAACGACTCGTGGGCACCGAGCCGGGTGAGCAGTGCCCCGATGGCCTCGCCGTCGCGGATCACCACCCGGTCGACTCCGCGGACCTCACGGGCCTTGGCGTGGACGCCCAGGCGCCGGGAGGCACCGACCAGGGCAAGTGCCGCCTCCGGCCCCGGGCAGGTGACCTCGAGGGCCGAGGAGCGGCCCGGTTCGGTGAGGGAGCCGCGGGCCAGGAAGGCACCTCGCCAGGCGGCCTCGGAGTCGGAGTCGGCACCGGACACCACCTGCGGCGGCAGGCCGCGCACGGGGCGTCCGCGCCCGTCGATCAGGCCGGTCTGACGGGCCAACGCCTCACCGTCCTTGACCACCCGGACGACGTAGCGGGTGCCGGACTTCAGGCCGCTGCCGGACACGACCACGACCTCGCTGGGGTGACCGTAGACTTCGAGCAGCTCCTTGCGCAGCCGACGTGCTACAGCTCCGGTGTCGAGCTCGGCTTCGACGACGATGCGGCCGCCGACGATGTGCAGACCCCCGGCGAACCGGAGCATCGTGGAGACCTCGGCCTTACGGCAGCTGGACCTGGTGACGGTGACACCTGCCAGCTCTGACTTGACCTGTGCCGTCATCGCCATCTGGTTGATCCTGCCTGCCGTGGAAGGGGGCTGGGGGCCGATTCGTGCGATCCGTCTCGAATCCCCGACGGGACACTCTATGCCCGTCGCGGTGCGCGTCCATCCGGTCGGGGGAATCGCATGGCGGCGGCGGACATGATCTGGTCGAAGGCCGCCGCGAGCCGCAGGGCGTCGTGGCGTGGGCCGCCGTCCACAGCGGCCACGTGCTCGACGACCACCCGCGCGCCGAGCGCAAGCGCGGCGTCCTCCAACGCTCCGGTCCGGTCGTGCTGGCTCTCGTCGACCAGGACCGTGTCGATCCGCAGGCCTGGCGCGTGCCGTGCGAGCACCTTGAGGTGATGGGCCGGGGAGAACCCGTGGGTCTCGCCCTCTTGGGTCGCCAGGTTGAGGACCAGCAGGCGACGTGCCGAGGTCTCCTGCAGAGCCGTCCGCAGCTGTGGCACCAGCAGGTGCGGGATGACACTGGTGAACCAGGACCCGGGGCCGAGCACGACCCAGTCGGCGGCACGCACGGCTTCCAGGGTCTCAGGGCAAGCGGGCGGGTCGACCGGGTCGAGGGCAACCTGCAGGACCGTTCCGGCGGTCGTCGCCGCCTCCACCTGCCCCCGGACCGTACGTACGGCTGTCGGGTCGTCGGGATCGCTGCCGCGAACCTGGGCGGTGATGTGCAACGGCACCGAGCTCATCGGCAGGACGTTGCCCTGGGCACCCAACAACCGCGCCACCCAGTCCAGGCCGCCGACCTCGTCACCGAGCAGCTCCCACAGGGCGACGATCAGCAGGTTGCCCAGGGCATGGTCGTGCAGTGCTCCCTGGGATGCGAACCGGTGCTGCAGCACGGCCGCCCAGGTGCGTCCCCACTCGTCGTCACCGCACAGAGCCGCCAGGGCCTGCCGCAGGTCACCGGGCGGCAGAACTCCGAGCTCGTCGCGCAATCGCCCGGAGGAACCGCCGTTGTCGGCCACGGTCACCACCGCAGTCAGATCGGTCGTGACCCGGCGCAAGGCGGACAGGGAGGCGGCCAGCCCGTGACCACCGCCGAGCGCGACGACCCGGCGGCCGGTGCGGTTGCTCACGGTCTACTCACTCGCGCCCGAGGTCGCGATGCACGACCAGGGTCTCCACACCGTGGACGCGGAGGCGTTCGCCGAGCGCCTCGGACATGGCGACGCTGCGGTGCTTGCCACCCGTGCAGCCGATCGCCAGTGTCACGAAGCGCTTTCCCTCGGCGACGAAGCCACCCGTCAGTGCCCCGAGCAACGCCTCGTAGCGGTCGAGGAAGACCGGCGCCGCCGCCTGACCGTGGACATAGTCCCGCACCGCCGGGTCGAGTCCGGTCTGGTGCCGCAGCTCCGGCACCCAGAACGGGTTGGGCAGGAAGCGCATGTCCGCAACCATGTCGGCATCGACCGGGATGCCGTACTTGAAGCCGAACGAGACCACCGTGGCGCGCAGTCCCGTCGTGCTCGGATCACCGAAGGCGGTGGCGATCCGCGCCGCGAGCTGGTGCACGTTCGTGTTCGTGGTGTCGATCAACAGGTCGGCGTCGCCGCGCAACGACGCCATGACGGCACGTTCCTGCTCGATGCCGTCGAGCAGGCGTTGACCGGCCTGGAGTGGGTGGGGGCGGCGGGCAGCCTCCTGACGGCGCACGAGGACCTCGTCGGAGGCTTCCAGGAACAGGATGGGGGCCCGAAGCCCGGTCGCACGCACCCGGTCCAGGGCACCGCTCAGCTCGTGGAAGAACCAGCGCGAGCGGGCATCGACCACCACCGCGAGACGGGTGTCCCCGTCGCCCTCACCGCCGACGAGCTCGATGGTCGACCCCAGCAACTGCGGCGGCAGGTTGTCGATGACGAACCACCCGAGGTCCTCCAGCGCCTTGGCCGCAGTGCTCCGCCCCGCACCGGTCATGCCGGTGACCAGCAGCAGGTCGTGGATCGGGCGGTTCTGGGTATCGGTCACGCGGGCTCCTCACGGGGTCGTGTCAGGTCCCGGCCCGGCGGTGATGGCGAGTCATGAAGGATCTCACCCGTCGCAGTGTTGACCGCCGGGGCTGCCGCCGTCGAGCCAGTGCCGGGGTCGGAGGCCGTGCGCAGCGCCTGCTCGATCGCGGCCGCCGTTGCGGCGCCGATCCCGGGCACCTTCTGGATCTGCTCGACACCGGCAGCCTTGAGCTTCTTCAACGAGCCGAAGTGCTTGAGCAGCGCCGTGCGGCGGACCTCACCGAGCCCCGGCACGTCGTCGAGCCCGCTCGCGAGCATCGACTTGGAGCGCCGGCCCCGGTGGTGCCTGACCGCGAAGCGGTGCGCCTCGTCACGCACCCGCTGCAGGAGGTACAGGCCTTCGCTCGTCCGCGGCAGGATGACCGGGTCCTGCTCCCCGGGGACCCAGACCTCCTCGAGTCGTTTGGCCAGGCCACAGACGGCGATGTCCGGCACGCCGACCTCGATCATCGCCTGCTGCGCCGCCGCCACCTGCGGTGGACCCCCGTCCACCACGACGAGACCCGGTGCGTACGCGAACCGCTTCGGCCGGCCGGTGCCCGGGTCCAAGGCACTCGCGGCGTCGGCCTGCTGCTCCTCCTGCATCCGGCGGAAGCGCCGCACGATGGTCTCGTGCATGGACGCGACATCGTCGGCTCCAGCGTTCTTGCCCCGGGCCCGGACGATGAAGCGTCGGTACTCGCTCTTCTTGGGCAGGCCGTCCTCGAACACCACCATCGAGGCGACGACCTCGCTGCCCTGCAGGTGGGAGACGTCGAAGCACTCGATTCGCAGCGGGGCATCGTCGAGGTCGAGGGCAAGCTGGATCTCCTCGAGTGCGCGGCTACGTGTGGTCAGGTCACTCGCCCGCTTCGTCTTGTGCGTCGCCAGCGCCTGCGAGGCGTTGCGCTCGAGGGTCTCCAGCAGGGAGCGCTTGTCCCCCCGCTGCGGCACCCGCAGGTCCACCGCGCCACCACCTCGCCGCTGGGTGAGCCAGGCGGCTACGACAGCGACGTCGGACGGCAGCACCGGCACCAGGACCTCGCGAGGGATGGCCTCCGCCGCCTCACCGTCGTACAGCTTGAGCAGCGCCTGCTCGACCAGCTCACCGGTGCCCGCGTCATCGACCTTGTCCGCCACCCAGCCACGCTGCCCCCGGATGCGCCCACCGCGGACGGAGAAGATCTGGACCGCGACCTCGAGCGGGTCCTCGGCCAGCGCGAGGACGTCGGCGTCCGTGCCGTCCCCGAGGACGACGGCGTTCTTCTCCAGTGCGCGGTTCAGGGCCCCGATGTCGTCGCGTAGCCGCGCGGCCTTCTCGTACTCCATCTCCGCGGCCGCGACCCTCATCTGGGCCTCCAGGCGCCGGACGTACGTCGCGGTCTGTCCTGCGAGGAAGGAGCAGAAGTCGTCGACGATCTGGCGGTGCTCCGCAGCGCTGACCCTGCCGACACACGGCGCGGCACATTTGCCGATGTAGCCGAGCAGGCACGGTCGGCCGATCTGCTCCGAGCGCTTGAAGACCCCGGCCGAGCACGACCGCATCGGAAACACTCGGAGCAGCAGGTCGACAGTCTCGCGGATCGCCCAGGCGTGGCTGTACGGGCCGAAGTAGCGCACACCCTTGCGCTTGGGGCCCCGGCCGACCGTCACCCTCGGGAACTCCTCGCCGAGCGTCACGGCCAACCACGGGTAGGACTTGTCGTCGCGGTACTTGACGTTGAACCGGGGGTCGAACTCCTTGATCCAGGAGTACTCCAGCTGCAGTGCCTCCACCTCGGTCTGCACGACCGTCCACTCGACCGAACTGGCGGTGGTCACCATCGTCTGCGTGCGCGGGTGCAGCGCCGTGAGGTCCTGGAAGTACGACGAGAGCCGGGGGCGCAAGGACTTGGCCTTGCCGACGTAGATGACCCGGCGCTGGTCGTCACGGAACCGGTAGACACCCGGGGCGCTCGGGATCGCGCCAGGTGCCGGTCGGTAGGTCGCAGGATCAGCCACACCTGAACCCTACGAGCAGTCCCTGACTGACCAGCCCCAGGCGTGGCAGTGCCGGTTGCTGACCCGCCGGCACCACCACCGCCCGAGCGGCACGGCCAGCCGACAACTTCCGAACCGCCACCGGCGGTCAAGACGTCGGTGAGCATCATCTGGGCGGCTGCTCGCGATCCTCCCTGCGCAGGGGAGCCAACTGGGGCCTGGGTCGTGCTGACGGTGCCAGCCGATCTGGGGATTGCCGTCGTCCTCTTCAGTCTGGTGGCTCGCGGCCAACCGGTGATCTTCCTGATCATCAACCTGGTGACCCTGGCGCTGTACGCCGCCCTGCTGTACTTCATGTGGCAGCAGGAGTCGACCGCCTACCTGACCGCACCCAAGCCGCACTGAGCAGTCAACGACCCCGTCCGGCGTCAGGGTCCTGGCGGCATGCCACCCGGTTGAGACCGACGTACCCTTGTGCGCACGCCTGGTGCGGGCACCGGGCGATGAAACCGCGGTACTCGCCCCGGGTCGGCTGGGTGACGACGTACGCACTCTTGAAGTTCCATGCCTTGCCGACCTTGACCCGGGACGCCGAGCCGAGCGTGATCCACTGGCGCGATCGTCCCGCTTCGGAGCCGGCCGCTGCCGACGCAGCGACCGCGGTGGCTACGACTGCGCCCGCACCCACTCCCGCACCACGGAACAGGTTGCGGCGGCTGATGGTGGCGCCGCCCCGGTCGGTGTCTGGTCGTGCACTCGTCACGTGAGTCCCCGCTCGGTGTCGTGGTGCCGGGTCGACCCGCGACTCATGCACCCATGCGTACGTGACCATGCGCACATGAGCATGCCCCACCGGAGTCGATCCGTCACCCCATCCGGGGGACTGTTCACTGTCAGGCCAAGGCGATCTGGTCGCCCTTCATGTTGATCTGCACGTCCGCGAGCGCCGACGGAGCCGGCCCACCGACCACGGAACCGTCCTCGATGGAGAAACGGCTGCCGTGACAGTCACAGTTGATCGTCTCGGTGACGTCGGCGACCTGGCACCCCTGGTGGGTGCACACGCTGCTGAACGCCTTGAACTCGCCCTCGGCGGGCTGGGTGACGACCACGCCGGCGTCGCCGAAGATCGAGCCGCCACCGACCGGCACGTCGGCCGTCGTGGTGAGGGTCGCGTCACCGCCGCCGGTGGGCTCGTCGCCACCGCCGCTGTCGCCGCCGTCGTCCGGGTCACTGTCGTCCGTGTCGGTCGGCGAGGCGCCTCCGTCGGCCCCGCACGCCACCAGCGCCGCACCCGCAGCGAGGCCGGCTCCCCCACGCAGCAGCCAGCGACGGTCGACGCATCCGGTGGCGAGGTGGTGACAGGGCGGGTCGGGGTGCTCGTCGGCGTGATCGATCGTTGTCTCGGGCATGGCCGTCCTTCGGGTCCGTGGCCGGCGGGTCGTCGCGGCGTACGGACATGATGTCCGACCGCGCCTGGTCTCACGACGGTCAGGGCGCGACGACCGCTCTGGTGCGTGCGGCTGTCCGACCCTCCAGCACCGGTCGCAGGAACGTGCCGGTGTAGCTGCCCGGGTGAGCCGCCACCTGCTCGGGGGTGCCCTCGACGATGACCGCTCCACCGCCGGAGCCGCCTTCGGGGCCCATGTCGATCAGCCAGTCGGCGGTCTTGATCACGTCGAGGTTGTGCTCGATGACCACCACCGTGTTGCCCTGGTCGACCAGCCTGCCGAGCACGCCGAGCAGCTTGCGGATGTCCTCGAAGTGCAGGCCCGTGGTGGGCTCGTCGAGGACGTACAGAGTGCGACCGGTGGACCGCTTCTGCAGTTCCGAAGCGAGCTTGACCCGCTGGGCCTCACCGCCGGACAGGGTGGGTGCCGGCTGCCCGAGCCGCACGTAGCCCAGGCCCACCTCCAGAAGGGTCTTGAGGTGCCGAGAGATGGCCGGGATCGCCTCGAAGAAGTCCACCGCCTGCTCGATTGGCATGTCGAGCACCTCGGCCACCGACTTGCCCTTGTAGTGCACCTCGAGCGTCTCGCGGTTGTAGCGGGCGCCGTGGCAGACCTCGCACGGGACGTACACGTCCGGCAGGAAGTTCATCTCGATCTTGAGCGTGCCGTCACCCGAGCACGCCTCACAGCGACCACCCTTGACGTTGAAGGAGAAGCGTCCCTGCTGGTAGCCGCGCACCTTGGCCTCTGGTGTCTGGGCGAACAGCTTGCGCACGTGGTCCCACACTCCGGTGTAGGTGGCAGGGTTGGAGCGCGGTGTGCGCCCGATCGGTGACTGGTCGACATGGATGACCTTGTCGATCTCGTCGACCCCGGTGATCGTCTTGTGCCGCCCGGGGATGTCGCGCGCGTGGTAGACGCGCTTGGCCAGCGACTTGTAGAGGATGTTGTTCACCAGGGTGGACTTGCCCGACCCGGACACCCCGGTGACCGCGATGAACACCCCGAGGGGGAAGGCCACATCGATGTCACGCAGGTTGTGCTCGCGTGCACCCCGGACCACCACCTGTCGGCCGGGGGCCAGGGGGCGGCGCACATCGGGCAGCGGGATCTCCCGGCGACCCGAGAGGTACTGCCCGGTGAGCGAGTCCGGGTGCGCGAACAAGCCCTCCACCGAGCCGGAGTGCACCACCTGGCCACCGTGCTCACCGGCACCGGGACCGATGTCGACGACCCAGTCGGCGGTGCGGATGGTGTCCTCGTCGTGCTCGACGACGATGAGCGTGTTGCCGAGGTCCCGCAGGCGTACCAGAGTGTCGATCAGCCGGTGGTTGTCTCGCTGGTGCAGACCGATGGACGGCTCGTCCAGGACGTACAGCACACCCACCAGGCCGGCGCCGATCTGCGTGGCGAGCCGGATGCGCTGTGCCTCGCCGCCGGACAGCGAGCCCGACGGCCGGTCCAGGGTGAGGTAGTCCAGGCCGACGTCCAGCAGGAACCGCAGCCGCTCCTGGATCTCCTTGAGGACCCGTTCACCGATCTGGCGCTCTCGCGGTGACATGTCGAGGTCGGCGAGGTAGGCCGCCGCCTCCCCGATCGGCAGCTCGGTCACCTGCGCGATGTTCTTCTCACCGCCGTTCACCGACTCGATAGTGACCCCCAACGACACCGGCTTGAGCCGGGTGCCCTGGCAGACGGGGCAGTCGACCTCCCGCATGAACCCCTCGAAACGCTCCCTGCTGGTGTCGGACTCGGCCTCGGCGTGACGACGCTGGATGTAGGGGATGACACCCTCGAACGTCGTCCAGTACGAGCGCTCCCGGCCGTAACGGTTCTTGTACCGGACGTGCACCTTCTGCTCATGGCCGTTCAGCAGCGCCCGCTGGATCGTCGGGGTGAGGTCGACGAACGCCGTGTCGGTCGAGAAGCCGAGGTCCTCGGCCAGAGCAGCGAGCATCCGGCCGAAGTAGTCGGAGACGTGCGCGGCGGACCAGGGCGTGATCGCCCCCTCCGTGATGGACTTGTCCGGGTCCGGGACAACGAGCTCCGGGTCGACCTCCATCCGGGTGCCCAGGCCGTGGCACACCGCGCAGGCGCCGAACGGGGAGTTGAAGGAGAACGACCGGGGCTCGAGGTCGTCGGTGTCGAGGTCGTGGTCGTTGGGGCAGGCGAGGTGCTCGGAGAACCGCAGCTCGCGGTGCGGGTCGTGCTCGTCGCGGTCGACGAAGTCGAGCAGCACGATGCCCCCGGCGAGCCCGAGCGCAGTCTCGACCGAGTCGGTCAGCCGGCGCTTGGACGAGGCCCGCACGCTCAGCCGGTCGATGACCGCCTCGATCGTGTGCTTCTTCTGCTTGTCCAGCGTGGGCGGCTCGGACAGCGCGTGCGTCTGGCCGTTGACACGGACCCGGCTGAAGCCTTGGGTCTGCAGCTGGCGGAACAGGTCGTGGTACTCCCCCTTGCGACCGCGGACGATGGGCGCAAGCACCTGGAAGCGCGCGCCCTCCTCCAGCTCGAGCACCCGGTCGACCACCTGCTGAGGGGTCTGTCGGGAGATCGGCTCACCGCAGATCGGGCAGTGCGGGCGACCCGCCCGGGCGAACAGCAGCCGCAGGTAGTCGTAGACCTCGGTGATCGTGCCCACCGTCGACCGCGGGTTGCGGGAGGTCGACTTCTGGTCGATCGAGACCGCGGGGCTCAAACCCTCGATGAAGTCGACATCGGGCTTGTCCATCTGCCCGAGGAACTGTCGTGCGTAGGCCGACAGCGACTCGACGTAGCGGCGCTGGCCCTCGGCGAAGATCGTGTCGAAGGCCAGGCTCGACTTGCCGGAGCCGGACAGGCCCGTGAACACGATCAGGGAGTCGCGCGGCAGATCGACCGAGACGTCCTTGAGGTTGTGCTCGCGTGCTCCACGCACGATGAGACGGTCGGCCACGAGGGCAGCTCCAGAACTGTCGCGGGCATGGGGACGGCGGCGGGGGACCGGGTCCACCGGACTTCCCTGATGCTATCCAGCGGGTCCGACAATCACTTCCCGCAGGAGGGGGCAGACTGGATACGGTGGTCAGGAGCAGCCTGCGACGAAGGAGTGCCTCCATGACGTACACCGGTCGGACCCATGTGGGCGGGACCCCTCAGGTACGCGAGCTCGCCCACCTGATGGTCACCAAGGTCTCCGTCGGTCCGATGGACAACAGCGCCTACCTGCTGCGCTGCCGAGGCACCGGCGTGCAGCTGCTGATCGACGCGGCCGCCGACGAGGACACCCTGCTGTCGGTGATCGGTGCCGACGCGCTCGCACGGGTCGTCACGACGCACCATCACGCCGACCACTGGCAGGCGCTGGAGGACATCGTCTCCGCCACCGGCGCCCAGACCGTGGCCGGGCACCGCGATGCCGCAGCGATCCCGGTCGCGACCGACGTTTCCGTGCGCGACGGCGAGGTGCTGAACATCGGCGACTGCGCGCTGCAGGTGATCGAGCTCGTCGGGCACACACCCGGCTCGATCGGGTTGCTCTACGACGACCCAGACGGCTACCCACACCTCTTCACCGGGGACAGCCTGTTTCCCGGTGGTCCTGGCAAGACCCCGGGACCGGATGAGTTCACCTCGTTGATGGACGACCTGGAGGCCAAGGTGTTCGCGCGGCTCCCGGACGAGACCTGGGTCTACCCCGGTCACGGCGACGACACCACGCTCGGCGCGGAACGACCGCACCTCGCGGAGTGGCGCGAGCGCGGCTGGTGACCCTTCTCACCAGTACCGGCACCTGCGTGGCCCGGGCGTACAGCCGCGTCGACGCTCCCGCGTTCCACCGACCGCCACCGGGTCGCCCTCGGCTCGTAGGTGTGGCGTTCCCGCGCGGCTCGTACGCGATCCACGCCCTGCCCACTCGAGCTGGGTCAGTGTCTTGGTGGTTCAGGATGCGTTCGCACTACGTGGAGGCAATGGGTGGACCAGCCCATCCACCTGCATGTGCACCGGTCCGCGTCTTGCGCCGATCCGAACCGCGTCTACGCACGGGTAATGGCTCGAACGGGCCATTGACCTGGCGGTGCCGAGGGTCGAGCATCCAGCCGAAGGTCGTGCATCCAAGGGTCCGAAGGAGAAGAGCGATGACAGACGTGCAGGAGAGCCCCACCGCGATCGCCGACTTCGGCGGGACCGGCTTGCGTCCGGGCGACGAGGGCTACGACGTCGCCCGAGGCGTGTTCAACCAGATGATCGACCGCTCGCCGGCGGTGATCGCCCGCTGCCACAGCAGCGACGACGTTGCGGCGGTCATCACCCACGCGCGCACCATGGAGCTGCCGCTATCGGTGTACGGCGGTGGTCACTCCGTCACCGGAGCGGCGGTGGTCGACGGTGGTGTCTGCCTCGACCTGCGTGGTCTGCGGACCGTCGACGTGGATCCGACCGGCCGGACGGCCCGAGTCGGCGGTGGCTGCACATGGGGCGAGGTCGACGCCGCCACCCAGGAGTCCGGCCTCGCCGTCACCGGTGGACGGATCTCGACGACCGGGGTCGGGGGACTCACCTTGGGCAGTGGCAGCGGCTGGATCGAGCGCAAGCTCGGACTGACCTGCGACAGCCTGCTCGAGGTCCAGCTCGCCACCGCTGACGGCCGCCTCGTCACCGCCTCCGACACCCAGAACCCCGAGCTGTTCTGGGGACTGCGAGGTGGTGGCGGCAACTTCGGGGTGGTCACACGATTCACGTTTCGACTGCACGAGGTCGGGCCGATCCTGCTCGGCGGCCTGCTGATGTACCCGGCTGCCATGGCCGGCGACGTCGTACGCTTCTACCGCGACTTCATCGCCGGCGCGCCGGATGAGGTCTGCGGCGGCCTGGCGTTCATCTGCGCTCCGCCGGCGGACTTCGTTCCGGAGCCGGTACGCGGTCAGCCGGTGCTCGGCGTGATGGCCTGCTACGTCGGTCCGGTCGCGGACGGGTATCAGGCGCTCGGCCCGCTTCTGGAGTTCGGACCCCCGGCCATCAGCATGGTGCAACCGATGCCCTACGTCGCCCTGCAGCAGATGCTCGACGAGGCGTGCCCTCGCGGCATGCGGAACTACTGGACCGCGGACTTCCTCGGCAACCTCCCGGACGAGGCGGTCGACGCCCTGGTGGAGCGCGCCGCACAGCCGGTGTCGCCGCTGACCCAGATCAACCTGATCCCTGGCGGCGGAGCGATCTCCCGGGTCCCGGACGACGCAACGGCCTTCGGGCAACGCACCGCTCCGTGGAACGTCCACTACCTCTCGATGTGGCCCGACCCGGCCGACGACGAGCTCAACATCGCCTACACCAAGGAGACGGCGGCAGCGATGGAGCCGTGGACGACCGGCCGCAGCTACCTGAACTTCATCGGCGACGAGGGATCCGACCGGGTCGCCGACGCGTTCGGTCCCACGGCTTACTCCCGGCTGCAGGCGCTGAAGCAGGAATGGGACCCCGACAACGTCTTCTCCCACAACCAGAACATCCGTCCCGCGCCGTGAGCCGCGACTGCGCGTTGCGACACGCGGCCTCGGCCCTTGCGATCAGTGCCGCCGCACCGCGACAGTATGGCCAATGACCAGGCGACCGGGTCTGCCGAAAGGCCCAAGGAAGGGACACCGGCGATGAGCCAGTCCGTGGAGAGCAGCCCCGCTCAGGAGAGCCAACCCGAGCTCAAGCGGGTGATGGGGCCCAAGTTACTGCTGCTGTTCATCGTCGGGGACATCCTGGGCACCGGCGTGTACGCCCTAATGGGTGACGTCGCGAACGAGGTCGGTGGCGCGGCGTGGCTGCCGTTCCTGGTCGCCTTCGCCGTCGCGACCGTGACCGCGTTCTCCTACCTGGAGCTGGTCACGAAATATCCTCAGGCAGCTGGTGCCGCGCTGTACACGCACAAGGCCTTCGGCATCCACTTCATCACGTTCCTGGTCGCCTTCGCCGTCATGTGCTCGGGCATCACGTCCGCCTCGACCGCGTCGCGGGCCTTCGCCGCCAACATCGCCGCCGGCTTCGGTGCCGAGGACATCGGCGCCGGGACCATCACCCTGATCGCGTTGGGGTTCATGCTGCTGGTGGCCGCGGTGAACTTCCGGGGCATCGGCGAGAGCGTCAAGGCGAACGTCGTGCTCACCATGATCGAGCTGACCGGTCTGCTGATCGTCATCCTGATCGGCTTCTACGCCTTCACAGGTCCCGACGTCGACATGAGCCGCGTCGTCGCGTTCGACACCCCCGGCGACAAGAATGTGTTCCTGGCAGTCACCACCGCGACCTCGCTGGCCTTCTTCGCCATGGTCGGGTTCGAGGACTCGGTGAACATGGCCGAGGAGACCAAGGAGCCCTCGCGGATCTTCCCCAAGATCATGCTGACCGGCCTGGGCATCACCGGCCTGATCTACGTCCTGGTCTCGATCTGCGCAGTGGCCCTGGTTCCGGTCGGGGAGCTCGCCGAGAGCGAGACCCCCCTGCTGGAGGTGGTCCGCGCCGGTGCGCCGGGCCTGCCGATGGATCAGATCTTCCCGTTCATCACCGTCTTCGCCGTGTCCAACTCGGCCCTGATCAACATGCTGATGGCCAGCCGGCTGCTGTACGGCATGAGCAAGCAGGCGATCCTGCCACCAGCGATGGCCCGGGTGCACCCGGTGCGACGTTCGCCCTGGGTCGCGATCATCGTCACCACCGCCATCGCGTTCGGTCTCATCACCGGCGTGGGATTCGTGAGCGAGGACGCCACCACCACGCTCGGTGACACCACTGCACTGCTGTTGCTCGCCGTCTTCGCGGTCGTCAATGTCGCCGTGCTCGTGCTCCGGCGCGAGGACGCGAGCCAGGACGGCGGATCCGGCTACGACCCGACCGGAGTCAAGCCCAACGCCGAACACTTCCGTGCGCCGACCCTGCTGCCGTACATCGGCGTCATCTCGTGCGTGTACCTGGTGACGCCGCTGTCCGGCCGAGACTCAGCCCAGTACCAGATCGCCGGGGTGCTGCTCGTGCTCGGCATCGTGCTCTGGGCCGTGACCTGGTTCTACAACCGCGCGATCCCGTCCAGCCGCACCTTCGTGCGGGACCCCGGCGACCTGGGCGGCTGACGGTTTAGCCGGCGCTCCTAGACTGGCCGGGTGTCAGACGCGGATGACCTCCTCGACGCGCTCGCCGCCGAGCACGACGCGGTCGTCTCGGTGTGGATGGGTGGCCTGGACGGTGTCGCCTGGCTGACACGTGAGCCCGGACACGTCCACCCGGCCGCCAGCACCATGAAGCTGCCGCTGCTGGTCGCCCTCTACCGGGCGGCCGAGCGACGGGAGCTGCGGCTCGACGACGAGATCGAGGTCCGCGCGGTCCTCGGGTCGGTCGTGCCAGGCCGGACCTACGAGACCACCCAGGAGTACGACAACGACGACGAGCCCTGGGAGCGCCTCGGCGGGACGGCGACACTGCGCTGGCTGGGTAGCCGCGCCATCGTGCGCTCGAGCAACCTTGCCACCAACCTGCTGCTCGACACTCTCGGGTTGGACGCTGTCAACGCCGTGTACGACGACGTCGGTGCCGTGGGGTGCCGGGTGCGCCGCGGCATCCAAGACCTGCCGGGGAGTGAGAATGGAGCCCGCAACAAGGTCGATGCAGACGGTCTGGCCCGGGTGCTCACGGCGGTGGCGCGCCACGACGTCGCCACTCCCGCGACGTGTGCCGCCACCGAGCGGGTGCTTGCGGCGTGCGAGCACCGTGACGGGATCGCTGCCGGAATCCCTGCCGGGAACTACCTCGCCCACAAGACCGGCTGGATCGACGACGTCTGCCACGACGTCGCACTGGTGCGCCCCGTGGGCGAGCGTCCCTTCGTGCTGTGCGTCCTGACCGGCGCCCCGCTCGACGAGGGCGCGGGCCATCGGCTGGTTGCCGACGTGGCCCGTGTGTGCTGGAGCCACCGCCGGACCCAGGCCGGACAGGTGACCCGGTGACGATCCGTGAGGTCCGCTGCCACGACGTGAGCGTGCCACTGCACACGCCGTTCGTGACCGCCCTGCGCCGCACCACGACCGTCGACTCCCTGCTCGTGGAGGTGGTGGACGCCGACGACGTGGTCGGCGTCGGCGAGGCACCGCAGGTGTGGGCGGTGACCGGGGACAGCCTGGCCGGTGCGCGCGCCTGCATCGAGGGACCACTGACGGGGCTGCTGGTCGGTCGCGATCCGTACGACCTGCACGCGCTCAGCACCGACATCCGGGCAGCGGTCGTCGGCAACACCGGCGCCACCGCTGCCCTGGACGTGGCGCTGCACGACCTGGTGGCGCGCCGTCTCGGCGTCCCGCTCCCGGTGCTCCTCGGCGGATCTGCCCTGCGCGTGCCCACCGACGTCACCCTGTCCGCGGGCGACGCCGACACGCTGCCCGAGGTCGCCCGGGCCCGCATCGGTGAGGGCTTCACCACCCTCAAGCTCAAGGTCGGCACCGACGCCGCCGCCGACGTGACCCGTGTGCTGGCGGTCCGCGAGGCCGTCGGGCCCGACGTGGTCGTGCGACTGGACGCCAACCAGGGGTGGAGCGCCCGCGAGGCGGTCAGGGTCATCAGCGAGCTCGAGGACGCCAGCGCCTTCATCGAGCTCGTCGAGCAACCGGTCAGGGCCGCGGACCTCGACGGGTTGGCGTGGGTCACCGACCGGGTGCGGACTCCGGTCATGGCCGACGAGTCGGTCTTCTCGATCCGCGACCTGATCACGGTCATCCAGCGACGCGCCGTAGACCTCGTCAACGTCAAGCTCGCCAAGTCCGGCGGGATCGTCCCCGCGCGCACTCTGCTGGAGCTGGCGCGCGCCCACGAGATGGGCACCATGGTCGGCTCGATGATGGAGACGCACGTCGGCGTCGGCGCGGCCGCCAGTGTTGCCGCCGCGTTCGGCACGACGGCCGTCAGTGACCTGGACGCCGCCTGGTGGGCCGTTGCCGCGCCCGTCGTCGGCGGGCCGAGCTATGAGGGGGGCCTCCTGGTGTTGCCCGACATGCCGGGTCTGGGCCTGGAGGTACGTCGGTGAGCGAGCATGTGATCGGCGTGGGGGTGGCCACCGTCTGGGCCGAACCGGATGCCCCCCGCGACGTCGACGCACCCGCGGTGGCAGACCAGCCGGACGCCGCCGCCTTCGCCACCCTGTCCGACGACGACCGCCGGGGACTACACGGGCTGATCCTCACCCAAGCACTGCTCGGCGAACCGGTGCGCATCGTCGACGAACGCGGCGACTGGTGCCAGGTGGTCCTGCCGTGGCAGCCGCACGGACAAGATGAGGGCTACCCCGGTTGGGTCCGCCGGGCTCATGTCCTGCCCGACGCAACAGCCGCGGCTACCGAGGCGGTCGTGG
>Ga0136627_1000009_pt1 | contig 49351 bp, 50 predicted proteins | sample AntDrymUQ4892206_2_FD_104652 | JGI IMG/M metagenome (GOLD analysis project Ga0136627, IMG submission 104652) | Polar desert sand microbial communities from Dry Valleys, Antarctica - metaG UQ489 (22.06) | ecosystem: Environmental > Terrestrial > Soil > Desert | place: Antarctica: Dry Valley... | reverse complement strand
GGCGGTCTACAGCGAGTCGCTGTTCCTCGCGCTTTCGGTCGGGGCGATCTACGCGGCGCGGCGCGAGCGGTGGGCGTGGGCGGGGGCGCTCGGCGCGCTGGCGGCGGCGACGCGCAGCGCGGGCCTGCTGCTGCTGCTGCCGTTGCTGATCCTGTATCTGTGGGACACGGGCACGCTGCGCCGCCGGCCGCGGCGGCCGCGCGCCGACGTGCTGTGGCTCGGGCTCGTGCCGCTCGGGCTGGCCTCCTACTGCGCCTACCTGGCGGTCGCCGGGCACGATCCGCTGGCGCCCTTCCGCGTGCAGGAGGTCTGGTTTCGCTCCTTCGCCGGCCCGTTCGCCGGCGCCTGGGACGGCATCGTGGCGGGCGTGCTGGGCGCGCGCCAGCTGCTGTCGGGAAGTCGCGATCCGGTCTTCTTCACGGCCGCGGGCGGCGATCCGTTCCTCGTCGCGCGACACAACATCGAGCTGCTGGTGTGGCTCGCGCTGACGGTTGCTGCGACGGTCGGCGCGCTGCGGCGCCTGCCCGCGGCGTACGGCGCCTACGTGCTCGCCGCGCTCGCGCTACCGCTCTCCTTCCCCGTCGCGCCGCAGCCGCTGATGTCGCTGCCGCGCTTCGCGGCGGTGCTGTTTCCGCTGGCGATCTGGCTGGCGCTGTGGATGACCGGGCGCGTCTGGCGCGAGCGGCTCGTGATCGCCGCCTTCGCGATCGGCCTCGCCGTGTACACGGGGATCTTCGCGACCTGGCACTGGGTCGCGTGATCGCGTGATCGTCACGCTCGACGCGCTCGGCACGCTCGTGCGGCTGCAGGACCCGGCGCCGCTGCTGGCCGCAGAGCTCGCCGCTCGCGGCGTACGGGCCAGCGAGCGCCAGACGAAGGAGGCCATGGCGCAGGAGATCGCCTACTACCGCGCCCACCACGACATGGCGCGCGACGAGGCGTCGCTGGCGCTGCTGCGCGAGCGGTGCACCGCGGTGCTGCGCGACGTGCTCGCCGCGGCCGGCGTCGACGCCGGTGCCCTGACCGCACCCGAGCTGCTCGACGCGCTGCTGGCCTCGCTGCGCTTCAGCGCCTATCCCGACGCACCGGATGCGCTGCGCGACCTGCGCTCCGCGGGGCATCGCCTCGTCGTCGTCTCCAACTGGGACGTGTCGCTGCACGAGGCGCTGCGCACCACCGGTCTCGCCGCGCTCGTCGACGGCGCGATCAGCTCCGCCGAGGCGGGCGCCGCCAAGCCCGACGCGCGCATCTTCCAGCGCGCACGCGAGCTCGTCGGCGCCCCGAGCCTCGGCGGATTGCACGCGGGCGACTCGCTGGAGCACGACGTCGCGGGCGCGCTCGCGGCCGGTCTGCGCCCGGTGCTCGTCGCGCGCGGCGGGCGCCCGGACGGCGTACCCGCGGGCGTGGCGGCGGTCGCCTCGCTGGCCGAGCTGCCGATGCTGGCCGCGTAGTCTGCCGTGACCGTGTCGAGCACCATGCCCCCCGGCGACGAGCCGCCCGACGATCGCTCGCCCGAGCCGGCCAACGGCCGGGCGCTGTGGCCGGCGCCCGAGACTCCGCCGCCCGAGCCGGCGCGCACGGAGCTCCCCGACCCTGACCCGAGGCCTCCGCGGCCCGACGACCGGAGACGCGCGGGGTGGCGGCCGTGGACCGCGTGGACGGCCATCCTGCTGGGCTTCGGCGCGACGATCGTCGGCGGCATCGTCGTGTCGGTCATCGCGGCGGCGGCGGGCGGCTCGCTGGAGGATCCGGCGCCCGGCGTGAACATCGGCCTGACCCTGCTGCAGAACATGGCCCTGGTCGGCGCGGCGCTGTTCTTCGCCCAGATGGCCGGCCGCCCGACCGCGAGAGACTTCGGCCTGATCTCCCCCGCGGACGGCATGGCGCAGCGGCGCGACCGGCTGCGGGCGATCCGCCGCGCGGTCGGGCTGCTGATCGGCCTGTGGATCGGCTTCTACGCCGTCAGCGCGATCTGGACCGCGGCGCTCTCGCTGAACGAGACGCAGATGCTGCCCGAGGAGCTCGGCATCGAAGGCTCGTCGATCAACCTCGCGCTCGTGGTGGTGCTCATCACGGTCGTCGCGCCGCTCGGCGAGGAGCTCTTCTTCCGCGGCTACTTCTTCGGCGCGCTGCGCAACTGGAGGGGCTTCTGGCCGGCGGCGATCGTCACGGGCCTGGTGTTCGGGGCGATCCACATCGGCTCGTCGCCGATCGGCTTCACGGTGCCGCTGGCGTTCTTCGGCTTCGCGCTGTGCCTGCTCTACGAGCGCACGGGCTCGCTGTATCCGAGCATCGCGCTGCACGCGCTCAACAACGCCGTCGCGCTGGGCGTCTCACAGAAGTGGAGCTGGGAGATCCCGTTGCTGATGGTGGGAGCCGCCGTGGCGTCGCTGCTGCTGGCGCGGGCCCTGGCTCACGCGCTGCAGACCTATGCCCGCAAGGGCATCGGGCCGTTCGCGCACCCTGCCGCGTGAGCGGCTACGCGCCCGAACCGGGGACTCTCGTCGCGGCGCCATGAGATAGTCCCGCGATGCGCCGCTTCGTCATCTGCACCGCCATCGCGATGGTCATGGTGCCGTCCACCGCCGCATTCGCCCAGCAGGAGGTCGTCGCACCGACCGCACAGCCTGTTCAGACGCAGATGCAGGTCGCGCTGCAGCGGGTCGGCGACTCGCGCAGGACGACCCTGAGGGGCTCGAAGATCCGCGTCCGCGGCACGGTCGGCGCGTACGTCGTCGGCGAGCGGATCACGGTGCGCTTCTACTCCGACCAGAAGCGCGGTAGCGCCCGCAGCGTCGCCCTGTTGCCCGGACCCGACGGAACCGGCCGCTTCGCGCTGACCTACCGTGCCGAACGCTCGGGCAGGCTGGTCGTGCGCGCGGTGCACGCCCCGACCGCGACGCTCGGCGAGCTGCGCGCCACTGCGCCCTCGGTGGATGTGCTTCCGCGCAGCGTGAACGCCTCCAGCCGCCGGCACACCGTGCGCGGCCTGCAGCGCAGGCTGAGCGGGCTGGGGTACGTGGTCGGCAGTCGCGGCGTGTACGACGCGCGGACGCAGCGGGCCGTGCTGGCCTTTCGCAAGGTCACGGGGATGCGACGCACGACCAGCGCCTCGGTGCAGGTCATGCGCCGCATCGCGAAGGGCGCGGGAGCGTTCAGGATCCGCCGCCCCAGTCACGGGCGCCACATCGAGGCCGACCTCACGCGCCAGGTGATCGCGCTGATCTCCGGCGGCAGGGTGCAGCGCATCTACCCGATCTCCTCCGGCACGTCGAGCACGCCGACGGTGCTCGGATCATTCCGCGTCTATCGCAAGACCCCCGGCATCAACTCGCTCGGCATGGTCGACTCGGCGTACTTCATCCGCGGCTACGCGACGCACGGCTTCTCGTCGGTGCCGATCTATCCCGCCAGCCACGGCTGCCTGCGGGTGCCGGTCCCGGACGCCCGCAGCCTGTTCAATTGGATCTCGATCGGAACGCCGGTCGACGTCTACTACGGTCCGAAGCCGTAGACAGGGCGGTCGTCGAGCGGCCGCCTCCGGGAGCCGAGCCCCAGCCCCGCGCGAAGCGCGCGAGGTAGGCGAGCAGGAAGCCGTAGACGAAGAGCCCCAGGAACGCCGGCACCGCACGCGAGACCCAGCGGCTCGCGCCGTCGGCGATGCCGGCGAAGGGCGAGAGCAGGAAGTCGTTGGCGTCGTCGATGTACTCGCGTGCGTTGCTGCTGCGCCCTTCTCGCTGGCGTTCGCCGGCCGCCGCCGGCGCGGCGCGCTCGTAGCCGGCGAGCTCGCCGGTCTGCTGCGTGGAGGCGCGGCCCAGCTCGTCAAGCGCGAACAGGCCGAAGCCCGCGGCGACAATCACGCTGAGGACGATGGCAAGGGTGCGCAACGTGCGTTCGATCACGCCTCTAAGGTTGCCAGCATCGTGGATGCCGCTGGACGTCTGACCGAGGAGCTCGCGGCACACGCGCTGATCATCGGCGAGGTCACGCTGACCAGCGGGGCCACCGCGCAGTACTACGTCGATGCCAAGCGGGCGATCCTGCGACCCGCCGGCTTTGCGGCGCTAGCCGAGCTCGTCGCGCAGCGCGCGCGGCGGTGGGACGCGACGGCCGTCGGAGGGATGACGATGGGCGCCGATCCCGTCGCCTGCGCGGCGCTGGCCGGCGGCGCGGATGTGAAGGTCTTCTTCGTGCGCAAGGAGGTCAAGGCCCACGGGCTGTCGCGCCGCATCGAGGGGCCGCTGCTGAGCCCCGAGGACCGCTGCCTCGTCGTCGAGGACGTCGTCAGCACCGGCGGCTCGACGATCAGGGCGATCGAGGCCGTGCAGGAGGCCGGACATGAGATCTGCGGCGTCGTCAGCGTGCTCGATCGCCTGATGGGCGGCGGGGAGCGCATCGCGGCGGCGGCGGGAGCGCCCTACGCCGCGCTCGTGACGATCGACGACGTGTATCCCCAGCGTCCCGATCGCTGAGCGCGATCAGTCGGTCAGGTCGACGCGGATCGTCAACAGGTCGGTGCCCATCGCGCGCACCGTCGCGGCGTTGAGCTTGGACATGTGGCGCTGGCGCGCGAGCGGGTCGTCTTCGCCCAGGACCGTCGCCGTGCCGCTGCGCCAGCGGCGGCCGATCCTGATGCGCACGTGCGGGTCGGCCTCGATGTTGCGCACGTAGGCCGCCTTGCGGCCATGCTCGGCGACGATCCAGAACGTGCCGGTTGCCCGATCCAGGCCCTTGCTGACCGGCGTGCGGCGCGGCTGGCCGCTTGTTCGCCCGGTGGTCTCCAGCAGCGCGACGGTCGGAACGAGTCCGTAGGCGGCGAGCGCCTTGATCGGCGGGTTGAGCAGCTTGACCTGCATCGCCGTGATCCGCTTGCGCTTGCGCTCGTCTGCCGTCGGCACGAGCGCGAGTCTACGAGATGCCCCGAGCTGGATTCGAACCAGCGGCCTTCCCCTTAGGAGGGGGACGCTCTGTCCAGCTGAGCTATCGGGGCCGGCTTCGAGGATACGTGGGCTCAGGGTCACGGCCCTTACCTCAACGAGGTGTAGGACATGTCCCAGGCCGCCGTGAACCTGTTCACGACGCCCTTGACGTCCGCAGCGGCGATGTTGATCGCGTTGTCCCAGATCCACGGCACGACGTACGCCCGCCCCGTCACGGTGCGGTCGATCTCCGCGTAGAGTCTCGCGCGCTCCTCGGGATCGATCTCTTGGGCGGCGATGTCGAATCCCGCATTGAGCTCAGGATCGTCGATCTGCGCCTGGTTGACGTTGAATTGCGGCTGGATGTTGCTGCCGTTGAAGACCGGGCCCAGCACCGTCTGCGGGTCGAAGAGGTCCTTCGGCAGACTGGCGTTGGGACAGATCGCGACCTTCGCGCTCGGATTGCCGCAGAGCTCCTCGGCCACCTTAGACGAGGGGAACTGGCGCAGGGTGAAGCGGAAGCCGAGCTTCTCGAGCTGGCTGCGCAGCGCGACTGCCGTGGCGGACGCGGGCCGCTCGCTCTCGCTGACCATCAGCAGCGGCGGGCCGCTGTAGCGCCCGCCGGCGTAGCCGGCCTTGCGCAGGTACTTCGCCGCCAGCCCGCGGTCGGGTCTCGATGACCTCATGAAGTCAAACGTGCCCTTGGCTCCGCCCGCCTGCTCGTGGCCGGGGATCTCCGGCGCGAGGAAATGGGTGGCGATCTGTCCCAGCGCTTCGCCCCCGCGCGTCCTGCGCAGGGCGCTGCGGTCGATGGCCGCGGCCACCGCCCGGCGAACGTTGACGTCGTCAAACGGCTTGACCGTCGTGTTCAGCGCGACGAAGCGGACGCCCTGGCTGGGAACGACGGCCACCTGGCTGCGGCGCGTGGACAGCGCCGAGCGCAGGGTGTTGACCGGCGGGGTCGCGAAGTCGCCGTTGACCTGCCTGGTGCCCGCGAGGATCCGCCTGCTGGCAAGCTCGATGTCGTTGCCGCTGCGAAACGTGATCGTGTCGAGGTAGGCCGGGCGGTAGTCCGTCTTGGCATCCCAGCTCGGGTTGCGCACAAGCTCCAGACGCCGCCGTGGCCGATAGCCGGTGATCTTGCCCTTGCCGTCGTTACGGATCATGTAGGGGCCGGTGAAGACCTGGTGTGCGCCATAGGTGGACGTCTGCCTGCGGTCGAACCTACGGGCGTAGTCCTTGGGCACGGGGATCGACGCGGGAAGCGCAAGGGCCTGGCCGTTGGAGATCACGCCGACGGGCTCGTCGAGCTTCAGGACGAGCGTCCTGTCATCGGGTGTCTGGATCCCCGAGATCTCCGTCGCCGCGCCGGACCTGTAGGCGCCGACTCCCTTGATGGCGCGGAAGTAGACGTCCGCGTAGGGATTGGCGACGGAGTTCAGGAACACGCGCTCCAGCGCGTACTTCACGTCAGCGCTGACGACCGTGCGCTTCTGCAGCGGCGGGCTGTAGCGGATGCCCGGCTTGAGCTTGATCGTCACAGTCTTGCCGCTCTGGGAGGTCGCGGGCATGCCGTCGGCGAGATCGGGGGATGGGACGGTCTTGGTCGGCTCCCAGCCGTACAGCCCGCGCTGCGTCGGATGATGGATCGCCTGGTACTCATAGACGTAGTTCGAGCTGCCGGGGTCCAGGGTCAAGACGTCGCCGGCGGACAGGACGATCAGCTCTCCGCCGCGTTTTCCGCTCGTATCGCCGATGTCGGGCGCCTTACCCGACTCCCCGCCGCAGCCGGTCGCCAGCAGGGTCGCACAGACAACCAGCAGCCACGGCACGAGGGGCCTGCTCCGGTGCGGGCGCATCGGGCAGTCCTCGGAGGGCATGTCAGTCCAGGTAGTGAACGACATCTGCGATCGGCGCTCGCTCGGGCGTGCGCGGCTCCTGGCGCGGCGGTCCCAGATGCAACAGCCCGAGCACGTGCTCGCCGTCGGGGATTGCGACAGCCGCCCGCCCGGCGGGCTCGCGCAAGATCGCCGGCGTGCGCCAGTAGCCCGCCAGACCGCGGCCGTGCGCGGCCAGCAGCACCGTGAAGGCGGCGGCCGCGGTCGCGCAGACGTCCTCCTCGTCGAGCACCGCGTCGCCGGACTGCGTCGCGGACACCGCCACGAGCGTCGGCGCCCGGTTGAGCTTGGCGGCCGCGATCCGATCGCCGGCAGCGGCCTTCAAGCGCTCCAGTGACTGCGGTCCGAGCACACGAAAGCGCCACGGGTTTGTGAGCTTGTGATTCGGCGCCCAACGCGCGAGCTCGAAGAGCTCGTCGAGCGTGCCGCGGTCGACCGGTTCTGGTCCGAAGGCCTTGTGCGTGCGGCGGGTGCGGATGGCCTCTTCGAGCTGCACCGGCGACCGCTACTCCTCGTCGTCCTCATAGAGGGACTCCTGAGCGATCTCCTCACCGTCGGCGTCGAAGAGCCTGCAGGACAGCGTCGCGCCGTCGTATCCGTCCGCAGCCAGCAGCGTGAAGCGGTCCTGCACCAGCGGGCACTGATCGACCGTCAGGCCCGACAGCTCCGCGGTCACGGTGTGGCCGCCTTCGACCAGCGGCCGGCCCCAGACGAGCGTCATCTCCGCGCGCTCGTCGGCCTCGCCGCGCCACACGCCGACGACCTCCTCGCAGAGGTCCAGCTCCCAGTCGGGGTTCTCCGCCGCCGTCTCGGGGGTGAAGTCCGCCACCGCCGAGAACTCGCTCGGCTCGCGATCCTCGCCGCCGGGGCGAAAGGACACGTAGCCGAAGAGCTCATAGCCGGTCGAGGTGATCGTCGTCGCGGGGACATACGTGCGCCCGTGCCACGTGCGGTCGGGATGAAAGGCGATCTCGCCGGGTTCCCCGAGGCCCTCCTGCTCCTCGTCGAGGGGATCGCATGCGCCGAGGAAGTGGCGCTTGAGCGTGGTGGCCCAGCGGCCGTCGGGCAGTGGCTCCTGCGGCGGCTCGGCGACGAAGCGGCAGACGGGATTGGGATCGACGGACATGCGCGGGAGTCTAGGCGGCGCGGTCGATGCGACGGCTCACAGCTCCAGCAGCAGCGTGACCGGCCCGTCGTTGACGAGCTGCACAGCCATGTCGGCGCCGAAGACGCCGCCATGGGCGCCGAGCCGCTCGCGGAAGCGCTCGTACAGCGGCTCGGCGACGTCGCCCGGCGCGGCGGCGACGTAGGACGGGCGGTTGCCCTTGCGGGCGTCGCCGTAGAGCGTGAACTGGCTGACCACGATGACGTCGCGCTCGCGGAGTGGCTCGTTCATCCTGCCGGCGTCATCGGGGAAGACGCGTAGCGCGCGGACCTTGTCGGCGAGGCGGTCGGCGGTCTCCCCGACGTCGTCATGCGTGACGCCGAGCAGGACGAGCAGCCCCGGCCCGATCGACGCCACCAGCTCACCGTCGACGCGCACCGACGCGCTCGTCACGCGTTGCACGAGCGCTCGCATCGCCGCCCCGCCCCTCAGCCGAAGAACACCTGCGCCGTCGCGAACAGCTCCGGGTCAAGCAGCTTGGGCTCGGCGAGCGCGTCCTGGAGCGGGACCATCTCGATCGAGGTGCCCTTCAGCGCGGTCATCATCCCGAACTCGCCGTTGGAGGCGGCGTCGATCGCGGCGACGCCGAAGCGGCTGCCGAGCACGCGGTCGAAGGCGACCGGCGCGCCACCGCGCTGGATGTGGCCGAGGACCGTCGCTCGGCACTCGAAGCTTGTGCGCTCCTCGATCTCCTTCTCCAGCTCGAAGGCGATGCCGCCCAGGCGGACGTGGCCGAAGGAGTCGACGCTGTCGGCGGCGGTCGCCGCGTCACCCCCGTCCGAGCGCGTCGCGCCCTCGGCGACGACGACGATCGAGAAGTTCTTGCCCGTCGTGGAGTGGCGGTGGCGCAGGTGCTCGCAGACCTCTTCGACGTCGAACGGGCGCTCGGGCACGAGGATGACGTCGGCGCCGCCGGCGAGGCCGGAGTAGCAGGCGATCCAGCCCGCGTCGCGACCCATGACCTCGCAGACGATGACGCGATCGTGGGACTCCGCCGTCGAGTGCAGGCGGTCGATCGCCTCGGTCGCGATCTGCACGGCGGTCTGAAAGCCGAACGTGAAGTCCGTCGCGTTGAGGTCGTTGTCGATCGTCTTGGGCACGCCGACCGTCGGGAAGCCCGCCTCGTTGAGCTTGCTCGCGACGCCGAGCGTGTCGTCGCCGCCGATCGGGATCAGCACGTCGATCTCGCGCTCGCGCAGCGATGCGAGCACGCGCTCCTCGCCGTTCTCGGTCTTGTAGACGTTCGTGCGCGACGTGCCAAGGATCGTGCCGCCGCGGTGCAGGATCCCACTCGTGTTCTCGCGCGTCAGCTCGAACGCGTCGTTGTCGAGCACGCCCTTCCAGCCGCGCCGGAAGCCGTACAGCTCGTGGCCGTAGGTGTCGAGCCCCTTGCGAACGATTCCGCGTATGACGGGGTTGAGTCCTGGGCAGTCGCCGCCGCCCGTGAGAAGTCCGATTCGTGCCATCGCGCCATCGTATGCGCCGGGCTCGCGGATCGGCGTGCGGGTGTGGCGCTATGCCAGCGTGCGCAGCTCGGCGGCCGCCCGCTCGGGCGCGACCGTGTTGACGTGCAGGCCGGTCCCGAGCTCCAGGCTGCCCGCCGCAGCCAATCGCGGGACGATGTCGATCCGCCAGCAGAAGCGCTCGGCCCCGCGCGGAGCTGTGCGGATCCACAGGCTCAGCGGCGGGCTCGCGCAGCAGCGCTCGCGCAGCAGCGTCAGGGCGCGGTGCACCAGCGCGGCCCCGGTCGGCCCGTCGTCCTGGAAGCGCTCGCGCCGCCGGCGCGGCGCGAGCATCATCTGGAAGGGGTGGCCCGAGGCGTACGGACACCACAGCACCGCCTCGTCGTCGATCGCCACGATCCGCTCGCGGCGGCGGACCTCCTCCTGCACGACGTCCTCCAACAGGTTTGCGCCCATCGTGCGCACGGCATGGGCCGAGAAGCGCTCGCGCTCGCGTGCGATCGCGGCGGGCACGAAGTCCAGCGCGAAGAGCTCGACGCGCAGCGGCGCTCCCGCGGCCGGGCCCTCCTCCGCGCAGACATGCACGTAGGCCGCGGCGTCGTGCGCGCGCATCCGCTCGCGCCAGCGCTCAAGCTCCTCCTGAACCTGCGCGACCGACAGGTCGGCGAGCGAGGCGACCGGCGGCCGGTCACCGCCGATGTGCTCGTGGCCGCCGCGCGCGGGGAGCACGGCGAACAACGGATCCTCGCCGGGATCGGACGGCAGGTCGGCGTCGCCGGTGAGGATCGGATCGGCGCTGTCGGCCGGGCCGGCCGGACCGGCGTGCGCCGGCGCGAGCGCATCGCCGGCCACCACGATCACGCGCAATCCGCTCAGCGGGTCGATGCGGATCTCGCTCATCGCAGCGCGTAGCGCTCGATCGCGGCCGCGAGCTTCGCCCGGGTGGGGAACTCGCCCTGCCTGACGATCGCCTGCCGGCCACGAGCGTCGAAGAGCACCGTGACGGGCAGCACGCGCGAGCCGAAGCGCCCGACGGCGATGTTGCTGCGCGGATCGAAGTACGAGGGGTAGGGCATCGGGTAGCGCGCCGCGAGCCGCTCGGCGGCGTCGCGCTCGTCGTCGACGTTGACGCCGAGAAACGCCACGCGCGCACCAAGCCGGTTGGCCTCGCGCTGAAACAGCGGCAGCTCCGTGCGGCAGGGACCACACCACGACGCCCACAGGTTCACGACCACGGGGTGCCCGCGGAGCGCGCGCAGCTGCGCGTCGAACGCCACGCGACCGCCGCCGCGCAGGACGCTGACCTGCCTGCGCAGCGCGGCGAGCCGTGGCGGCGCGCCCGCGATCGGCGTGGAGACCGCGGCACGCGTGAGCGGCGACAGCGCGCGCTCTGAGGCCCCGGCGCCGTCGCGCGCCTGGCGCAGCCCGAGGGTCAGGGCCGCCGCGACGGCCAGCGTGCACACGACGATCACGGTGATACGCACGACAGGGAGCCTGGCACACCGCGGATGGGGTCGTCCCTGGTGTTCGCTATGCTGCGCGCTAGCGGAGCAGGGCCGGTCTCTTCATGAGACGCCTCGCCGCATCGACCGGTTTGCAGCCGGCGTCCCGGGTCGCGACGATCATTGCGCGCGACCCGCCTCACATCGAGCAGGAAGCCGATTTTGGCTGATTCCATGCCAGTGGCCACAGCGGCCACGTCCGTTCCCACATCCGCAGACATCTCGCGAGCCGAATCGTTCACGCGCGAGTCGTTCGTGCATGAGGGCGAAACCGTGCAGGACGCGCTCGCCGCCGGGAGCGCCCGCCGCCGCGCGCTCAAGGCCGCGCTGAAGGAGCTCGACGCCGGGGCGACGGTGCCGACGGCGGCGTGGCGCCGGCGCTACTCGCTGATGCTGGGCCTCGAGCGCGTGCTCTCCGACGACGAGCCCAAGCTTGCCGACGGCACATCGCTGAACCCTCACCAGGTCGACGCGCTGTCGGGCACCCTGACGGCGCTGCTCGCCGAGGCGCAGCGCAACGGCGCGGCGCCGGTCAGCGAAGCGGCCCCCGTCCTCGCCGTCGACGACGAGCCGCGTCACTACGAGGACGAGCCGTCGGCCGTCGCCGAGGTGGAGGACGACGACGACGACGATGACGACGACGACGACGAGCCCGAGGACCTCTCGCCGCTGGACATCGACATCGACCTCGGCGACGACGACGACGAGGAAGACGATGACGACTCCGATGATGATGACGACGACGCTTCGGAGAGCAGCTACGACGAGGACCAGCTCGACGAGGCGCCCGAGGATCCCAACGCCCACAAGCGCTTCTGGTTCGAACACGCCACCGGCGCCGGCAAGACCGTCGCGGCGATGGGCTTCGTCGATGCGTCACGCACCGGCGGCATCCTGATCCTCACGCATCGGCGCAACCTCGTCGACCAGTTCCACGGCGAGCTCAAGCAGCGCGGCTACGCCAAGCGCATCACGCCGGCGCTGCTGCAGGGCCAGGACGACGCCTCCGGCCCGGTCACCGTCGAGACCTACCAGTGGTTCGTGCGCAACGCCGGCAAGATCTCCGACGCCTACTCGATCGTCATCTGCGATGAGGCCCACACCGCGCTGGGCGAGAAGACGAGCGCCTCGATCCGCGCCTGGACGGGACCGATCTTCATCGGCATGACCGCGACCGGCGCGCTCATCGCGCGCCACGTCACCGACCTGTTCCCGACGCAGACATCGCGCTTCGATCTCGGGCAGGCGGCGCGACGCGGCGTCATCTCGCCGCTGCGCTGCATTCGCATCCCGCCCGGCGTCGGCGTCAAGACGATCGCCAAGGTGCCGCTGCGCCGCGGCGAGGTCGACGTCGAGTTCGACCAGGAGATGCTCGCCGAGCTGCTGGACCAGGGGCCGTTCAACTTCGCCGCGGCCGACCTCTACAAAACGCGCTTCAACGGCGTCCCGGGTGTCATCTACGCCGCGGGCGTCAAGCACGCCTACAACCTCGCCGAGGCGTTTCGCGAGCAGGGCCTGAAGGCGATGGCCGTCTCCGGCGAGACCCGCAAGCGCGATCTCGCCGAGATCCTCGCGCGCTACGAGCGCGGCGAGATCGACGTGCTCGTCAACGCCCAGTTGCTCGCCGAGGGCTGGAACTCGCCGCGCGCGACCGTCTGCATGCACCTCGCGCCGACCGCCTCCAAGCGCATCTACCAGCAGCGCGTCGGCCGCGTCACGCGACGCAACCCGGGCAAGGAGGCCGGCATCGTCGTCGACTTCGTCTCCCCCGACACCAAGAACGACGACCCTGTCGTGACGCTGCACTCGCTGCTGGACCGCGACGTCTACCGCGGCGGCGCGATCGTCGTCGGCCCGGTGCGCCGCGGGCGCGGGCGGCGCCTGCGCGTCGAGCGCCGCGTGCTGCCGGTGACCAGCGACGAGGACCGCCGGATCGAGGTCTTCGAGCGCGAGCTGTGGCGAATCGCCGTCGAGCATCTCCCCTACGGCGAGCAGATCCAGTGGGCGGCACTCGCCGGAGCGCACGTCGCGCCCAGCGGCTGGCGTCGCGGGCGGGCGATGCTGCACTTCGACCGCGAGGGCGCGATCAAGCGCACGTTCCTGCTGACGGCCGTGCAGCGCAACACCAACCCGCAGCTGCGCCTGCGCGCGCTGCAGGAGATCGCGACCTCGCGCGACGGCGAGGCCTTCGACACCGCGATCGACGAGATCGGCGCCTGGACGCGCGAGGAGCGCCGCGAGGCCACGAAGATCATGCTGCTCGCCCTCGCCGAGAAGCGCATCGGACGACGCGATCAGGCCAACGCCTGGATCTGGCGCCTGGCCTCATATACGCGCGAGGTGCACGAGGAGTACGCCGTGCAGCGCTGGCCTGAGACCAAGCGCCTGCTCGGGTTGCTCGTCAACTCCTCCGGAGCCGCCCACGCCCGAAACGCCCGCCGCCTGGTCCATGCCGCCCGCAAGCAGGACCGGCGCCTGAGCGCAGCGCTGCTGGCCGCGGCGATCGCCCACTCGCCCGAGGGCGAGGAGGTTCTGCGGGGCGCACGCACGCGCCTGGCGCGCAAGCCCAGCGCCCTGTCGCGGGAGCTGCTGCGCAACTTCCCCAAGAGCCGTGGCCGCCGTGGCAATCGCCGCCGGCGCAAGAAGGGCGGCGCAGAGGTCGCACCGGGCGCCGTCAACGGCGCGGGCGGACCAACCGCCGACGCCCAGCAGCAGCGCACGGGATCGCGGCGCTCGCGCTCGCGCGGCGGGCGCGGCGCCCGCGAGGCCGCCGAGGCGAACGGACAGCAGGATGCGGCGCTCGAGGGGTCGCGCAACGGCAGCGCGCCGCAGACCGCCGGCAACGATCGGGCGCAGGCTACCCCGCGGCGCTCGCGCGCTCCTGTCGCCGCGAAGCCGCCGAGCCCCGCCGACGAATCCCGCGCGGTCGAGGCGATCGCCGACGCAGCGGCCGCGCTGGCGGCGATGCGGAGCGCAAAGGACACGAGCAGGCCCGAGGCCGCGTCGCACGCGCAGACCGAGAGCGACCCCAAGTCACTCGCCGCCGCGAAATCCAAGCCCACGGCGACGTCCGGGGCGAGGTCCAAGCCCACGGCGACGCCCAAGTCGCCATCCAAGCCCAAGGCCAAGCCGCGCGCGGCGCCCAAGCGCGCCAAGCAGGCCGTCCCCGGCGAGGCCAAGCCGGCGGCCAAGCGCCGCGCACCGGCCAAGCGCGCCGCGAAGACCGCGGCCGCGCCCGACGCCTCGGATCCTCCGTCCAGCGACAGCGGGGCGGACGGCTGAGTCTGAGCCCAGGCTCGCCCGTCAGCGATCCAGCACGCGAGCGAACCCGCTCGTCAGGAGCAGCCCGAGGGCCCCGATCGCGACGGCCGCCAGAACCGCCGCCGTGTGTCCGAGCGCCGCGAGGGCGGGCGCCGGACGATCGATCAGGATCGCGACACCCATGACCGCGACGAGCGTCGTGGCGCCAAGCGCCAGCGCCGGTGCCGACAGGGCCTGAGGCGGCGGCCTGACCCACGGGGCGCGGCGCGGCTCTCGCGACTGCGCAGCTTCGAGGGCGGCGGCGCCGAGCAGCGTGAATGTGGCCGCCACGAGGTACCCGCCGAACACGTCGCTTGGCAGATGGTGGCCCAGCGCGACAAGCGAGTAGCCGACGGCGACCGCATACGCCGCGCCGAGCAGCGCCGCGAGCGGGCGCAGGCGCGGACCCGCGACCAGCACGCCGCACAGCGCCAGCGACATCGCCGCCGTCGAATGCCCGCTCGGCCACGACGCCGTAAAGGTCTGGTGCAAGAGCCCGAAGTCGACCACGCGCGACTCGGCCAGCGCGGGCTTGAGCACCTGCGTCGTCGCATTGGCCGCGAGCAGGATCGCCGGAACGGCCGCCGCCATGAGCCAGCGCCTGCGCAGCAGCGCGACGATCACGAGCGCCACCGCACCGCAGAGCATCGGCGCCGGATCGGCCAGACCGGCGACCCCGCCGATCGACGCCGTCAGATCGGTTGGCGCGACGCCGGTGAACGACAGCAGCGCCTGCGCGTCGAGCCGGCGCCCGGCGGCGGTGTGCAGGCCCACGAACCAGACGACGAGGGCTCCCGCACCGCTGACAAGCGCGAGTCCACACAGGATGCGGGGGCGCCGAAGCATGCGTCGCATGCTAACCCCCGCGGATTGCGCCACGGTCACGACGATGTCCAGGTTCAGTCAAGATCGCCGAGGTGCACCTCGCCCGCGTCGAGCGCGGCGCGCACGCCGCCTTCGAGGTCGACCAGCAGCCTGCCGGCGTCGTCGACGCCCGCGGCGACGCCGTTGCCCCGCGCGGTTCTCAGATCGCGGCCGAGCAGCGCGTCGCGCTCGCGATAGGCGGCGAGGATCGCCGCCGAGTCCTGCGACAGGCGCCGCGCCAGCGCGGTCAGCAGCGACGCCAGCACGCCTTCGACGTCCGCGGCGCGCAGTCCGAGCCCCGTCGCGCGGCCGGCGAGCTCGGCCGGCAGGTCCTCCGCGCGCACCGCGACGTTGATGCCGATCCCGAGCACGGCCCAGTCCTCGCGCTGGCGGGTCTCCGCGAGGATTCCCGCGACCTTGCGCGAACCCAGCAGGACGTCGTTGGGCCACTTGATCGTCGCCTCGGGGCCGGCGACGTCGGCGACCGCGACGGCGCTGGCGAGCGTCAGCAGCGCCGGCACGTCGCGCAGCACGAGCGACGCCAGCAGTGCGCGCCCGGGCGGCGCGCTCCAGGCGCGTCCCTGGCGCCCGCGTCCGGCGGTCTGCTCGCCGGCGGTGACGAGCGTGCCGTGCGGCGCGCCGTTGAGAGCCAGCTCGCGCGCGCGGTCGTTCGTCGAGTCGGTGCGGCGCAGGTGCAGCCGCGGCACGCCGAGCCGCGCGGCGCTCGCGGCGGGCGCGCTCACGCGACGCGGGCGATCTGCACGCGGCCGTAGATCTCCAGGCCGAGCGCCTCGAACGCCGACGCGCGGTTGATCGCCAGCGACAACGCTCCGTAGGCGTCCTCGTAGAACAGCAGCTCGCCGGGCGGGACGTCGGCGAACGTCGCCACATGGCGCGCGAGGACGCCGTTGACCGTGACGGCTCCCCCCTCCAGCAGGTCGCTGGCGGCGAGATCGTCGTGGCCGGCGTCGAGCATGACGTTGCCGAAGTGATCGGCGTGCAGCACATGGGCGAGCAGTCCCCTGTCGGTGACCTGCGCGCGCGGAAGCTCCAGCGTGACGAGCTGCTCGGGATCCAGCGGCCTGCCGACCTCCGACAGCGGGGTCCCCGCCGCGAGGTGCGCGGCCACGGGCGCGAAGATGTCGCGCCCGTGAAAGCTCGCCGAGACGGGCTGCAGGGCCAGCGGCGAGCCCTCGAGATCTGCGGCCTCCGCAATGCCGCCGAACGCCGTGGCGGCGAGCGACAGCAGGCCGTTGTCGGGTCCGACGAGGATGCGGTCCTCCTCGACGCAGCGCAGCGCGACGGCCGCGCGCTCCGAGCCGACTCCGGGATCGACGACCGCAAGATGCACGCCCGCGGGCATGTAGCGCAGCGCGCGGCGCAGCACGAGCGCGCCCGAGCGCACCTCGTGGCGCGCGACGCCGTGCGTGATGTCGATCACGCGCGCGTCGGGGTTGATCCTCGCGATCACGCCGTGACAGACGCCGACGAACTCGTCGGCTAGGCCGTAGTCGCTGAGGAACGTGACGACGGTCATCGGCGGTCGCAGTCTAGAGCGAGGTAGATCGTGGACGCCATGCAGCGCGCTGCGGCTGACGCGATGCTCGACGTCGCTGTCAGCGTGCATCCAGCGCCGTTCGCAACAGAGCCCCCGCGATCATCGCGTCCTACGCGGCCGCCGCCGCGCGGGATCAGCCGTTCCACATGAACGATCGACCGTGCGTCACCATCCGCGCCGACAGCTGCTCCGCCTGCCATGACATACGTGAACGATCGACACACCACGCCGGGCCGGCGATCGAGGTGTCATCCGTTCATGTGTGCAGCGGCCGGCGAGAAACCCGGCGTCGGGTTGCGGATGCCCTTCGACGCCGAGCAGCTGCTGCCGACGCCGACGCCGATTCCGCTTTGCGATCACCCCCGTGGGCGCAGCCGCGCTTCGTGCGGCGGGTGATCGAGCGCGCCGGCAGATGCGGCGCAAGGCCCTTCCACACGTGGCGTTGGGCCTCGAACATTTGTCCGCTGACGTTCGTGAATCACCGACAACGGGAACAGCGTGACAATGCCGCCACTTCGAAAGATCCTGCTCACCGGCCTCGTCGGCGTGTTCGGGGCGATCAGCGCCAGCGCGCTTAGCGCCTGCAGCACCGACGACGTCTTCGGCGACGACAACCAACAGGTCAGCGTGTCGTTGACTGAGCGCGACCTGAAGCCCGGCCAAGTCGCAGTCGACGCCGGCACGATCGATTTTGAGGTCAAAAACGATGGAGACCGTCTGCACGAGTTTGCGGTCCAGACCAAAGACGGCGTCAAGCGGATCACAGAGATCAAGCCCGGCGACACGGAGACTTTCAGCGTGGACCTGCCGGTCGGCAGATATCGCATGTATGACCCGCGCGGTGGTTACCGCTTGCGAGGAGTCGCAGGCACCGTTGTCGTGACGCCCAACAACAGCGACACGGTGACCGAGCGCACCGTCGAACGCACGGTGACCGAGGAAGACCAGCCAGATGTGACCGTGCCCGAGCCCGAGGTGCAGGAACCGCCGCCCGCCCCGCCGCCCCCGCCGCCCCCGCCGCCGCCACCGCCGCCGCCGGTGGTCACGCAGACCGTACCTGCGCCGGCGCCACCGACGCAAACAACGCCCTGACGCGGCCAGCGGCCCGGGCACTGGCCACAACGTCATCGCGTACGCGCACCCGTCCGTCAGGCGGAGTGACGCGACGCCTCCAGCGTCGCGGACGCCGCGCGCGGTAACCCAGCTGCGGCCCGCGACGGACCCGGCCAAGTGGCTGGCCTGCGCCGCAGCGCTCGGCGCGGGTTCGCGCGCGGGCGATCAGCCCGGCAGACTGACGCGCTTGCGCTCAGCGTGCCCGCGCCGCCGCGACCACTGCCGCGACGAGGCCGTCAGGCGTGTGCTCGCTCGCCTCGACGTGCGGCTCAAGACCCCGCTCGCGTAGCGCCTCGCTGGTGATCGGCCCGATCGAGACGATCTGCGGATCGGCGCCCCATGCGCCGGGACCGGCCGCCTCGCAGAAGAAGCGCACCGCCGACGCCGAGGTGAAGGTCAGGTAGTCGGCGCCGAGCGCGCCGGCGCGGGCGCGTTCGTCCAGCGGCTGGGCGACCGTGCGGTACAGCGCCAGGATCTCGACGTCGGCGCCGCGGTCTCGCAACGCGTCCGGCAGCACCTCGCGGGCCCGCTCGGCGCGGGCGATCAGGACGCGGCGCGCCGGCCGGTCCGCGAGCGCGTCGACGAGCGACTCGGCGACCGCGCGCTCGGGCACGATGTCGGCGACCACGCCGCGCTCGCGCAGCGCGTCGGCGGTCCCGGGGCCGATCGCGGCGATCGCCGGCCCGTGCAGCTCGCGGGCGTCGCGGCAGCACTCCAGCAGCCGCCGCGCGCCGTTGGGGCTCGTCACGCAGAGCAGGTCGAACGCGGCGAGGTCGGGCAGCGTGGCCGCGATCGGCTCGATGCGGATCGCCGGCGCCTCGACGACGCTCGCGCCGAGCGCGCGAAACCGCGCCGCGAGCGGGCTGGCCTGAGCTCGCGCGCGCGTCACCGCGACGGAACGTCCCGCGAGCGGCCCGCGCTCAAACCAGGCGATCTCCTCGGCCAGCGCGGCGACCTGGCCGACGACCGTGATCGCCGGCGCACGCACGCCGGCATCGGCCGCCCGCTGCGCGATGTCGGCGAGCGTGCCGGCGACCGTGCGCTGGTCGGCGAACGTGCCGCGCTGCACGACGGCGACCGGCTGGCTCGCCGGCCGCCCACCCGCGACGAGCCGCTCGGCGATGCGCCGCAGGCTGCGCACGCCCATGTAGAAGACGAGCGTGCCGGGGAAGGCCGCGAGCGCCGGCCAGTCGATCAGCGTGTCGGGCTTGGCGGGGTCCTCGTGCCCGGTCACGAACGCGACGGCCGCGGAGATTCCGCGCTGGGTGACGGGAATCCCGGCGTATGCCGCCGCCGCGACACCCGCGGTCACGCCCGGCACGACCTCGAAGTCCAGGCCCGCGGCGCGCAGCAGCTGTGCCTCCTCGCCCCCGCGGCCGAAGACGAACGGATCACCGCCCTTCAGCCGCACGACGTCGCGGCCTGCGCGCGCGTGGCGCAGCAGCAGCTCGTTCGTCGTCTTTTGGGACACCTGCGCCCCGGCGCCAACCTTGCCGACGTCCACGAGCTCGGCATCCGCACGCGCTCCGGCAAGGGCGCCGTCGGGGATCAGCCGGTCATAGAGGATCACGTCGGCGCGCGCGATGAGCTCCAGCGAGCGGGCGGTCATCAGCCCGGCGTCCCCCGGTCCCGCGCCGACGAGATAGGCGGTCATGCGGCGGTCTGCTCGGCGAGGCGCAGCAGCTCGGCGGCCCCGCACGCCAGCAGCCTGAAAGCGGCCAGCCCGCCGGCCGCCTGCGGGGTCGGGGCCGGCGGCGTCTCGTCGCGCAGCCACCGCGACCCGTCCGGCAGGCCGACGAAGGTCCGCAGCACGATGCCATCCCCGCCGATCGCGGCATGAGCGCCCAGCGGCGTGTTGCAGCTCGCGTCCAGGCCGGCGACGAGTGCGCGCTCGGCGGTCAGCATTCGCCAGGCGTCGGCGTCGGTGATCGCCCGCGCCGCCGCCGCGGCGCGCTCGTCGCCGACGCGCGCCTGCAGCACGAGCGTGCCCTGGCCCGCGGCCGGGACGATCTCGTCGAGCACGCAGCCGATCTGCCCGGCGCGGCCCAGGCGGATCAGACCGGCGGCGGCGAGCACGAGCGCATCCAGCTCGCCGGCCTCCAGCAGGGCCAGGCGTGTGCCGACGTTGCCGTGGATCTCGCGCACGTCGAGATCCGTACGCAACGCTCGCAGCTGCGCAGCGCGGCGCGCGGAGGCCGTGCCCACGCTCGCGCCCTGCCTGAGCGCGTCCAGCGACGGCGCGCCGACCAGCGCGTCGAAGGGGTCTCCGCGCGGCGGCGTCCCGACGAGCTCAAGGCCCTCGGGCAGCGTCGTCGGCACGTCCTTGGCGCTGTGCACGGCGAGGTCAATCTCGCCATCCAGCAGGGCGAGCTCGATCTCCTTGACCCAGCGCTCCTTATCGCCGCCCGCTGCACCTGGGACGCGGTCACCGCTCGTGGTGATCGGGACAAGCTCGGCTTCGTCGCCGAGCAGGTCGGCGACGGTGCGCGCCTGCGCGAGGGCCAGCGGGCTCGCGCGCGTGCCGACGCGCACCGCGTCAGCTGCCGGACGCGCGGCGCGGCAGCGGCCGGACGTTGCCGTGCTCGGCCACCGGCGCCTGCTCGGACGTGGCGCCGTCGGGCGCGCCCTCCAGGCCGAACAGCTCGCGCATGATCTGCAGGCGGCCGTGGCTGCGGCCCTCGCCGAGGGTGCGCAGATGCAGCGTCGGCTCGTGCAGCAGGCGGGTCATGACCGAGCGCGCGACCGCCTCCACGCGCGCCATATCGCGCTCGGAGACCTGCTCCCAGCGGCCCTCGTTCTCGCCGAGCACCTGCTCGACGATCGCGTCGCCGTAGTCGCGCAGCGCGCGGATCGTGGGCTGGACGGCGAGCGAGCCGAGCCACTCGGCAAAGCGCGTGATCTCCTCCTCGACGATCGACTCCGCGCGCGCCGTCTCGGCCTCGCGAATCGAGATCGTGTGCGCGACGCGCGACTGCAGGTCGTCCATGTCGCACAGCGTCACGCCATCCAGCTCGCCGCAGGCGGCGTCGATGTCGCGCGGCACGGCGATGTCGACCAGCAGCAGCGGTCGTCCATGACGAGCGCGCATGACGACGGCGAGCTCCTCCTCGCCGAGGATCGGATGCGGCGAGGCCGTCGACGCCACCACGACATCGGCGCGCGCCAGCTGCGCCGGCAGCTCTTCGAGCGCGACGACGCCGCCGTTGAAGCGCTCGGCCAGCGCGCGTGCGCGATCGGCGTGACGGTTGGCGACGAAGATCGTCCGCACCCCGCGCCCGGCCAGCGCCCGGGCGGTCAGCTCGCTCGTCTCGCCGGCGCCGATGATGACGACGTGCGGGTCGGGCTTGTTGCCCAGCACGTCCATCGCCAATTCGACGGCCGTCGAGGAGATCGACGCGCGGCCCAGGCCGATCGCGGTCTCGCTGCGCACCCGTTTGCCGGTCTTCAGCGCGGCGGTGAACAGGCGGTTGGTCAAGGGCCCCGTCGTACCCGCCGCCAGCGCCTCCTCGTAGGCGCGCTTGACCTGGCCCTGGATCTCCGCCTCGCCGACGATCATCGACTCCAGCCCGCCGCAGACGCGAAACAGCTGGCGCGCGGCGTCACAGTTGCGCGGCGAGTAGATGCGCTCGGCGAGCTCGGTCGGGCGCACGTGCGCGCGCTGGGCGAGCATCCCCAGCGCGGCGCTCTCGGCGAGCACGGGATCGCCGACGACGAGCGACAGCTCGGTGCGGTTGCAGGTCGAGATCACGACGGCCTCGTGAACCTCGGGATGCTCGACGGTCTCCTGCAGGAAGCCGCGGATCGCGGTCTGGGTGAGCGCGAGACGCTCGCGCAGCTGCACGGGAGCGGTCTTGTGCGAGATCCCGAGCGTGATCAGCTCGCTCACGCGACCGGCTCCCTGGCGCGCTTGGAGGCCTCCGCGGCGGGCTCGCCGCGCTGTTCGGCGATCTCCGACAGCTCGACGACCTCGCGCTCGATGCGGCCGAGCTTGACGGCCATGATCGCCAGGTAGGACAGCACGAGGAAGAGGAAGACGAGGTACGCGGCCGCGACATAGCGCTCCCCACCGGACAGCGCGATCACGAGCATCAGAGCTGAGGCGCGGCGCTGCGAGGCGCCGGCGCGAAGTCGTCGTCGTCACCGGCGAGCCGGCGGCGCAGCGAGCGCAGCTTGAAGGTCGCGTTCTTGGAGGCCATCTCGTACTTGCACAGCGTGACGAACAGCAACGCCATGCCGATCAGCGAGATGAGGAACGTCTGCGACACGCTCGCCGGGCCGCTGGTGGTCATCGTCCCGGCCTGCGGATGGGTGAGGTTCTGGGCCATCCGCACGGCGCCGAAGCACAGCGGCACGAAGGCGCCCGCGGTGACCGCGAACACCGAGGCGTAGCGGGCCTGCTTCTCGGGATCCTCGATCGAGAAACGCAGCGGCTGGTAGGTCGCGTACAGCAGGAAGACGATCAGGAAGACGACGAGCATCGGCTCGTCCCACACGAACCACTGCCCCCACGACGCGCGGGCCCAGATCGAGCCGGTGATCAGCACGCCCACGGCGAGCACGATCGACAGGTGGATCGTCACGTAGGAGCGCATGTCCCAGCGGCGGTCGCGCGTGCGCAGGTGCATGAGGCCGAAGACGGCGCCGGCGACAAAGCCGCACAGCGCGACGATCGCCAGCGGCACGTGGACGTAGAAGATCTTCTGGATGATCCCCTGGTCGGCGTCGACCGGCGCATAGAAGAACACGAGCGCGAACGCGGTCGTGAGCACGGCGACGGTGGCGATGGAGAGGCTCTTCAGGCCCTTGCCGTAGACGATGGGTCAGTCCTCCAGCAGGAAGTCGAAGATCGCGTACGCGATCAGCGCGAAGAGCAGATCATAGAGCGCCAGCAGCCCCAGCCAGTCAACAGGCAGCGCCGCTGCGCCGCCTTGGTGAAGCAGCGGGGCCGTCGCCCGCGCGGCGCCGAGCACGACCGGCACGAGCAGCGGCAATGCCAGCAGCGCCACCATCAGCTCCCGCGCGCGCGTCTGGATCGCCAGCGCGGCGACGAGCGTCCCGACCACCGCGACCCCGGCATTCGCCGCCAGCAGCACGACGATCAGTCCCGGCAGCGCCTGCCCGAGTGGCGGACCGAGCAGCAGCAGCGCGAACGCGGGCACGGCGACGAGCTCGACCGCGCAGAGGAAGGCGAACAGGGCGATCGCCTTGGCGACGAACATCGCGGTGCGGTCGACCGGGGCGAGCAGGAAGCCGTCGAATCCCCCCTGCTCGTGCTCCGCCACGAACAGCCGGTTGATGCCGAGCATCGCCGCGAACAGCAGCGTCACCCACAGCACGCCGGAGGCGAGATCGCCGTCGATCGTGTCGCGATCCAGGCCGAAGTGAAAGAGGACGTAGGTCGTGATCGAGAACATCACCATCGCCGGCACGGACTCGCGCGTGCGCAGCTCCAGCGCGAGCTCCTTGGAAAGCAGCGCGGCGACGGCGCTTTTCATGCGTAGAGCTCCGCGACCTGGTCGGTGCTGACCTCCGCGGCCGGCGCGAGCAGCCGCGCGCGCCCGCCCTTCAGGCCGAGCACGAGGTCGGCTTCGGCCAGGCCGGCAGCCGGGTCGTGGCTGGTCAGCACGCGCGTGCGCCCGCCCCCGGCGCCGATCAGCGGTCCGAGCAGCGCGACCGCCGCGGGATCGAGGTTGGCCAGCGGCTCGTCGAGCAGCAGCAACTCGGGCTCGTGCAGGACCGCGCGCGCGACCGCCAGCCGCTGCACCATCCCGCGGCTGAGCTCGGCGACCGGGTCGGCGGCGCGGCCCTGCATGCCGACGGCTTCGAGCACGGCCTCGACGCGCCCGGCGGCCTGCGCGACGCGGTGCAGGCGCGCGTGGAAGCGCAGGTTCTCGCGGCCGCTGAGCTCGCGGTACAGCAGTGGCTCGTGACCGAGGAAGCCGATCCGCCCGCGCACCGCGTAGCCCTCGTCAGGCAGCGCGCTGCCGAGCACGCGCACCTCGCCGGCGTGCGCGCGCAGCAGCGTCGCGAGCATCCGCACCAGCGTCGTCTTGCCGGCGCCGTTGGGACCGAAGATCACGAGCGTCTGCCCCGCCGCCAGATCGAGCGTCACGTCGCGCAGCACGACGCGCTCGCCGTAGCGGCGCCCGACCCCGCGCAGGCTGACGGCTGGGTCCGTGGCGTCGGGCACGTGCTGGACGCTACGCGCTGAGGACCCTCGCGGCCTGCACGCCGTGCGATGCGCGCGCTCAGACCGTCGCGTGCGTGCGCTGCGCGGCGGCGATCAGATCGAGCACCGCGTTCTCGTCGCCGGCGCGCAGCAGCGCGACCGGGTCCGGTGAGCCGTTGACGAGCGACTCGAAGAAGGCCTTGCGGTCCTGGTAGGTGGGCAGCGTGCCCTTCGCCCAGCCGCGAGCGTCGTTGAGCAGGATCGCCAGGCGCGCGTACTCCTCCCCGAAGAGCTCGGCGATCTCGCGCTTCATGCGCTTGGCCAGCGCCGGCGAGGCACCGGCCGTCGAGATCGCGATCGCCAGCGGGCCGCTGCGCACGATCGCCGGCAGGATGAAGTTGCACAGCGGTGGGACGTCGACGATGTTCACGAGCATTGCGCGGCGCTCGGCGTCCTCGTAGACGCCGATGTTGATCTCCGTGTCGTCGGTGCACGCGATCGCCATGAAGGAGCCTTCGAGGTCGGCCGGCTCGTAGTGGCGCCGCTCCCATGCGATCGAGCCCTCGTCGGCCAGCGCCTGCAGCTCGTCGACGGCATCCGGTGCGATCAGGCGTACGTCGGCGTCGCAGGCCAGCAGCCCCTCGACCTTCTCCAGCCCGATCTCGCCGCCGCCGACGACGAGGCAGCGCCGGCCAGAGAGCTTCAGGCAGGCGATGTAGAAGGGGGTGTCGAGCATCCCCTGAACGCAGGACTGATCGCAGATCCCCTTGCGGAGCTGGCAGACGCAGTCCTTGCCGGCGTAGGCTTGGGCGGGCATGAACCAGCAAGGGTAGTGGCACGTAGTGCTCTGCCAGTGGACTCCTATTTCAGCGACGCCTCGATGATGCGCCAGGTCCACCGCGAGCTGGCGGTCTCCTTCTCGGGTCCGCGGGCGCTGCTCATGCAGGCCACCCATCCGGTGGCGTTCGAGGGGTTCTTCGCCCATCCCGGCGCGATGGACGAGCCCTACGAGCGCCTGCGCCGCACCGCGCAGGTCATGGACACGATCATGTTCGGCTCGCGCGAGGACGCCGACCGCGCGACGCGGCGGGTGCGCGCGATGCACAAGCGCGTGCGCGGCACGCTGCCCCGGCCCGCCGGCCGCTTCCCGGCAGGCACGCCGTTCGCCGCCGACGACCCGGAGCTCTTGCTGTGGGTGCTGGCGACGCTCGCCGACTCGGCGCTCGTCGTCTACGAGCGCTACGTCGCGACGCTGTCACACGCCGAGCGCGATGCCTACTGGCAGGACTACCGCGTCATCGGCCGCCTGTTCGGCCTGCGCGACGAGCAGATGCCGGCCGACATCGACGCCTTCGACGCCTACATGCACGACATGCTCACCGGCGGCGACCTCCACGTCACGCCCGCCGCGCGCGAGCTGGCGATCGAGATCGTCATGCGTCCGCCGGTGGCGCTCGCGCGGCGCCCGATCGTCGAGTTCGTGAAGTTCCTCACCGTCGGCCTGCTGCCGGCCGATCTGCGCCGCCAGTACGGCCTGCACTGGGACCCGCTGCGCGCGCTGATGCTGCGCGGCGGCGCCGAGTACGCCAAGCGCGTGCTGGTGCCGCTGGCGCCCGAGCGGCTGCGCCTGGTGTCCAGCGCCCGGGCCGGATAGGCGAGCCGCAGACCCGCGGGCGCGGCTCAGCGACGCCGCGCCGCGCGCAGCGAGCGCGCAGCGACCTGCGCCAGGGGCCTGGCGCCGTTGCGCCAGCCGCGCTCGCGGTCGGCGTCGCGGACCGAGCGCATACAAGCGAGCGCGCGCCAGGCGGACACCAGCGAGGCGTCGTAGGGCTGCCACCAGGCAATCCGGCCGGCCGGCGGGTCCCACGTCACGAGCTTCGGCTCGACCGATGCGCGCAGCGCGACGGCGCCGCGCGCGCGCCCGATGCCCGCGCCGTGCACCGCGCCCCACGGAAGCTGCGGCTCCGCGCGCGAGACGACGTGATCGTTCATCCACACCATCCCCGCGCGGATCTCCCGCGCGACGCGCTTGCCCTTGTGCGGATCGGCCGTCCAGACCGAGGCGCCGAGGCCGCCGACGCCGGCGTTGCAGCGGGCGATCCCCTGCTCCTCGCCGTCGACCGCCTCGATCGCCAGCCACGGGCCCGGCGCGTCTTCGCGCAGCACCCGGGCGTCCGCGGGCACGCCCGTCAGCACCGCCGGGGCGAAGCAGCCCCCATCGCGCGGACCGCCGCAGTGCAGCGTCGCGCCCGCGGCGACGGCGTCGTCGAGCAGCTCGACCAGCCGCGCGATGCGATCGGCGGCCAGCAGCGGCCCGATCTCCGTGCGCGCGTCGAAGGGGTCGCCGATACGCAGCCCCCGCGCGCCCGCGATCACGCCCGCGACGAAGCGCTCAGAGCGTTCGCGCATGACGTACGCGCGGGCGAGGCTGCCGCCGGACTGGCCGGCGTTGGCGAACGCGCCCCAGACCGCGCCCGCGATCGCGCGGGGGAGGTTGGCGTCGGCGAGCACGAGCATCGGGTCCTTGCCGCCGACCTCGATCGTCGAGCGCTTGAGCTCGCGCGCGCAGGCCTCGCCGACGTCGCGGCCGGCCTGCGAGGACCCGGTGAAGCGCACATGCGCGATCTGCGGCGCGGACACCAGCGCGCGCGCCGTGCCCGCCTCGCCGTGGACGATCTGCAGCAACCCTTCGGGGAGGCCGGCGCGCGCGAACACCCGCCCGATGCGCTCCGCCGCCTGCGTCGCCAGCGGCGAGGGGTGCAGCACGACGCCGTTGCCCCCCATCAGGGCGACGGCCACGTCGCCCAGTGGCGTGGCGAACGGCTCGGCGCCCGGCGTCAGCACGGCCACCACGCCGAGCGGCTCGAACGTCAGGCGCGCGCGCTTGAACGGCTGCAGCGAGCGGGCGAGCCCGACGCGCTCGGGGGCGAGCACCCGCGGAGCGGCCTCCGCGAGCCACTGCAGCGTCTCGACGGCCGGCAGCAGCTCCATGCTCTGCGCCTCGGCCAGCGGGCGGCCCTGCTCGGCGACGATCACCCGCACGAGCTCGTCCCACTCGTCGATGACGGCCTGCGCGGCACGCGTGAGATAGCGGGCGCGATCGCTCAGGCGCAGCTGCGCCCACAGCTGCTGGACCTCCGCTGCCCCTGCAACCGCTGCCGCGACATCGCCGGGCTGCGTGACCCGCACCCTTCCGAGGTGACCCCCGTCCACCGGACTGACAGACTCGATCTCGCTGGCCATCGGCGTGAGCTTATGGACAGACGCGCCATCCTCTGCCAGATGCAAGCCCTCCACACGACACGCCGAGCAGCCATCGCGACCGCCCTCGCAGCGGCTTGCCTGCCCACCGCGCCGGCAGGTGCCGACGTCTTCGACGGGCGCATCGCCTTCTCGAGCTTCCGCGTCGATCCGCCCGCCGGCATGCAGCGCAGCGGCGACATCTTCAGCATGAGCCCCGACGGCTCGGGCCTGCGCCGGCTGACCACCAACCCCGAGAACGACCGCCAGGCCGACTGGTCGCCGGGCGGCACCGCGATCGCCTACTCGATCCGCAAGCCGGACTCGCCGATCAACTTCGAGGTCGCGCGGATGACCGCGGCCGGCACCGGCCAGCGCCGGCTGACCACCACCTCCGACCCGCAGGCCTCCAGCCAGCCCTCGTGGTTTCCGAACTCCAGAGGCCTGCTGTTTCGCCGCAGCGGTCCGGGGCTGGAGTCGAGCGTCTGGCAGATGGGGACGGCGGGTCAGAACCCCAGGCTGCGCTACCAGCCGCCCACCCCCGTCCTATATCCGTCCTTCTCGCCGGACATGAAGAAGATCGTGTTCACCGGTGTCGTCTCGCCGGAGGGCGACACGGACCGCGCGATCTTCACCGTCGACGCCGACGGCGGCGGGCTGACGACCGTGTTCGACGTACCCGGCGCCTATGACTCCGCTCCCGCGTGGTCGCCCGACGGGCGCCACATCGCCTTCGAGAGCAACGCGAACATCGACGGAGCCAATCCGGAGGGCGACCTCGAGATCTGGACGATGGACGCCGACGGCTCGGATGTTCGCCAGCTCACGCACAACGCGCTGCACGACGAGGGCCCGGCGTGGTCACCGGACCGCGGCCGTAAGATCGCCTACACCAGCGGCCCCGACAACCTCAACGGCGACATCAACCTGATGACGGCGACCGGCCGCCAGCTGGCGGTGCTCCAGCCCCACGAGGGCCGCGACGAATCCCCCGACTGGCAGGCGATCCCCGCGCCCAAGACGGCGCGGCGCTGTGGCGGCGTGAGCTCGCAGGACGTGCGCGACGTGCGCGCCCGCGGGATCGGCATGATCTGCCTGCGCGCGCGGTCGCTGGCGCGTCGCTGGACGAAGGCCGGGCGCCCCGGCGAGATCAGTGGCTTCGCGGTGCGCACGAAGGACTTCGGCGGGACGACGCGCGTCGTGATGAGCGGCCGCAGCATCCTCGGCACCCGCCAGCTCGTCGCGTTCCTCGACGAGTCGGGCTGATCACTCCAGGCCGCGCCGCGCGCGAATCGCATCGTGGCGGTCGCGCAGCGCGGCCTCCTGTTCGTCGGGCTCCCAGAAGCGCACGCCGGCCAGCTCGTCGGGCATGACGCTCTGGCCGGTCACGTGGCCGGGGTGGCGGTGGGGATCGTCATAGCCCTCCCCGCGCCCGAGCTTGGCCGCCGCCGCGTAGCCACTGGACTGCAGCCACGCCGGCGGGCCGGCGACGCCGTGGCGGCGAACGTGCTCGCGCGCGGCGCCGAGCGCGTCGTAGGCCGCCTTGGACTTCGGCGCAAGCGCGAGGTAGACCGTCGCCTGCGCGAGGGCGAACTGGCACTCGGGCAGCCCGACGTGCTCGACCGCCGCCGCGGCGGCCGTCGCGAGCACGAGCGCCTGCGGATCGGCGTTGCCGATGTCCTCGGAGGCGAGGATCACCATCCGCCTGACGATGAAGCGCGGATCCTCGCCGCCCTCGAGCATCACCGCGAGGTAGTACAGGCCGGCGTCTGGATCCGATGCGCGGCAGGCCTTGATCCAGGCCGAGATCAGATCGTAGTGCTGGTCGCCGCCCTTGTCATAGCGCACGGCATGGCGCTGCAGCGCGTCTTCTGCACCCTGCAACGTGACGCGGCCTGCGCCGGCCGTCGCGGCCGCCAGCTCGAGCGCCGCGAGTGCCGTGCGGGCATCGCCGCCCGCACGGTCGGCGAGGAAGGAGAGCGCGTCGTCGTCGGCCGTCGCGCCACCGAGCTCGTCGCGCTCCAGCGCCCGTCGCAGCAGCAGCTCGACGTCCTCCGCGCCGAGGCTGCGCAGCTCGTAGACCTGCGCGCGAGACAGCAGCGCGCTGTTGACCTCGAAGTACGGGTTCTCGGTCGTCGCCCCGATCAGCGTCACGAGGCCCTCCTCGACCGCGGGCAGCAGCGTGTCCTGCTGGGCCTTGTTGAAGCGGTGGATCTCGTCGAGGAAGAAGATCGTCGGCTCGCCGCTGGACGAGCGCCGGTGCGCGGCGCGCTCGAGCACCTTGCGCACCTCGGCGCGACCGGCCTCGACCGCCGACAGCTCCTCGAACGCGGCGCTCGCCGTCGCGGCGACCAGCCGCGCGAGCGTCGTCTTGCCCGTGCCCGGCGGCCCGTAGAGGATCATCGAATGCGGTCGCCCTTCGGTCAGCGCCCGGCGCAGCGCCGAGCCCTCCCCGAGCAGGTGCTGCTGGCCGACGACCTCATCGGCCGTCGCCGGACGCAGCCGCACCGCCAGCGGCGCCTCGCGCGCCGGGACGCCGGTGCGCGTCCGGCGCGGCCCCTCGTCCTGCGGCGCGAACAGTTGGCCTTCCACGCCGAGCAGTATCACCGCCCGCGCGGACGCCGACGAGCGCCGGCGGCCCGAGAGAGCTGCCGGCGCTCGCAGCGCGAGGACTCAGGCTCAGCTCAGCGCTCGGGCGCGTCGCTGGTCAGGCGCCCGCCGTTGATCGTCGTCGCGAGGACGAGCGCGGCGCCGACGATGATCAGGCCTTGACGACGTATTGGCCCTCGAGCGTCGGAGCGACGCCGCCGGCACCGTCGAACAGGCGCCCGGTCAGCAGCACGAGCGGCGAGAGGATGCCGACCAGCTGGGCGAGGAGCAGGTAGATCGCCCCACGCATGCCCCGTCCGCTCATCAGGCACAGCCCGATGATCGTCTCCATCGTCGCCACGACGACGAGCGCGACGCCGCCGGGCATCAGGCCCAGCGTAAGGATGCCGGTCGTCGTCTCGACGAGGTTCTGGGCCGGGCTGACGCCGGGGAAGAACTTCAGCAGGCCGAAGGCGAGGAAGACGAAGCCGACGCTCACGCGCAGGATCGCGAGGCTGTAGGCCACCAGCCAGCGGTGACACGCCGCCTCGAGCGTGCGCATGCGCACGCTGGCATCGACGATGCCTCGTGCGGCGGGTCCGCCGACGCGGGCGGGCAGCGCGGTGGCGGCGTAGCGAGCGAGCGTGGTGGGGATGGGAATGGCAGACATGTTCGAAGGTCCTTGGTTGCGGTCCGGGGTGCTGGCAGGAGCCCGGCCCGCGAGCAGCTGATACGCATGTGTGCGCGGGATCACGCAACGCCGCACGCGCTCGCGGCGCCGCGAGCGCGGCCGGATGACCGTCGCGGCGCACGAGGAGCGCCGCTATCGTCGCTGCCATGTCGCGTGGTCGCATCCCGATCATGGGCGCCGCCCTCCTCCTGCTGATCCCGCTCGCATTGATGTCCTGCTCCACCGACCGCAAGCCCTCCAAGGGCAACCCGGTCGCCGGCAAGGGCCTCTTCGCCTCGTCCGGCTGCGAGGGCTGCCACACGTTCCGCGCCGCGTCGTCGACCGGCACGCAGGGGCCCGACCTCGACACCGCGGCCCCGAGCTACGCCAAGGTCATGCGCCAGCTCGAGCATCCGGGCGGCCTGATGCCGAGCTTCGCCACGAAGCTCTCGACGGAGCAGAAGCGCGACCTCGCCGCCTTCGTCGGCGGGCCGGAGCGATCGGGCAAGTCGGTCGCGGCGCCGTTTCGCCCGGACTCAAAGCGCCTCGCGGACTGCCGCGACGGCAACTTCCAGTGCCTGGAGCAGGCGTTCGGCAACCTGACCTTCAACGAGGGGCCGAAGGTCGCGCTCGCCCACCTGCAGCAGATGGCCGCGACGACCCCGGCCGTGCAGTCCGACTGCCACCAGATCGCCCACCGGATGGGTTCCGCGGCGCTGGCGCACTTCAAGGACAAGGTCTCGCCGGCCTTCGTGGCCGGCACGACGTTCTGCTTCTCGGGCTACTACCACGGCATCATCGAGCGGGCCTTCCTCGGCCAGCCGATCGAGAAGCTCGGCCCGCTCGCCCAACAGCTGTGCAGCGACCGCACGATCACCGGCGACCGCTTCCTGATGTACCAGTGCATCCACGGCGTCGGCCACGGCGTGATGATCTACACGGGCTATGACATGCCGGTGTCGCTGAAGACCTGCGACGGGCTGAAGACGAACTTCGATCAGGTCTCCTGCCAGGGCGGGGTCTTCATGGAGAACTTCAACTCCTCCTACGGCGTCACGTCGAAGTACCTGCGCAAGGACGATCCGATCTACCCGTGCAACGCCGTCGCCGAGCGTCACAAGCTGCAGTGCTACGGGCTGATCACCGCGAACATCCTGCGCCTGACGGGCTATGACCAGCGCAAGACCGCCGCCGCCTGCCACGAGGCCGAGCCCGACTGGATCGCGATGTGCTTTCAGTCCTTCGGCCGCGACGCATCGGGCATCGCCGGCAACAGCGCGGCCAAGGCGCTTGCGAGCTGCAGGCTCGCCCGGTCCCACGAGGGCGACTGCCTGTACGCCGTGTCGCGCGACATCGTGAGTTTCGATGCGGGTGCCGAGCGCGCCGGGCGCTTCTGTGAGCAGGTCCCGTCGAAGTACCGCAGCCGCTGTCACGTCGGCCTCGGCTCGGTGCTCGTCTCGCTGGAGCCCACGCCGAAGACGCTGAAGGCCGCCTGCCGCAGGATCAGCGGCCGCCACGCGCGGTCGTGTGAGAAGGGCGCCGGGATGACGACCCCGCAGACATAGAAGCGCCCGGGCCCAGGCGTCGCGGTCATTAGCATGAACGCCGTGGAGAACCTGCAGCAAGCCGCGACACAGCTGCTCCAGCGCCTGATCCGCTGCAACACCGTCAACCCCCCGGGGGCCGAGCGCATCGCGCAGGAGATGCTCGCCGCCGAGCTGCGCGAGGCGGGCTTCGAGGTCGACCTGCTCGGCGCCGAGCCCGAGCGCCCGAACCTTGTCGCGCGGCTGCGCGGGAGCGCCGACGGGCCGGCACTGTGCCTGCTCTCGCACGTCGACACGGTCCTGGCGACCGCCACGGACTGGTCGCACGACCCGTGGTCGGGCGACATCGCCGACGGCTTCATCTGGGGCCGCGGCGCACTGGACATGAAGTCCCAGACCGCCAGCGAGATCGCGGCGGCGCTGTCGCTGGCGCGCGAGGGGTGGCGCCCGGCGCGCGGCGATCTGCTGGTCGTGACGCTCGCCGACGAGGAGACGGGCGGCGGGCTGGGCGCGCAGTGGATCTGCGAGAACCACCCGGACAAGGTGCGCTGCGACTACCTGCTCAACGAGGGCGGCGGAGCGGTCATCCCCTACGACGGCGGTCGCTACTACGGCGTCTGCGTCGCCGAGAAGGGCATCTTTCGCTTTCGCCTGACGACCGACGGGGTCGCCGGCCACGCCTCGATCCCGAAGATCGGCGACAACGCGCTGCTGAAGATGGCGCCGCTGCTGGCCGCGATGGACGACCGTCAGCCCGGATTCGATCTCACCGACGGACCGCGCGCGCTGCTGGAGGGCCTGGGCCTGCGGCCCGACGGCGATCCCGCCGCCGCGCTCGGGCGCCTGCGCGAGCGAGACAGGGGCCTGGCCATGCTCGTCGAGCCGCTGCTCGGCGTGACGCTCGCGCCGACGCGGATCTCGGCCTCGGCGAAGATCAACGTCATCCCGGCCAGCGCGGAGCTGCGCGTGGACTGCCGCGTACCACCCGGCCTCGGCGAGGAGCACGCGCTCGCACGGATCCGCGAGGTGCTGGGCGAGGACGGCTACCGGCTGGAGTTCACCGAGAAGGTCACGGGCAACCAGTCGCCGGTCTCGTCGCCGCTGATGGATGCGATCGCGGCGTGGATCGGCGAGCACGATCCGGACGCGCGCGTCGTGCCGACCGTGCTGCCGGGCTTCACCGACTCGCGCACCTTTCGCGAGCACTTCCCCGACTGCGTGGCCTACGGCTTCTTCCCGCAGCGGCACATGACCCTGTATGAGACCTCGCCGCTGATCCACTCCGCCGACGAGCGCATCGACGTGCGCGACCTCGGCTTCGCGGCGAGCTTCTTTCGCGACATCTGCAAGGAGATCCTGGGTGCCTGACGGCGACGACGAGCAAGACGACGTTCCGAAGCTGCGACTGGGCGGCATGGCGCTGCGCAACGGCCTGCTCGTCCACGGGCCCTCCCACTGGGCCGCGGCGGTGCGCCGCCGCGACGGGACGATCCAGACGGCGTCCGGTCGCAAGCCGCGCCTGAAGGGCGTCGACAAGGTCGCAGGCGTGCGCGGGGTCGTGCGCCTCGGCGAGGCGATGCTCGTCATCCCGCTCGTCAAGCGTGCGCTGCCCGCGGCGAAGCTGCCCTTCCAGGACGCCAGGGTGCTGGGAACGATGGCCGCCGCGGCCGCGGGCGGGCGCGTGATGCGCGGAACGATGCGGTCGGGGCTGCGGACCGAGTCGGCGATCGCCGCGGTCTCACTGCTGCCAAGCCTCATCGCCCTGCGCGGCGGAGATCTCGCCGAGTACCACGGCGTCGAGCACAAGGCGATCGCCGCGTATGAGACCGACGCCGCCGACGCCGCCGACGCGGCCAAGGAGCACGACCGCTGCGGGTCGCACCTGATGGCGCCGCTGCTGGCATCCAACCTGGCGGGCGCCGCGCTGCTGCGCCACACGCTGCGGCGGCCCGGTCCCGTCGCGCAGATGGCGGTGAGCATCGCCTCGCTGGGGGTCGCGGTGGAGGTGTTCGTCTGGAGCGAGCGACACGCCGCGAGCGCCACGGCACGCATCCTGCGCAAACCCGGGCACGAGCTGCAGCGGCTGCTGGGCACGCGCGAGCCGTCCGAGGCGCAGCTGGAGGTCGGCCGCGCGGCGCTGGCCGAGATCCTGCGCGTCGAGGCGCGGCCCTCAGAACACCCGTCCACGCCCGCTTGAGCCTGCGCCACTCCGTGCCGAAGGGGTGGTGATGGTGCAACAGAGCACGATGGAGCAGATCAGGGACTTCGGGACCGAGTGGTCCGGCGTCTTCATGATCCTCTTCATGTTCCTGATCGTCGTGATCCTGTTTCGCACGCTGAAGCTGATGCCGAAGACCAAGCCGGTGCAGATCAAGCCCGAGGCAAAGTCCTCGATCGGCTGGGAGGACATCGCGGGTGTCGACGACGCGAAGGACGAGCTGCGCGAGGTCGTCGAGTTCCTGCGCGCGCCCAAGCGCTTTCGCGACCTCGGCGCGCGCGTCCCCGCGGGCGTGCTGCTGCACGGCCCGCCCGGCACCGGCAAGACGCTGCTGGCCAAGGCCGTCGCGCACGAGTCCGGCGCGCAGTTCTTCTCGCAGTCGGCCGCGTCGTTCGTCGAGATGTTCGCGGGCCTCGGCGCCTCGCGGATCCGGCGGCTGTTTCGCGAGGCACGCAAGAACGCGCCGGCGATCATCTTCATCGACGAGCTCGATGCCGTCGGCGGCAAGCGCGGATCGGACCACAACGGCGAGCGCGAGCAGACACTCAATCAGCTGCTCGTCGAGATGGACGGCTTCAACTCGACCGGCGACGTCGTCGTGATGGCCGCCTCCAACCTGCTCGACAAGCTCGACCCGGCCCTGCTGCGGCCCGGCCGCTTCGACCGCCAGGTCTTCGTCTCGCCGCCCGACGTCTCTGGCCGCAAGCGGATCCTCGACGTTCACACGCGCGACAAGCCGGTCGAAGACGTCGACCTGCAGAAGATCGCCGCGCAGACGAGCGGGCTGACCGGAGCGGATCTGGCGAACCTCTGCAACGAGGCCGCGATCCGCTGCGCGCGCCGCGGCGAGGACAGCCTGACCGACGCGGACTTCGACCAGGCGCTGGATCGCATCATCGCGGGCGTGCAGTCGCGACGCGTGCTCAACGCGCACGAGAAGGAGGTCGTCGCCTACCACGAGGCCGGCCACGCGCTGTGCGCCGAGCTGCTGCCGGGCGTCGACCGCGTGCACAAGATCTCGATCGTCCCGCGCGGCCAGGCGCTCGGCTACACGCTGAACCTCCCCGACGAGGATCGCTACCTCAAGACGCGCGAGGAGCTGCTGGACCACATGACCGTCCTGTTGGGCGGCCGCGTCGCCGAGCAGCTCGTCTTCGGCGAGGTGACGACCGGCGCCTCCGACGATCTGCAGCGCGTCGCCGTGGTGGCCCGGGCGATGGTCTACGACTACGCGATGGGCGCACCGGGCGCCGCACAGCGTGCCATCCCCGAGAACGACGGATCCTCCGAGCAGTTTCGCCGCGTGCGCGACGAGGAGCAGCACGACCTCTCCTTCCAGGCGCACCGCATGGCGAAGGAGCTGCTGAGCATCCACCACGACAAGCTCGAGGAGTTCGCGAAGGCGCTGCTCGACCGCGAGGTGCTCGAGCGCGCGGACATCGACCGGATCATGGAGGGCGTCGAACGCGTCGAGCCCCGCTCCGCCACGACCGGTCTGCGCGTCGTCGCGGCGCGAGCGCACGAGGACGGTGAGCCGTCGGGGTAGCGGGCGCGCTGGCTAGCAGGGTCTAGCGCGGCGTTCGGCCACTACGATGGACCGCGTGTTCTCCCGCGTCGACCACATCGGCGTCGCCGTCGAGGATCTCGACGCGGCGCTGGTGCTCTACGAGCGCGACTACGCGATGACGCTCGTGCATCGCGAGGTCATCGAGGCGCAGGGCGTCGAAGCGGCCCTGCTCGACGTCGGCGAGAACCACGTCGAGCTGCTGGCCCCGCTGCGACCCGACACGCCGGTCGGCAAGTACCTCGCCAAGCGCGGGCCCGGCATGCACCACGTCGCCTACCAGGTGCCCGACATCGAGGCGGCGCTCGCGTCGCTGCGCGACGCCGGCCTGCGGCTCATCGACGAGCAGCCACGCGACGGGATCCGCGACTCGCGGGTCGCCTTCCTGCACCCCGCCACAGCCGGCGGCGTACTGACCGAGATCGTCCAACCTGCGAAGGGACACTGACACCCACATGGCTCTGCAGCGCGTCACGATCGGCTTCACCGGCACCCAGGTCCTCGGCGTCCGCCTTGAGGAGGGCGCCCTCGACGAGCTGCTCGAAGCCCTGAAGAAAGGCGACTGGCACGACGTGACCGTCGACGACGGCACGATCCGCATGAACCTCAGCGAGGTCGTCTACGTGCGCACGAACCTCGACGAGCATCGCGTCGGCTTCGGAGCCGGCGCGTAGCGGCTCGTACCGGGCGGACCTCCCGATCGCTACAGCTCCCGGCGCCCGAGCGTCAGGACGCGCTCCACGGCCTTCGCCGCCAGCGAGCGGTCCTTCCAGCGCCGCTGGTCGATCTCCTTCGAGCGCGCCAGATCGCGGGCGAACTGGTCGTCGAGCTCGGCGGCGAAGCGCTCGCAGGCGACGCACAGCGTCGCCTCGTCCTGCAGCTGGAAGGAGCGGTTGTCGAAGTTCACCGAGCCGACGGAGGCCCAGCAGCCATCGATCGTCAGCGTCTTGGCGTGCAGCATCGTCGGGCAGTACTCCCAGATGCGCACGCCGCCTTCCAGCAGCTGCTCGTAGGTGCCGCGGCCGGCCAGGCGCACGAAGGCCTTGTCGATGTGCTCCCCGGGCACGAGCACGCGAACGTCGACGCCCCGGTTCGCGGCGTCGCACAGCGCCTCGATGAACGCCGGCCGCGGGGCGAAGTACGCCGCGGTGAGGTTCAGGCGCTGCTTCGCGCAGGCGATCGCGAGGAAGTACAGCGCCTCGACGTTGGTGTCACCGACGCCCGCCGAGGAGCGCACGAGCTGCATCGGACAGCCACCGTCGATCGGTTGCAGGTCGGGCAGGTAGGCGGGGCCGACGAGCACGTCGCCGGTCGCCTCCAGCCAGTTCTCGGCGAAGGCGCCCTGCATCCCGCGCACGACCGGTCCGCGGACGCGCAGGTGCGTGTCGCGCCAGTGGTCGGGGTCCTGCGCGTCGCCGCTCCACTCGTCGGCGATGCCGACGCCGCCGATCATGCCGACCTCGCCGTCGACGATCATGAGCTTGCGGTGCGTGCGGTTGTTCAGCCGGCGGATGGCGTAGGGCTTGGGCGGGCGGAAGACGGCGACCGTAACACCCGCATCACGCATCTGGCCGACGAGTTCGCGCCCCATCTTCGCGCTGCCGACGGCATCGAACAGGACGTTGATCTCGACGCCCGCCTGCGCGCGCTCACACAGGGCGTCGGCGAGCGAGCGCGCCACCTCGCCGTGCCAGTAGATGTAGGACAGCAGGTTCACCGACGTGCGGGCGGCGGAGATCGTCTCGACGAACGCCGGGAAGATCTGATCGCCGTTGATGAGGATCTCCGCCTTGTTGGCCGTGGCGATCGGCGAGCTCGTGATCGCCTCGGTGGCTCCCAGGAACTCCGGCGAGCCGGCGTCGAGATCCTCGCCGTGCAGGTCGTAGCCGCTGCCCTGCTCGCGGCGATGGCGCAGCGACTCGCTCGCGTACCAGGCCGCGCCGAAGGCGGCGATCGCTGCCGGCCAGCGCTTGTTGACGCTCATCCGACGACGACCCGAAAGCCGCCCGCTCGCAGCGTGAAACGCGCCGGCTCGCATGTGCAGACCTCACCGTCGACGTTGAACGTCGCCCGGCGGTCCTCGACGTGCACCTCGATCGTCGCGCCGCGGTGATGGGCGACGCCGGACTGGCGGGTGAGGCGGCCGCTGCGCATCCCCCAAGCGCGCCAGGCGAGACCCGCGCGCGAGCCGGTGGGCACGATCGCGACGTCGAGTGAGCCATCGTCGGCCGCGGTGACGCCCATCTCGCTGCCGCCGCCGAAGGCGCCGGTCGCGCCGACGACGACCTGCCAGGCCCTGCCCTCAAAGCACGTCCGCTCGTCGCAGCGCACCTGGCAGCGCAGCGGCGTCGCGGTCGCGGCCGCCTTGAGGGCGCCGACGGCATACGCAAACGCTCCGAGCCGCGACTTGTGCGGCCTCGCCTCGCGCGCGGCGACGACCGGCAACCCCGTCGCCGCGGCGTTGACGAACGGGCGCTCGCCCGCGAGGGCAAGCTCGGCGTGCCGCGTCTCGGCCAGCGGATCGCGCGCCAGCTCGCACGCCGCCTCCAGCTCCCGCGGCAGCTGCAGGGCGCGCGCGAAGTCGTTGGCCGTCCCGACGGCGACGACCGCGAGCGGGACGCCGAGCTCCGCGGCGAGCAGCGCGGCGAGGCCGACCGAGCCGTCGCCGCCGGCCACGACGATGCGATCCGCCGCGCCGTCGCGCGTCAGCAGGCGCCCGGCGGCGGCCAGCCCGGCGGCGTCGAGCCCGCCATCCTCGCCTCCGCCCGCCAGGTCCTCGATCGCGGTGACACCGACCGTCGCCCCGCCGGCCGACAGCAGCGCTTCGACGCGCTCCGGGTCGGGCGCCGTGCCTGAGCGGGGATTGGCGATCAGGGCAAGGCGCACGCGGTGATCCTGCCCGCTCGCGGCGACCCCGAACCCGTCGCCGGGGATCCGGCACGGCCCGCGCTCTATCGTGCCGCGCGTGAGCACTGCTCCCAAGCCGCCGTTGCAGGCCGATCCCGCCGCCCGCCGCTCGCTGCGCGCGCGCCTGCGGGGAGGTCCCCTGGCGCGAGCGATCGGCCGTGCCGATGTGCGGCTGTACCGCCTGCTGCGAGAGGACGCGCAGCACTCGAGCTTCGAGCTGCCGATCCGACGCTTCTCCGGCCTCGGCGAGCACGCCGGGCTGTGGCTGGTGCTCGGGTTGACGGGCGCCGCGGTCGACGTGCGGCGCCGCGAGCGCTGGCTGCGAGGCGCGCGCGCGGTGCTCGGCGCCTACCTGCTCAACACCGTGCTCAAGCTCGTCGTGCGGCGCAGGCGCCCGGCGCTGGAGGCGCTTCCCGCGCTGATCTCGACGCCGACGTCGCTGAGCTTCCCGTCGGCGCACGCCTCGTCCTCCTTCGCGGCGGCGCGCGCGTACTCCTCGCTGGTCCCCGCCGCGCCGCTGTACGCGGTGGCGACGGCGATGGCGCTGTCGCGGGTGTATCTCGGCGTGCACTTCCCGTCGGACATCGCCGCGGGCGCGCTGCTGGGCACGGCCGTCGGCAGCGCGGGCCGGTCATGAAGGTCGGCATCGTCGGCATGCCCAGCGCGGGCAAGTCCTCGCTGTTCAACGCGCTGACGAGGGCGGGCGTCGAGGCGGCGAACTACCCGTTCACGACGATCGAGCCGAACATCGCGGTGACCGCGGTCGCCGACGAGCGCCTGGACCGCGTGGCCGCGCTGCTGCGCGCGTCGAACATCGTCCCCGACACCATCGACTTCCACGACATCGCCGGCCTCGTCGCCGGCGCGCACACCGGCGAGGGCCTGGGCAACCGCTTCCTGGCGAACATCCGCGAGACGGACGCGCTCGTGCACGTCGTGCGCACGCACACCGACCACAACGTCATCCATCCCGACGGCCGCGTCGACCCGCTCGCGGACATCGAGACGATCGAGACCGAGCTGCTGTTCGCCGACCTCGAGCAGGCCGAGCGCCGCCACGCGCGCGTCGTGCGCGACGCACGCGGCGGCGAACGCGGCGCGGTCGCCGAGGAGGCCTGGCTGCGCGAGCTGATCGCGGCGCTGCAGGAGGGCCGCCCCGCGCGTGCAGTGCCGCCGCCCGCCGACGCCCCGCACGCGCTGCGCGACCTCGGCCCGCTGACGGCCAAGCCCGTGCTGTTCGTGGCCAATGTCGACGAGGGCGACGAGGACGTGCCCGCGGACGTCGCCGATCACGCCGCGGCGCAGGGCGCCGTGGCCGTGGCGATCTCCAGCCGCATCGAGGCTGAGCTGGCCGAGCTGGAGGAGAAGGACGCCGCGGAGATGCGTGCCGACCTCGGGGTGTCGGAGTCCGGCCTGACGCGCGTCGTCGGCGGCGCCTTCGCACTGCTTCAGCTGATCGCGTTCTTCACCGCCGGCGAGGACAAGCCGGCGCAGTCCTGGCATCAACGCCGCGGACTGACGGCCTGGCACGCCGCCGGCCAGATCCACTCCGACATCCAGCGGGGCTTCGTGCGAGCCGAGGTCGTCGCCTGGGACGAGCTGCTGGACGCCGGCGGCTACGCCGGCGCGCGGGACCGCGGGACCCTGCGCCTGGAGGGGCGTGACTACGCGATGCGCGACGGCGATGTGCTCACCGTCAAGTTCACGCCGTAGAACCGCAGGCTGTCGGCGGCTTCGCCGATCTCTGCCGACGACTTGGCACCCGCGGAGCGCTCGATCTCGCCCACCTGCTGGCCCGTGCCGCAGCGGGGGCGGCGCCGGCGGCGTCCGCTTGATAGCCGCGTCCATCTCAGACCATTAAGGGCGGCGCCCGAGCGAGTCCAGCAGCGCGAGGGTGTCCAGACCCTCTGCGCAAGCGATGCGCAGCAACGCGCGATCTGAGCTGACGACGGTGTCGCCGTCCTCGGCGCTCGCGAGCAGCACGCAGTCGCCAAGCGAGAGCGGCGCGGTGCGCCGGTGATAGTGCCTTGCCCGAAGCAGCCCCGCGCGGAGTCCGTGCGACATCGTGCACGCTCGCACGATCAGGGCGTCGTCGAGGAGACCGGCGAGCACCGTCTGCACCTCGTTGAAGGGCAGACCTCCGCGGCGGACGAGCTGATCGGTGACCTCGGCGAGATTGACGGCGCTGATCGCCGCGGCCGATGCTCGCAGCAGCGCCTCGACTTCGTCCTGGGCCGGTTCGCCGCGCAGAAAGGCGATCAGGGCAGCGGCATCCAGCAGCTTCACGAAGCCGAGCGCCCGCCCGCCTCGCGTTGTGCCTCCAGCGCGCGTTCGTCGTCGCGCCAGGCGTCGGTCGAGGGAAGATGCTCCAGCGGCTCGGCGAACAAGCCGGCGGCCCCGGCGATCGCATCATCTGGCGCGGGCCTGAGCACGAGCGCGTCGCCGAGATCTTCGGCGATGACGGTGGACGTTCCCCAGCGCCGGCGGATGGCCGCTGGCACCGACACCTGCCCGCCGCGCGTGATCGTCAGCCGTCTCATGGAAATCCAGTGTACTCATGGCTGACTGAGAGCGCCATGGTCTACCGACTTCTTGCGACTTATGCGTGCTACTTATCGGCTACCTCCAAAATGCGCCTTGGACATCTGGATTGATTCGCGCAACCATGGGTCGTGTTCCTCCCGAACAAGATCCCGCGCCCGACCGGGCTGCCCCTCCTTCCCCGTCCGGTCGGGTCCGCGGATCTAACATTTCACGACCATGAGGAGCTGGCAACCGTGCCCTATCTCGTCGAAGCAGCAGACGGAACGATCCTCCAGGCGTCCGAGGACAGCTACGGCCGGGCCGAGTCCACGGCCCGGATGTACGTCTCCTCCAAGCGCGTCGAGACACGGGTCATCCAGTGGCGCGACAGCGCGCAAGGCGTAAAGTCCCGCGAGCTGTGGTGCTCGAGCGACTACCCGGCCAGCGTGAGGTTCGCGGCGGCCGCCTGACTCGGTCATGACACACGCGCTCGACAGCCTGTTCGCGTGGCTCATGCGCCCCCGGGTGCGGCGCGTGCGCCGGTGGTCATTCGTCGTCACCGTGCCGGTCGCGCTGCTCGTCGCGCACCTCTTCGGCCTACAGCAGGGAGCGCTCCTGGTGCTAGCCCGCGCAGTGTTGGCGATCGTCGTCGCCGTCGCAGCCTGGCGGATGCCGGGACCCCGGGGAGAGGCGCTGCGTGATCTGCTCATGCACCCGCGCATGCGTGCCTTCGCACGAGCCGAGCTTCATGTGCTGACGGCGCTGCCGCGCCTGCTCGTCGTCGGCGTCCGACGTCACCGCCTGCCCGGCGTGACCTATCACCGCGGCAACTTCGGCTTCGCGCTCGCCATGGCCTTCACCCCTGCCGTGATCGCCGAGGGAGCCGCATTTCATCTTCTGCTGGGAGGGGGCTGGATCGCGTGGGGGCTGACCGCGCTGCATGCGTACTCGCTGATCTGGCTGTGGGGGTTCGCACTCGGTCCGCGCGCATACCCCCATCGCATCACGGCGCGCGACGCCGTGATCCGCAACGGCCCGATGTACCGGGCGCGTGTTCCGCTCGATGCGATCGCCGACGTCAGGGCGGCGACCGAGCGCGTCGGCGACCGCGGCCTGACCGAGCGCGACGGGACCGTGCTCCTGGCATCCCGCGGTCGCGTCGATGTCTGGCTGGAGCTCACCGAGCCGGCCGCGGTGCAGCGCCCGTTCCGCGAACCGCTGCTCACGCAGCGCATCGCTATCGCCAGCGACGACCCCGATCTGCTCGTCACGCTGCTGCTGGGCGGCGAGCAGGCCGCAGAGCCGAACCGCCGCTCGCATGCGGGCATGCTCGGCGCACTGGATATCGCCGGGCTCGCACGCGACGCGGCGCAGCCTGCTTGACGGGCGGGGTCAGGCCGCGCGGCGGCGCTTGAGCTCGACGACCTGCGCCTCGCGCGGCCGGCAGCGCCAGATGTCGCGCAGGCACAGCGCATCGAGCACGAGCAGGCCCGCGAACACGGCCAGCGCGAGGATCACGAGCAGCCCGCGGAAGGCGATCGACGTGGCATCGGACAGCTGCGCGCGCGCCACGGCAGCCGGATCGTCGCGGTACAGCGGCGTGGCACGGAACGCCGCCCGCGCGACCTCGAAGGCGGGCTTGGGCGAGCCGTCGTAGGCGATCAGCGCCTTGTTGTGGATCGAGTCGCGCGGCCGGGGAGCTCCGGCGCCGCCGTCCCAATGCGGCTTGACCGCGAACTCGCGCGAGGTCCAGTAGATCGCCCCGCCCATGAACCCCAGGCGGTCGATGATGTCGAGGTTGCGCTTGAGGTATCGCGACTGGAAGGCGTAGGTCTGCTTCTCGTCGGCCGGACCGTCCTCGGTCGCCTCGGCGCCGAACTCCGTCATGACGAGCGCGTGCTTGGGATATTTGGCGTGCATCGCCCGCAGGTAGGGCTCGAGGTCGGCAAGGTTCGCCGTCGAGCGATCGGGCTTGCCCTCATACCAGCCGTAGTAGGAGTTGATGCCGAGCATGTCGAAGGCGTCGTAGGCCTTCTGGCGCGAGATGCCCGGGTAGGAGAGCACGTCGATCGAGACCGGCAGCGTCGGGTCCAGGTCGCGCGCGAGCTCGGCCGCGTTGCGCATCCACAGACGCGTCGTCTTGACCTCGTCGGGTTTGTAGGAGAGCTCGTTGGCGACCGAATGCGTGATGACCGACGGGTGGTTGCGCGCCGACAGGATCGTGTTGCGCAGCGAGCCCAGCTCGTAGGAGCGCTGGCGCGGCGTCTTGAGCATCGCGTCGCGGTGATAGACCGGCGCCTGGCTCCAGACGAGGATGCCCTCCTCGTCGAAGCGCCGCAGCAGCCGCTCGTCGAGCAGGTAGTGCGCGCGCGTGACGTTCGCCCCGAGCTCCTTGAGCTCGTTGACGGTGGCCTCGACGTCGGCATCGGTCAGCGCGGGACCGCGCCCGGGCACGTCCTCCTGGATCGAGGCCCCGCGCAGGTCGAGCACGCGGTCGTTGAGCCGCAGGACGCCGCCGGAGACGCGCACCTTGCGCAGCCCGATGCGCCGGCGGTCGGCCTGCACCACCGTGCCCTCCAGCGCCGTGCGAACCGTCGCGTCGTAGAGCCGGGGGTCGTCGGGGCTCCACAGCCGCGCCTTGCCGGCCACCCTCACGGTGTAGCGCACCCGGACCCGCTCGCCTGGGCGCAGCCTGTGGGCGCGGGTGGCGCCCGTCGTGACCTCGCCGTTGGGCGAGCGCAACGTGAGGCGGACGGATGGGCGCCGCGACCGGGAGCTGCGGTTCTCCAGCCAGCCGTCGACGACGGTCTCCCAGCGACACTTCCTGCCCGAGCACCGCTGGCGCGCGAGCACGCCCACGTCGTGCAGCACGACGGGTCCGCGCACGACGAGCGACACGGCGCGCGTGATGCCGCCCCAGTTCCACCATCCCTCGCGCGTGCCGGGCACGCGACGGTTGTCGGCACGCACGACGAGCGTGTTGAGCTGGCCGGCTCGCAGCCCCTCGGCGGGCAGCTCGAACGGGACGTAGGGGTCGCGATGAGACCCGATCTCGCGCCCGTTGAGCCAGACGCGAGCCAGCCGGCGCACCTGCTCGAAGCGCAGCCAGAAGCCCGATCCGGGAGCCGTCGCGGGCCCGGTGAAGTTCATCCGGTACCAGCCGATCGTGCCCTTGAATGCCTGCGGCGAGGGGTTGGCGTCGAAGACGTGGGGCACCGTCGTCGGCTCCCACGCGGTGCCGGCGCTCCCCCCCAGCCAGTTGGCGGCGATCCCCTGATCGCCGGGGTCGGGCGCGTATTCCCAGCCCTGCGAGAGCTTGATGGGGGCCGGAGGGTCAGCGGCCAGCGCCCCGGTCGGGAACGCGAGCGCGACGACGATCGCGAGCACGGAGATCAGGACGCGGGTCACGTGGGCGCACATGATGGCGCAAAGGTCTCCCGCCGTGGGCCGTTCACGCCTCGCGGCGCGCAGGCAGCCCGTCCAGGCGCTCCGCGAGCCGGTTCATCCCCCGGTAGCGAGCGGCCTGCGCCGCCGTGGCGCCGTCGGTCGGCGCGTCGGCGGGCCGCGGGACGTCGACGTGGCGCAGCGTCGCGATGTCCGCAAACGCGCGCAGGGCGTCCGGATCGCCGGTCAGCGCGCCCGCCATCCGCGGCGTCATCGTTCCCGGCTTCGAGGCGGCGGCGATCACCGCCTCCAGGGTGCCGTGCGCGCGCAGCAGGTCGCGCGCGCCCTTGGCACCGATCCCCTTCGCGCCCGGCAGGCCGTCGGACGGATCGCCGCGCAGCGCGATGAAGTCCGGGACCTGCTCGGGCTCGATCCCGTAGCGCTCTCGCACCTCGCCGGGGCCGATCACCTCCGGCCCGTCCTTGCCGCCGCGCGGAAACAGCACCGTCACGTGCTCGCCGACGCACTGGAACATGTCCCGGTCGCCGGTGAACAGCAGCGCATCGCCTCCGGCCCGCCGCTCGATGTTCGCCAGCGACCCGAGCAGGTCGTCGGCCTCGAGGGCGTCGTCGGAGAGGCTCTGCCATCCGAAGGCGCCGAAGAAGCCCGGCGCGTCGGCCCACTGGCGCTCGAGCTCGGCGGGCATCGGCGGGCGATCGGCGTGGTAGGGCGCATACAGCTCGGCGCGGTAGGCGGCCTTCTCGGCGCCGAAGCACAGCACGACCGCGCGCGGATCGTGGCGCTCGATGACGAACAGGACGAGGTTCGCGGTCCCCAGCAGCGCGTTGACCGGGTTCCCGTCACCGTCGGTGATGCTCTGCGGCAGCGCGAAGAAGGCGCGATACAGCAGCGACGGGGCATCGACGACGAGCAGCGGGGCGGGCACGAGCGCCCAAGCCTAGACTCCCGCCGATGATCACGATCACCGACCTCGACGACCTGCGCGCGAAGGTCGGCGAGGAGCTGGGCATCAGCGACTGGCACGACGTCACGCAGGAGGCAATCGACGACTTCGCCCGCGTGACCGGCGACGACCAGTGGATCCACGTCGATCCGCAGCGCGCGACGCAGACCCCGTTCGGCGGGACGATCGCGCACGGCTACTACACGCTTTCGCTGCACCCGGTGCTCGCCGCGCAGATCGTGGCCTTCGAGGGGTTCGCCTTCGCGGTGAACTACGGCCTTGACCGCGTGCGCTTCCCCGCCCCGCTGCCGGTGGGCAACCGCGTGCGGATGCGGATCGCGCTCGTCGCCGTCGATGACGTGCTCGGCGGCGCGCAGATCACGATGAAGCTCACCTTCGAGGGCGAGGGCGCCCTCAAGCCGGTCTGCGTCGCCGAGTCGCTGACGCGCGTCTACCCCGACTAGCGCACGCGGACCGACGGCCCGGACTCGCCGGCGTAGCGCACCCGGTAGCGGCCGCGCCGCTCGACGCGCACCCGGTAGCTGCCGCCGCCGCGCGTCAGCGTCTGGACGGCGTCGACCCACTCGCCGCTGGTGCGGCGCTGGACGACGATCTGCCGCCCCGCGACGGCGGGCGAGACACGCCCCCTGATCGTCCCGACGGCGGGCCCCTGAGCACGCGACGCCCTCGCCGCTGCGCGGCCGGACGGCGCCCCACCGCTGTCGGGCTCGCCGGAGCCCTTCGTCGGCTTCGGCGTGTTGCCGTCGCCGCGGGTGGCGCTCGCAGTGATCACCGTGAAGCGTGCCCAGGTGTCATACAGTCCCAGCTTGGCCTTCAGCGTCGGACCGCTGATGGTGCGCTTGCCGCGCGACCCGATCACCTGCGCGCGCACGACGCGCGGCGAGCGGCCGCGGCTCAGCACCCTGATGCGGCGCAGCGTGCCCTTGACGAGCCCGCCCAGGCGGCGGTCCGCCGTCGACAGCGACATCCGCCGCGTCCAGGTGTGGAGCGGCGAATCGCCGTCGAACGGATCCGCGACGGACTTCAGCCAGGGCGCGGGATCGGCGCCGATGAAGGAGTTCTCGACGTTCTCGGTGCGTCCGCCGGAGGTGGAGAAGTAATACGTGACGATCGGCTTGCCCTTGTGGCTGACGATCTCGCCGCGCGTGGCGCCGACCGCGGTGTCCGTGCTCTGCTGCTCGCCCGCGATGCCGAGGTACACCTGCGAGCGCGTGTCGGCGTAGTGGTCGAACCCGTCGCCGTCCTTGCGCGTCGCGATCGCGTACGTGCGAGCGGCGACGGCCTGCGTGCGCAGCGCCTCCTGGTGCCAGCTGGAGGGCATCTCGCCCGCGACGACGCCGCGGATGTACTGCTCGAGGTCGACGACGTTGATCGCCGACATGCCCAGCGCGGCGGGGCGAAGCTCGAGGTCGCCGCGGTAGCGCCCGTCGCTGCGCCCGTTGTCCGCGCGGCCGCGCACCTGGACGCCCTCCGAGGAGCCGGTGACGCGCAGCGGCGCCTCGTAGGTGCCCAGCGAGCGCCCGCTCGAGGAGGTCAGGACCACCGAGCCGCCCACCGCGCGGCGCGCGGCGTAGGTCCGCGAGGGATCGAGCTTGCGCCCGCCGGCGACGCCGCTCGCGCCGCGAAAGGTGATCCGCCCGGCGCGCTTGAGCAGCACGCGCACCTCGCTGGGGCCGCTGAGCCTGCCCAGCCGCGTACCGCTGTAGTAGTGGGCGAGGATCTCGCCGTGACTGCGACCCCGCTTGGCGAAGCCGTGAGCGCCGTACTGGCTCATGCCCACGCCATGACCGAATCCGGCACCGCGCACGATCACGCGCGACGCGCCCTGGGCAGGGACCGCGGCGGCCGCGATCGCGATCGCGATCGTGGCGAGCAGGGCCGATATGCGCCGGGCGTGCATCTCTGTTCGGGGACACGCCGGCGCGGACGGAGTTGCGCCGGAGGCGCTTGAGGGTAGCTCGCAGACGTGCCCTCCACCTCAGCCGCGACCGAGGCTCAGATCCTGCGCGCGGTCCCCAAGCAGCTGTACATCGGCGGCGCTTGGCGCGACAGCGCCAAGGGCGCCACGCTTGCCGTCGACGATCCCGCCACCGGCGAGCCGCTCGCGCGGATCGCCGATGCGTCCGCGGACGACGCGCTGGATGCCCTGACCGCCGCCCACGACGCGTTCGCCCCGTGGCGCGAGACGCCGCCGCGCGAGCGCGGCGAGATCCTGCGCAGCGCCTACGAAGCGCTCGTCGCGCGCTCGGACGAGCTGGCGCTGCTGATGACGCTCGAGATGGGCAAGCCCGTCGCGGAATCCCGCGCCGAGGTGACCTACGCGGCGGAGTTCCTGCGCTGGAACGCCGAGGAGGCCGTCCGCATCGACGGCCGCTTCGCGACCCATCAGGCCGGCGGCGGCCGGGTGCTCACGATGCGCCAGCCGGTCGGGCCCTGCGTCCTGATCACCCCGTGGAACTTCCCGCTGGCGATGGGCACGCGCAAGATCGGCCCCGCGATCGCCGCCGGCTGCACGATGGTCGTCAAGCCGGCGAGGCTCACGCCGCTGTCGATGCTCTCGCTCGCGCAGGTCCTGCAACGGGCCGGCCTGCCGGCCGGCGTGCTGAACGTCATCACCTCATCCTCGTCGGGCGAGGTGATGGAGCCGCTGATCCGTGACCCGCGCACGCGCAAGCTGTCGTTCACGGGCTCCACGGAGGTGGGCCGCGCGCTGCTGGAGCAGGCGGCCGAGCAGATCCTGCGGGTCTCGATGGAGCTCGGCGGCAACGCGCCGTTTCTCGTCTTCGAGGACGCCGACCTGCAGGACGCGCTCGACGGCGCGATGATCGCGAAGATGCGCAATATCGGTGAGGCCTGCACGTCCGCCAACCGCTTTCACGTCCATGAGTCGCTCGCGCAGGACTTCGCCGACGGGCTCGCCGAGCGCATGGGCGACCTGACGATCGGCCGCGGCACCGAGGAGGGCGTGGATGTCGGGCCGTTGATCGACGAGAGCCAGCTTGCAAAGGTGCAGGAGCTCGTCGACGACGCCACCGGTCGCGGCGCGCGCGTCTTGTGCGGCGGGCGGCGAGTCGACGGTCCCGGACACTTCTTCCAGCCGACCGTGCTCGCCGGCATCCCGGCCGGCGCGCGACTGCTGCGCGAGGAGATCTTCGGTCCGGTCGCGCCCGTGCGCGCCTTCTCGACCGAGCGCCAGGCGATCGAGGAGGCCAACGACACGCAGTTCGGCCTCGTGGCCTATCTCTACACCGCCGACCTCGCCCGCGCGCTGCGCGTCAGCGAGCGCCTGGAGACCGGCATGGTCGGCCTCAACCAGGGAATGGTGTCCAACGCCGGCGCGCCGTTCGGCGGCATCAAGCACTCCGGCATCGGCCGTGAGGGCGGACCGGAGGGCATCGAGGAGTACCTGGAGACCAAGTACGTGGCGCTGCCGGAGCCCTGAACGGCTGACGTTCACGAGATGGACACCGATGCTCCCGCGCGTCGGGCCTAGGTTGCGCGAGCCATCCTCGCCCAGTGCCCCGACCGTTACCCCAAGGAGAGCCCCGTGCCCGCTTGCATCGCCCTTCGAGTCCGCCGGACGGCCCTCATTCTCGCTCTGCTCACATCCGCGGCCATTGCGCTACCAGTAGCGCTCGCGGACGCCGCGCCTAAGCCCGGATCCACCGATCGGGCGGGTGGGCTTGCTGAAATCGGGGCCAAGCCGTGTGAGCGGCGGGTTGGCGGCGGGTGAGTCCTGCGGGTAGTGGTTGTGTTGCTCGCGGCGGCGCGGTCGC
>Ga0136627_1000008_pt1 | contig 51081 bp, 32 predicted proteins | sample AntDrymUQ4892206_2_FD_104652 | JGI IMG/M metagenome (GOLD analysis project Ga0136627, IMG submission 104652) | Polar desert sand microbial communities from Dry Valleys, Antarctica - metaG UQ489 (22.06) | ecosystem: Environmental > Terrestrial > Soil > Desert | place: Antarctica: Dry Valley... | reverse complement strand
GCGGCGTTGTACGCCGGCACCCCGGTGAGTGTGCTGCGACGGGCCGGGCTGGTGTCCAGCGGCTCCCCCACGCACGACGCAGCACTGGATGCAGCCTTCGGGAGTGACGCGTATCTCCTCGACTACTTCTGATCCTGACCGATCGGTCGGGTAGGGTGGCACCACCCCTCGTGCGCCGGCTGCGCCGCCGAGGACCCATTCATCAGCGTCAATACCGACGCACCCCAGCATGAGATGCGTGAGCGCCACCGCAGTGATGATGCGCTCCGACGTCCTGAGGATTTTCGTGAACCAGCTCCACCCCGCCCCTTCGTCCACCCCTGCCCGCGTGCAGGCGCGCAGCTTCGCCGAACCAGATTTTGCCGCACTGGGCGTGCAAGCCGCCCTGGTGACAAGCCTGGCCGAACGAGGCATCACCTCGCCCTTCCCGATCCAGACGGCGACCCTTCCAGACTCCCTGGCCGGGCGTGACGTGCTGGGCCGCGGTCGTACCGGCAGCGGCAAGACCGTCGCCTTCGCGCTTCCCGCCGTCGAGCGGCTGCTCAGCTCCGGCCGCGCCCGCCGACGCGGTGAGCCCCGCGCCCTCGTGCTGGCGCCGACGCGTGAGCTCGTCGCGCAGATCCACGAGGTCCTCACCCCGCTGGCCCGGACCGTAGGCCTGCGCACCATGACGATCTTCGGCGGCGTCGGCCAGAACCCGCAGGTCGCCAAGCTGCGCGACGGTGTCGACATCGTCATCGCGACCCCCGGCCGCCTCGAGGACCTGATGGGGCAAGGACACTGTCGCCTGTCCGCGATCGAGGTCACCGTGCTCGACGAGGCCGACCACATGGCCGACCTGGGCTTCCTGCCCGCCGTCAAGCGCATCCTGGACAAGACTCCGAAGGGCACCCAGCGGTTGCTCTTCTCCGCGACCCTGGACAACGGGGTCGACATCCTGGTCAAGCGCTACCTCGACCGGCCGGTGACCCACTCGGTCGACGGCGCGTCCTCTCCCGTACCGGACATGGAGCACCACATCTTCAACGTCAGCCGCGAGCACAAGCCGCGGGTCGTGCAGGAGCTGGTGTCCGGCCGAGGCAAGTCGCTGGCGTTCATGCGTACCAAGCACGCCGCCAAGAAGCTGGCCAGGCAGCTGACCGCGGCCGGTGTGCCCGCCGTCGACCTGCACGGCAACCTGTCGCAGAACGCGCGTCAGCGCAATCTGGCTGCCTTCGGCGACGGCAGCATCCGCGTGCTGGTGGCCACCGACATCGCCGCGCGTGGCATCCACGTCGACGACATCGGTCTCGTGCTCCACGTCGACCCGCCGACCGAGCACAAGGCGTACCTGCACCGCTCAGGTCGTACGGCACGCGCCGGCGCCGAAGGCGTGGTCGTCACCGTCGTCACCAGCGACCAGGCCCGTGACGTCAAGCAGCTCATGCGCCAGGCGTCGATCAAGCCCGTCCAAGCAACTGTCGTGCCCGGTGACCGGGCGATCCTCGCGCTGACCGGGCGGCACGCGGACCGGGTCGAGCCCAGCGCCGCGCCTGCTGCCGCCCAGCCCACCAAGCCTTCGAGCGGCGGTCGGGGCGGAGGCGGTCGCTCCGGTGGTCGCAGCCGTTCACGCGTCGGTGCGACCGGAGGCGGCACGCAGCGTCCGACCAGCGGCGGTACCCGTCGGCGCCGCGACGGCTCCGGCAGCTCCAGCAGCTCGTCGTCCGGCGCGCGGCGGGGTGGCGGTTCGTCGGTGACCTACTCGACCAGCTCGGGCGGCGCTGCTGCGTTCTCCGCGTCGTCCAGCCGCCGCGGACGCTGACTTCGACGTCTGCCGCAGCACGAGGGCGCTCCCACCTGGGTGGGGCGCCTTCGTCGTCTGCCGTGCCAACCCGACCAGAGGGGGGCAGCGTGGGCACCAGCGAAGGGGCCCGGAATCCTTCACTGCCTGGGTTGAAGCACGCGCCAGGACCGGCTGCTGCGGACGGCGTACCTCCTGACCGGGTGGTCACCACTGCGACGACGCAGGCGCCGACGCCGGATCAGGAGCGCCCCGACCGAGAGCGCACCGAACACCTGCCCCTGCGGTTCCTGGACGCGGACCTGCTCCAGGAGCCGACCTGGGGCCAGTTGTCCGACGACGGGACCATGTTCGCGACCTCGGACGAACGCACCGGCGACCGAGCGCGTGGAACGACGTCGCGTACAACCTCTTTGACTTCGACTTCGATGCGCAGGGCCGACCTGTCCAGCTCGTCTCGTCGACGTCCCCAACGGGGTCCTGGTCGCATGGACGTACACGACTGGCGAACGCCGGCTGGTCAGCACCGCCAGCGAGGCGGTCTCGGCAGCCTTTGCCACGGACCTGCTGAAATGACGGAGCCCGGCCGCGGTTTCGTCACGGGCGCCCGGTCAACCGGTGCGGTCGAGGATGAGCCGTACGGTCTGCGCGGGCTGGTCCCACATCGGGAAGTGACCGCAGCGCTCGAACCAGTGCAGCTCGGCGTCGGGGAACAGCTCGCCGGCGCGACCCGCCTGGCGGGGAAAGGTCACCCGGTCCTGGCGCCCCCAGCCGATGGTCACCCGCCCCGGCGTCGTCCCGGCCGGCGCTCCTGCCTGCAGCGGCCCGTGGACAAGCGTGTCGAGGGCCTCGTACAACGAGCGTGCGCGGGCGAAGCTGCGCATCTCGTGCAGGGCCACGTCCGCGGGCAGCCGCCACGGAGCCGCCGAGAACTGCGACAGCAATGCCGTGCGGCCGATCGGATTGCCCATCAGGGCGGGCATCAGCGGCTGGAGGCGCAGCACGATCTGTAGCGACGCCTGCAGCGAGATGCTGAAGAACCGCAGCTCGCCCGGGCCCCAGAACCCTCCCGGGTCCAGGGCCACGGTGTCGCCTCCGAGGCCTCGACGGGCCAGCTCGAGCACCATGCGGGCACCCATCGAGCTGCCCACCGTGTCGACCCCGCCCAATCCTTCCGCGTCGATGAAGTCCGCGACCGCGTCGGTGAGGGTGGCGATCGTGATGTCGCCCGGCAACGGCGGGCTGGCACCGAAACCGGGCAGGTCGATAGCCACGACCTCCCGCGCACGAGCCAAGTCGTCCAGGACCGGCGCCCAGGACTGCCAACTGGCCCCCAGGCCGTGCACGAGCAGCAGGGGCCGCCCGCTGCCGAGGCGCTCGACGTTCAGATGTGCCGCCGGACTCACTTCACCGCGATGATGTCGATCGGACGGATGTCGGGGTCCTGCGCCAGCAGGTCGGGGCCGACCTCGCCGAGCGCGGCCGGGATCTGGCCGTTGACGTGTGCCTGGCGTGCCTCCTCGTCGTCGAAGGTGTCGAAGATGCCGTACGTCGTGTCGCTGAGCTTGAACGCGTACCAGGTGACGGTGCCGGACTCCTCCACTGCCAGTGCCCTTCCCTGTTCCAGGAAGGCAGCGAGCTCGTCGCCCTTGCCGGGCTTGGCCTCGAGCAGGGCGAGCAGGCCACGGTCAACGCTCATGGTGGTTTCCTTCCGTCGGGATTGTCCTGACGGTAACCGCAGGCAACAGGATCCGCGCGATGACCCGGTGGTGACCCGGCGCTGTCTGCGGTGATACGCCTGACGGCATGATCTATGACGTGTCCTCATCGAGTGTCCGTGCCAGTGTCGTCGTGGTTCAGCGTGGGCCCCAGCTGACGCCGGCTGACTGGCAGGAGCTGGTGTCAGTGTTGCCGTGGACCGAGCGGCATCGCATCGACGAACTGCATCACTGGGAAGACCGTCAGGATTCCGCGATCGGCTGGCATCTGCTGCACCAGCTCGCCGGAGAGCGCGGCGTCCGCGTGCGTCGGGGCGCCAATGGTCGACCCTGCTCAGACCCACCCGTGGACGTCAGCCTCTCCCACGGCGGCGGCTGGATCGCGGCCGCAGCCTGTGGGACCGGCCGCACCGGTATCGATGTCGAGACGCTTCGTGACGTGGCACCCTCGTTGGCACGACGCTGCCTGTCGGCTGCGGAGTCGGCCTGGCTCGAGCGGGCCCGGCCAGGGGTGCACCGCAGTTACCGCTTCCTTCGGTTGTGGACCGCAAAGGAGGCCTACCTGAAGGCGACAGGTGTGGGCTTGGCCGCGGATCCGCGGGAGATCAGCATCGACCACACCGGTGATGAACCGCAGCTGCTGGGTTCCGCGGCGGGATGCTGGCGCTTCTCCTCGTCGACACCCGCGCCGGGCGTGTGCGTCAGCATGTGTGTGGAGTGTGCACTGTGATGACCGAGGCCACGCTTCTCGACGTCCTCTTCTCGGCAGCCCGGCGGACGCCGGATCAGTTGATCGTGCAGGTGGCCGGCGACGGCAGTGAGCGGGTTCGGACCTACCGACAGCTGGTCGACGACTCCCTGCTCGTCGCAGGAGGTCTTCGAGTGGCGAACCTGCCGGTCGGTTCGCCGGTGATCCTGCTGCCGGGGGGCAGCGACGACTTTCTGCCCAGCTTCTGGGGCGCGCTGGCAGCGGGCCTGGTGCCGGTGCCGTTGGCACCCCTGCCGGACAAGGTGCTGGGGGTCTGGACACATCTGCGACGGCCGCCCATCGTCGTGACCGACATGTTCGAACCGCTGGTGCGCCGTTCCTTCGTCGCCGCCGGCAACCCTGGCACCCTCCGTCTCCTGACGCTCGCGAAGCTGCGTGACGGCGCCCCGACGACGACGGTTCACCAACCGGCACCGACAGACCTGGCATTCCTCCAGTTCTCCTCCGGCAGCACCGGCGCCCCCAAGGGAGTCGAGCTCACGCACGCCAATGTGGTGGCCAACATCGCCCAGGCACGTACGGCTGGTGCGGCGGCGGCGAGTGACGTGATCGTGAGCTGGTTGCCCTACTTCCATGACATGGGGCTGATCGGTGCGCACTTGACGCCGCTGTCGGTCGGCATCAAGCAGGTGAAGTTGGAGCCGCTCGACTTCGGCAAGCGACCGGCGCTGTGGTACGAAACCGCGGCGCGGCACCGGGCAACGCTGTTGCCCATGGCGAGCTTCGCTCTTGCGTTGACTCTCAAGCGCGTGTCGAGTGAGCAGGTCGCCGCTTTGGATCTCAGCTCGGTACGTCTGGTCGGCGTCGGCGCAGAGCCGATACCCGTGCAGGTGTGGCGGCAGTTTCTGGCTCACATGCGGTCGGCGGGGCTCGACCCGAGCGCCCTCATGCCTCTCTACGGGTTGGCTGAAGCCACTCTCGCGGTGACCTTCCCACCCGTCGGCGAGGTGGCCCAGCCGCTCACACTGGACCGCACAGCACTGTCGGAGGGCCGCGCCGTCGACGTGACTCCCACGGCTGACGGCGCGGGGCCGGCCGAGTTCCTGGACGTCGGCTTTGCGGTCCCCGGTGGCGAGTTGCGCATCGTCGGTGACGACGGTGAGGCTTTGGCCGACTCTGTGGTTGGCCACATCGAGTTCAGCGGGCCCAACGTCGCTCGTCGCTACCACGCACGTCCTGACGAGACGGCGAAGACGTTCGTTGATGGATGGCTGCGGACCGGTGACATCGGATTCCTCCGGAACAACCGGCTGTGCATCACCGGCCGCGCCAAGGACGTGCTCTTCATCAACGGGCAGAAGTATCAGGCTCACGATGTCGAGCAGATTGTCGCAACGACGCCGGGAGTGCCAGCCGGCCGCGTGGCAGTGATCGGCTGCACCGATGCCGTCTGTGGCGCGGAGCGCGTAGCGGTCTTCGTGTCATCGCGGGAGTCCCGTGTCAGTGAGCTGGCCGAGGTACTCACAGCGGTGAGAGCGCGAGTGCGAGAGGCGTTGGCATACGACGACGTCCGCGTTCTCCCCATCCCGCCGAACGACTTTCCGCGTACGACGAGTGGCAAGCTCCAGCGCGCCGAACTGCGAAAGTTGTTTGCGGCGGGCGCATTCGCCTCGCTGGAGGCGCAGATCGCCCAGGTGTACGCCGCTGCTGCCGCCTTGTCGTCCAGGCCACCCCAGCCGCCTCGGCACGCGATGGAGGCGCAGATCATCGATATCTGGTCCCAGGTGCTCGGTGTGCCCGCGGGCGCGATCCATCGGCAGGATCGCTTCCTCGCGATCGGCGGCTCGTCGCTGGCGGCGATGCACGTCCTCGGAATGCTGGAAGACACCTTCGGTGGGCCGCTGGAGCCCGCAGTGCTGCGCGACTGCACCACGGTTGCCGCGCTGGCAGAGCACCTGCTCGGTCGTCCCGATTCACCGGGCGGGAACCTGCCGGTGACAGTGCCGCGACAGCAGTCTGACGACGCGGCGATCATCGCCCTGGCGTGCCGCTTCCCGGACGCCGACACCCCTGACGCCTTTTGGGACAACCTGGTCAGCGGCCGGGACAGCGTGACGGAGGTGCCCGCTTCCCGCTGGGACACACCTCCGGGTGCACGCGCCCGGTGGGGTGCCTTTCTCGACGATGTTGCCGGATTCGATGCCGACTACTTCGGCGTGGGGGCTGACGAGGCTGCGGTGATGGACCCGCATGCCCGCATCTTTCTCGAGGTTGCCCACGAAGCGCTCGAGCGGGCGGGCTATGCGGGCGAACGACGAAATGGTCGTCGCATCGGCGTCTTCGTCGCCGTCGGAGAAAGCGGCTATGCGCAGCTGCTACACCGGGCCATCGACAGTGGCGTCCCGGTTTCTCCCGCCGCTCTTGTCGGGAACTTGCGCAATCTCATCGCTGCACGTGTGGCGCACTGCCTCAACCTGTCTGGCCCCGTGATGGCGGTGGACACAGCCTGCTCGTCGTCGCTCGTCGCCTTGCACCTGGCCCGGCGCAGCCTGGATGCAGGTGAATGTGACATTGCCTTAGTCGGTGGGGTGAGCCTGAACCTCACGTCCACGCCGTACCAGCTCCTCGAAGCGGCCCAGGCGCTTTCACCCACGGGTCGCTGTCGAGCTTTCGGCGCTGGTGCCGACGGTTTCGTTCCGGGCGAGGGGGCAGCCGCGATCGTTGTGGAGCCCCTCGCGGTTGCCCATGCCTTCGGAGATCACGTCCTGGCCGTCGTTCGAGGTAGTGCGGTCAACAACGACGGCCGCTCCTTGAGCTTGATGGCGCCCAATCCGCTACTCCAGGAAGCCGTCATCGCCGACGCCTATCGAGAGGCGGGGATCGACGCCGCGACGGTCAGCTACGTCGAGGCACACGGCACGGGCACCTCGATCGGTGACCCCATTGAAGCCCGTTCGCTGCTACGGACCTTTCCAGCCGTCACAGCGGCCGAGCCGCGATGGCTGGGATCGGTGAAGACCAACGTGGGGCATCTTCTCAACGCGGCGGGCATGCCCAGCCTGCTCAAGGTCGTGCTCTCCCTTCACCATCGTCAGTTGCCCGCAACCCTTCACTACGCGAAGCCCTCGGCGGAGTTCGACTTGGCTTCCGCCGGTTTCGAAGTCGTGACCGAGCTGCGCGACTGGACTGCTGCCGGTCACCCCCTGCGAGCAGGCATCAACGGTTTTGGGTTTGGCGGAACCAACGTTCACGTGATCCTCGAAGAGGCACCGAGAGACTCCCGGGCGGCCGAGGTGCCGATGTCCACAGCGGGACCTCATCTACTCACCCTCTCAGCTGCGTCCGAGGGAGCCTTGCGTTCTTCGGTCGCGGACTTGGCGGCGTACGCGCAAACGCATCCCGATGTGGACGAGGGTGACCTCTGCGTCAGTGCGAGCACCGCCCGCGACGACGGTCGATACCGCCTCGCGTTGGTGACCCGCGGCGATCTGGCCACCCAGCTCGAGACCGTCGTAGCCCAAAAGGGGGTGCATCCGCTGGCGCGACCACGTCCGCGGGTCGCGCTGCTGTTCACCGGGCAAGGCTCCCAGACCTCAGGAATGGGTCGCGCGCTCCACGAGTCCCAGCCGGATTACCGGCAGATGCTGGAGGACCTCTCCGCAGCTGCCGGCTTGATTGAGGGACGAAGTCTGGTTCAGTGGTCCCTCGACGTGGACGTCGATCCGGTTGACCTCGCTCAGACCGCCGTCGCCCAACCACTGTTGGTCGCCTTCGGGATCTCCCTGGCCCACCAGCTGCGCGCTTGGGGAGTCCAGAGCGATGCTGTGCTGGGACACAGCGTGGGAGAACTGGCCGCCGCCGCCGTCTCCGGCGCACTGAGTCCTGCCGAGGCGGTCTGCTTCGCTGTCCAGCGCGGCCGTGTGATGCAAGAACACTGTGCCCCTGGAGGGATGGCCGCCGTTCTCGGCGCCGAAGCAGACGTCCTGTCCGTGATTGCTTCAGCTGCTGGCGAGCTGTCCATGGCTGCTGTGAACGGTCCGGACCACTTCGTCATATCAGGGACCGGGGCGGCCATCGACGCGGCCGTTACGACGCTGTCCGAACGAGGTTGCCGAGGGCGTCGCCTGAGGGTGACCCACGCCTTTCATTCTTCGATGATGACTCCGGCGTTGGACTCGCTGCGCACAGCAGCTGCGAACGTGGCGCCCAAACCCCAGCAGACTCCGCTGCTGAGCACAGTAACGGGCACCTGGACGCCGACCTTCGACGCGTCTTATCTCGCAGCGCATGCGCGTCAGCCCGTGCTCTTCGGACAGTCCGTGCAGCGACTGCTCGATGAGGGTTACGACACGTTCCTCGAGGTTGGGCCCGACGCGACGCTCAGTGGCCTCGTGAGGTCGGTGGTTCGGGCCTGCAGCGACGACCAGGACATCGGGACGTTCTCTGCCGTGGAAGGTCTAGCGCACGACGGCTCCGCACTGATCCGTACGGTCGGTCGCTTGTGGGCGCGCGGAGTGTCGATCTCCCGACCTGCTGCCTCGACGAGACGTCCCCGCGTCGAGGTGCCGACGTACCCCTTCCAACGACAGCGGTACTGGCTTCCTGATGTTGTCGACCGTCCCACGGGAGCCGGCTCGGTCCCCCTGCCTGTCTCCTCCCTGCTGCACCGCTTCGCCTGGGGGGAGGAGCCCCTTCCCGCCGGCGCGGTGCTTCGTTCGGTGTGCATCGTGGGATCGGACCCCAGGTTGGCAAGGGAGCTGGCCGATCGGCTGGCCAGGCGCGCAGTGGGCGTTCACATCGCACCCCCGGGCAAGATCGACGAGAGTCCGCCGGCTTCCGCGGTGATCTTGCTTCCTGGACCGGCCGTCGACATCGAGGACGTGGAATCGCTGGATGATCTGGCTCGGGACGCCTCCACGAACATGCTCGAGGTGTCCCGCCATCTCGAGAACCGACCCACACCACTGATCGTCGTCACCGAGGACGTGGCGCTCACCGACACTGCCGTGGAGCGCACACGGCCGGGCCACGCCATCGTCGCCGGTCTGGCGATGGCACTGCCTGAAGAGAACGCGTTGCAAGCGGTTCGAATCGTGGATCTGTCGTCACTCGATGACGAGTCTGCGCGCCTCGATGGGCTGATCCGCGAGTTGGATGCACCGCCGACACCTGGCCCGGCGCAGGCAGTGGCCTGGCGCCATGGACGTCGGCTGACGAAAGCGCCGCTGTTGAACGTGCCGCTGGATCAGGACCGTTCGACGACTCTTCCTGTTGACGGCTGTTACCTCATCACCGGGGGCGCCGGTGGCATCGGCGCCGAGGTGGCGCGCTCTCTGGCCGGTCGTGGAGAACCCGAGATCTTCCTGGCGGGGCGGTCAGCTGCATGTCGCCGGACGCTCCTGGATGAACTCGAGCAGTTGGGCGCACGAGCTCACTACGTCACCGCTGACCTCTCCGTGGAGTCCGACGTGGATGCTCTGGTCGCCTCGCTTCCGCGCCCGGACGGCATCTTTCACGCAGCTGGGCTCATCGGCCTGGGAAAGCTCCAGTCCACGACTGTCCCCGGCATCGAGGAGGTGCTCGCGCCCAAGGTTCGGGGCACCTATCTCCTGTCGCGCGCGCTCGACCGAAGGGGGAGGCGACCCGACACCTTTGTGGTCTTCTCTTCCATCGCTTCCGCGCTTGCGAGCTACGCCGGCGGGCTGGGCGCTTACGTCGCGGCTAACGCTTTCCTCGACGCCTTTGCCCTGGCTGAGACTCAGGCCGGGAGGCCGGTGCAGGTGTTGAACTTCGCCGCCTGGGCCGACACCGGCATGGCAGCCACTCCCGCCTTCCGGGCCGCCGCGGCAGCGAAGGGTGTGCCGCAACTCTCGGCTGAGCAGGCACTTCAGGCGCTGCACGACGCAACGACACTCAGCGCTGGACAGCTACTAGTGATGGACGTGAGCCGCCAGAGCGGTCTCGTTGACGCCACCGGGGATGCAGGGCCGACTACTCGGGCGCTGACGCCGCCGCGGGAGCGCATCCGCACGGCGGACACCCCGGTGCGCGACGTGGTCGCCAGCCTGATCGCTGCCGAGCTCGGGCAGACAGCGGAGGACATCGACGACGACGCGTCTTTCCTGGCAATGGGGTTGGACTCGCTGACTGCTGTCGATCTGGTGAAGAAGCTCGAGCTCGAGCTGGGGCGGGCGCTGCCGACCACGCTGCTCTTTGAGTACTCCTCGATCGCTGCCTTGTCGGCGTACCTGTCGACAACGCCTGCACGGGAACAGAGTGCGAAGGTAGCCGCGCAGCATGACGATGAGTCGTCGTTCGCGCTGACGCCGGTGCAGGTGGCGTTCCACACGACCGGAAACCTGCATCCCGACATCGGGGCTTACGCCTATCTGCGGCAGAGCATTGTTGGCCAGCTGCACGAAGAGCTGCTTGCACAGTCATTGGTCTTCCTCGAGCGACGCCATCCCATGCTGCGCATGCGCATCCCGTCCGACGGCGGGCAACCGCGACAGGTCATCCAGCCACCCATCGAGACGGACTGGCCTGACTGGTTCGCAACCTCCGACCTCGACGCTCCGATCGAGGCGATCGAGGACGAGCTGTGCAACCGCGTGTTCCAGCTAGCGTGTGAGTCCCCCATCCGGGCCATGCTGTTGCGCGAAGGGGCCGGCCGCGCGTCCTTGCTCATCGCCGTGCACCACGCGGCAGCCGATGGCGCAAGCCTGAACGTCTTGTGTCAAGAGCTGTGGCAGGTCTACACCGCGATGTGCCAGGCGCGATCACCGGAGCTGCTACCGCTGCAGGCCGGCTTTCGCGACTACGTCGGCCTAGTCGAAGAGCTGAGGGCGTCGGAGACGTTCGCCGCCGACTGCCGCTACTGGCGCGAACGTCTCGAGGCGGACGGGCAAGCACAGTCGAGGTCCTTGCCGTACGACGGGGACCCGGGCGCACAGCCTTCTCCTCCGTTGGCTGCCCGGCAGTTTCTGATCGACGGTTCGCTCTCCACGACGCTGCAGGCACGCGCCGCCGAGCTCGACGTTTCGCTCTTTCACCTCGTGCTCACTGCCTACGTCCGGCGACTGGCCTGTTGGGGCGGCCAGCAGAGAGTCACGGTCAACGTGGCCCGCGTCGGACGAGAGGCGCGCCTGCACGACATCGCGAGGCTCGTCGGTCCCTTCGCCGACACGCTCCCGGTCACGGTCACGGTGCACGAGACCAGCGACTCGGCTGCCTTGTCGCACGAGGTGCGCGTGGCCTGGCTCGACAGTGAACGACACGCAAGTGTGACGACGCTCGACTTGGCCCGACTGCTGCCGACCGTGGACACGACGCCACGAACAGCTGGCTCGGCCAGCTTCAGTTTCGCTCGATTTCCCCTCGTACCCCAGCCGGGATGCCCAGTCAGCATCACGGCCACTGCGGCACGGGCTGCATCGGCAGCAACCCAACTGGGCTTGGTCGGCTGGGAGTTCGACGGTGCTCTGCACTTTTCGTGGAACTATCCGGCAACACTCTTCTCGCCCGAGACCATCCAGCGCTTCACCGACGAGTACCTTGCCGAGCTCACTGCGATGGCAGGCTGTGTCGCTACACCGGCCGTGGAGAGGTCGGTCGCCCAGCGCATCCGCGCCCAATGCCGGCGTACGCCGGCAGCGGTGGCAGTCCAGGCAGGTGATGTCACGCTGACGTACGCCCAGCTCGACCAGTCAGCCCACCTGCTGGCGGGGCGACTGCGTCGGCTCGGCATCACGACGAATGGCCGCGTGGCGTTGTTGACCTCACCCGGCGCGGACACGGTTGTCGGTCTCCTGGGTGTCCTCCATGCCGGGGCCGCCTGGGTGCCCTTGGACCCGGCGCACCCGCTGCGACGGCTGGCCGGTCAGGTCGCCCGAGCTGGGGTGACAGCCGTCGTCTGTGATGCTTCCACACGTGAGGTTGCCGAGTGTCTGGGCGGGCTTGGTGTCATCGACCTGGACGTTCCGTCGGCGGATGACCCGTTAGTTGATGGGACCGGCCCTGTTGTCGGTCCGCAAGACGTTGCCTACATCATCTTCACGTCTGGAACCACGGGGGAGCCCAAGGGCGTTCCCATCACACACTCGGCAATGACGACATACCTCGACTGGGCGATATCGACGTTCGGGTACCACGCCGCCGACCGCATGACTGCGACCGCCCCGATCTGCTTCGATGCGTCGGTTCGTCAGTTACTCGCACCCCTGCTCGTCGGCGCCACGATCGTCGCGATTTCGCGTGACATGCTTCGAGACCCACACGCATTGCTCGCCACGGTCGAACGCCGACGGGTCACAGTCTGGAGCTCGGTGCCGACGTTATGGGGCCAACTACTGGGCGCGGCCGAGCGTCGTAGGGCACGGACGGGTGTCACCCCCGATCTTTCGGCTGTGCGTTGGATCCATGTCGGGGGTGAATCCCTGTCACCAGCGCACGTACGTCGCTGGTTCGACCTCTTCGGACCGGGCCACCGAATCGTCAATCTGTACGGGCCGACCGAGGCGACTATCAACGCCACCTACGACGTCATCGACTCGCGGCCCGATGACGAGGTGACCCGACTTCCCATCGGCCGGCCCGTCGGGCACACGGCCATTGACGTCGTCGGCCCGACCGGGGAGAGCTGCCGGCCGGGCGAACCCGGGGAGTTGCAGCTGGCCGGTCCGGCTTTGACTCCTGGCTATCTCGGCGAGCCAGGACTGAGTGCCCGTGCGTTTGTCGAAAGAGGCGGGGCGCGCTACTACCGAACTGGGGATCGCGTCGTGCTCCGCCCCGATGCGAAGCTCGAGTTCCTTGGGCGGATCGACCAGCAGGTGAAGATTCGCGGGCATCGCGTTGAGCCCGGCGAGATAGAAATCGCGCTGATGAGCCACTCCAGCGTGGAGCGGGCTACCGTCGTCGCGCAGCCCGTCGACGGTCCCCACCTGATGCGGTTGGTTGCTTATGTCCAACCGCGGCAGTCCGTGAGGCCGGGGGAGCCCCCTGGTGGAATCCAGGATCTGCGCGCACATCTCGCCTCGTGTGTTCCGGATTACATGATTCCCGCGGAACTTCGACTTGCCGATGACATGCCGCAGTGTCACTCCACCTCGACCGGCCGCCTTGGTACCCCACCTGCGACCACGACGGAAAAGCTCCTCGCGGCAGTCTGGAGCAACCTGCTCGGCATCGACCCCGTATTCAGGGAAGACGACTTCTTTGCGTTGGGTGGTGACTCGATCGCCGTTCTGGAGGTCTTCTCACGGCTGGAAACACACGTCCCTGCGCTGCCCCCTCCGACGGCGATGTATCGCCACCGCACGCTTTCGGCCCTGGCCGGGGCCATTGACGTGCCAAGGTCTGTGCCGGCTGCTGGCACCGGCCAGCCGGCCGACGACGTCGGACCTTTCGCCCTGACGCCAGCGCAGCGCGGCTTTCTCCTGGCCGAGGCGTTGTCTCCCGGTGCGACGACGAGCTGGCTGGCGTGTTTCCGCCTTGCCGGTCCACTGGACACCGGGCTGGTCCAGCAAGCGATCGACCTCTTGGTCGATCGCCACCTCATGCTGCGCGTGGTCATTGCGGCTGATCAGCGGCCGCCGTTGCAGCAGGAGGTACCGACGCCTGCGAAGCTCACGGTCTCCTGTGACGTGATCGAGCCTGCAGAGCTTCACCAGCGCATCGCCGACGAACGTGAGCATCGGTTCGACTGTTCGAGCTGGCCACTGATGCGACTGCAGCTGCTTCGGCTCGCACCGGAAGAACATGCCGTTGTGGTCCATGCGCATCATCTCATCGGCGACGGCTACAGCGTCGTACTTCTCGGTCAGGACTTGATGGCCCTGTACGACGGGCTTGCATCGGGACAGCCGGCTGCGCTGCCGCAGTTACGCAGCACGTTCCGGGACTACGCCGAGTTGGTCCTGGGGAACTCCACTGCATCGCAGACATCCCCAGCCGGCGAGGCTGGTGCCGATCGCGAGCTCTACACGGCTCCCCAGATCCGGCGGACGGACACGGCCCGTGTCACGGTTGGCGGTGCTTCGACCACGGCGGATTTCACGGTCGATCGTGGCACCACGTCGGATTTCACGGTCGATCGTGGCACCACGTCGGCTTTGAGACGGTTGGCAGCTTCGGAGGGGGCAACTGCCTATGCGCCGCTGCTGACGTCGTACTATCGAGCCCTTTCTCGGCTGACAGGTCAGCACGATCTCCTGCTCGGCGTCGCCATCACCGGCCGTGACTTTTCCTTGCCTGACATCAGCCGCATGGTCGGACCGCTCGCCACCGTGCTTCCGGTGCGGGTGCGGAACGCCGGTCCGACGTTCCGAGCGCAGCTGCGCCACATCACCGACACAGTGACCGCGGCGCGCGCGAGTGGCGCGACGATGCAGCAGGTCGCCAGTCGATCTCCCTCCTCGACGCCGGGACCGCCATCGTTCGGCGCCCAGTTCCTGTTCAGCTTCCTCGACTTCGATTCCTTGGGTCCGATCGTCGGCGAGACGGTGAGCCTGACGTGGGACGACGTTGGCACGGACCTCGAACTGCCCCCTCTTGGCACTGACCTGCTGTTCAGCGTGCGCCCTGTCGATGGCGGTCTGCACGTGACGCTGCGCGCCTGTGCAGCTGTCATGAGTCCGTTGGAACTGCGCGACTTCGCCGAGGATCTTCGCCGCGAGCTCGCCCAGATCGCCGGCTCTTCGGCTCGCGAGCCGAGCACCACGACGGCCCGGTCCGACGTTCTCGACGCGGCGCTCATCGGCTATCTTCCGGCGCCACGCGACTTGGCTCCCCTCGCCGGCATCCCGGCCTCCGATGGACTGCGGGAGGTGATTCGAGCTGGGCTGTTTCCTGATGGACGGGCGCGACTCTTGGAAGAACTGTCCACACCGTTGGGCCGCTCCGGATTCGTGTGCCTGCCGACCTTCGCCGATGAATTATCGGCGCGCAGTAGCGACGCGCTCGCGCGTGACACTGCCCAGGCGGTCGATTTCGCTACTGGCCTCGGGGCACGGTGCGTTTCCCTGGCTGGCATGATCCCGGCACACACGGCGTACGGCTTCGCCGTTGTGCGCGCGCTCGGCTCTCATACGGCCCGGGTCACGACCGGTCATGCCGCCACCGCAGCCTCGGTGGTGAAAACCACGTTGGCCGCCATGGCTGGATCACGTCATGCCATCAGCGAACTCACCGTGGCATCTGTCGGGCTGGGGTCCATTGGGAGGTCGTCGCTCGAGCTGTTGCTCGCCCTGGGGGTCGGCTCTCCGAAAGGGTTGGTCCTCTGCGACATGGCCAGCCGTTCGCCGCACCTCACGGAGTTCGCGACTGAACTGCGCGCCCAGGGCTATGCCGGTGAGATCACTGTCTGCGGCTCGGATGCATCGCTTTCCGCGCGGGTGTACGAATGTGACGTGCTGATCGCCGCGACCAGCGCCGACCGGCCGATTCTCGACATCGATCGGTTGCGACCGGGGACGATCGTGGTCGACGACTCTTTCCCGCACTGCTTCGATGTTGATGCTGCGATTCGTCGAATGCAGCGCCAGGGGGATGTCCTGGTGGTCGGCGGCGGGTTGCTGAGGTGCGGGCCGTCAGAACACCGGCCCGCAGACGACCTTGTCATGCTCGCCGATACGAAGCGGCTGGTGAGCTTTCGCCTTCGGGACACCATCGCGTCGTGCCAGATCGAGTCGCTCCTGCAAGCCGATCGACCGGACCTGCCGGTGGTGCACGGGCTCGTCGACGTTCCGCTCGCCCTTGCCTATTGGGAGGCGCTGGCGGTGGGGGGAGTTGAAGCGGCTCCCCTACACCTTCACCAGCACGTCGTGACCCCCGAGTCCCTCCTCACGTTCTCACGATTCTGAGCACGCGGGTCGACTATTCAGGGTGGTGGAGACGAAGGGACTCGAACCCTCAACCCCCTGCTTGCAAAGCAGGTGCGCTACCAATTGCGCCACGTCCCCGCGAGTGCATCAGCTCAACGGCCCGTCGAGCGGGGCACGGTGTCGGTAGCCTCCGCCCACAGATCGGCTTCGGCCTGCCCGGCGCGGGCTCGCCGGAGACCGAGACCGGCGCCGACGGCCAGCACCACGACCAGCAAGGCCTTCTTCATGCGTCACCCTCCGGGTGGGTCCGAGGTGGGCCTAGGAGGACTTGAACCTCCGACCTCTTCCTTATCAGGGAAGCGCTCTAACCGAACTGAGCTATAGGCCCGTACACAGCAGCGCCGGGCCGGCGGCCCAGCCACGGAAGATTATCTCATCGGCGCGGGAGTACCCAAACCAGTGCGCTGTCACCGCGATTGCCCCTACGCTCATTCCCGGGGCAGCCGACCGGGCGGCCCCACAGCGGGAGTGTGAAGCAGCATGACCGAGCAGCAGCAGTCGTTGCAGTCCGTCTACGCACCCTTCGCCGCGGCCATGCGAGAGGACGACTTCGGGCGGCCCGTCGATCCGGAGGCGTGGCCGGCGGAGCTGATCGCGGCTCACATCATCCTCACCAACGACCTGCTGACCGACGCTGCACGGTCGGTGGTCTCGGGCGAAGTTCCGGTGTACGACAACGGGCCGGCGCATGACGGGCAGCGACTGCGCGAGGTCCTCGTCCGGACCGGGGCCCTGTCCGAGCTCGCCCACGAGGTGGAGCGCTCGGCCTCGGACCTGCAGGCCGCGTACGAGCAGCTCAGCGCGAATCAGCGGCAGACCCTGCTTCGTACCCGGCTGTCCCACAACGGTGCGGTGGTGGTCGACGAGTCACGTCCGATCGGTGCCACCATCCAGCACAGCGCCAGTGAGCACGTCACCGTGCACCTCAGCCAGCTGCTCGACCTGCGCGACGACTGATCTGAGCGCACGAGCGGCAAGGCCGAGCGCGACATCCAGACGTGGGCGGTGACTCAGCGGTCTTCGGCGAGCGTGACTTCCAGACCACCGAGCAGCGCGGCAGCCAGGTTGTAGAGGAACGCCGCCAGGGTCGCGAGCGCCGTCAGCAGGACGACGTTGGCCGCGGACACGATGGCCGTGAGGCCGAGCACGCGGTCCATGCCGACGTATCCGGTGATGTCGAACGTCGAGTCGTCGTCCATCACGGTGCCGACGCTGGAGTTGATGGCTTCCCAGACCCCTGCAGCACCCAGGACGGACCACACGATCGACACCGCCACGACCGTCACGATGGCCAAGGCGATCGACAACGCGAACGCCACCTTCATCACCGACCAGGGGTCGACGCGAACCAGACGCAATCGCGCCTTCCGTGTCTTGGCCGCGGACCGTGTAGGCGGCGGGGTGGCTGACGTGTGCTCCGTGGCCTGGCCGGCGTCACCCGATGATGACGTGCGGGAACGTGGCTTCGGCGCCTGCCGGGGTGGAGCCGACTCCACCTCGCTGTCCGTACGGGAGGGTGGAGCGCTCGAGGAGGGCCGGTCGGTGACGACCGGGATGTCCATCGTCTGCTGGTTGGCTGAACCGCTGTCGTCTGCCTGGCTACGGTCGTTCATCACGACTCCTGGGTGTCTTCGTCGGACTCGTCGGCGGCGTCCGTCGAGGCGGTGTCCTCGACCTGCTCGGCCACGTCCTTCTCCGCGTTGCGTGCGATGGCCACGATCGGGTCTCCATCGGCCCGGGCGAACATCAGTCCCATGGTGTCACGTCCGGCAGGAGTCACCCCTGCGACCGAGCTGCGGGTGACCTGCCCACTGGCACGGATAGCCAGCACCTCGTCGGTATCGGTGACCACGAGCCCGGCGACCAGGCCGCCTCGGCTGTCGTTGAGCTTGGCTGCCTTGACGCCCAGCAGGCCGCGGCCCTTCGGGCGGTACTCCTCGACCACCGTCTTCTTCGCGAAACCACCGTCGGTGACCGTGAACACGTACTGCTGAGGGTGTTCGGCGGCCTCGGCAGCCGCGATGGCTTCCGGACCCATCGCAGGTGCGGCCACCTCGCCGGGGTCGACGCCCTCGGGCACCACGACCTGCTCCTCGGCACGGATGACCGACAGGCTCAGCAGGTGGTCACCTCCGCGGAAACGCATCCCGGTCACTCCGGACGTCGCTCGCCCCATCGGCCGCAGCTGCCCGTTGTCGGCCCGGAACCGGACCGCCTGGCCCTTGTGCGAGATCAGCAGCAGGTCGTCGCCGGCCGACACCAGCTCAGCCCCGATCAGCTCGTCGTCGTCTTCACGGAAGTTGATGGCGATGAGGCCGGCCTGGCGCGGACTGTTGTAGTCGGCGAGTCGGGTCTTCTTCACGTACCCGTTCCGGGTGGCGAGCACGAGGTACGGGGACTGCTCGTAGTCGCGGATGGTCAGCACCTGTGCGATCTGCTCGTCGGGCTGGAAGCTGAGCAGCCCCGCGACGTGACCGCCCTTGGCGTCCCGGGAGGACTCCGGCAGGTGGTACGCCTTGGTCCGGTAGACCCGGCCGGCCGTGGTGAAGAAGAGGATCCAGTGGTGCGAGGTGGTGGCGAAGAGGTGCTCCACCACGTCGTCGCCCCGCAAGGTTGCCCCCCGCACACCCTTGCCGCCACGCTTCTGCAGCCGGTACTGGTCGGTGCGCACCCGCTTGGCGTAGCCCCCGCGGGTGATCGACACGATCACGTCCTCGTCGGGGATGAGGTCCTCCATCGACAGGTCGCCGTCGGCGGGAATGATCTCGCTACGACGGTCGTCGCCGTGCTTGTCGACGATCGCCTGCAGCTCCTCCGACACGATCTCGCGCTGCCGCAGCTCGCTGGCCAAGATCACCTTGTACTCGGCGATCCTGGTCTCGATCTTGGCCAGCAGGTCGATGATCTTGCGCCGCTCAAGCGCGGCGAGTTGCCGCAGCTGCATGTCCAGGATGGCCCGCGCCTGCACGTCATCGATCTCCAGCAGCTCTTTCAGGCCGTCGCGCGCCTCCTCGGTGGTCTGGCTGCGGCGGATCAGCGCGATGACGTCGTCGAGGGCGTCCAGCGCCTTGACCAGACCGCGCTGGATGTGGGCGTGCGCCTCGTCCTGGCGCAGCAGGAAGCGGGTACGCCGTTGGATGACGTCGATCTGGTGGGTGATCCAGTGTCGGATGAAGAGGTCGAGTGACAGCGTGCGCGGGACGTCGTCGACGAGCGCGAGCATGTTCGCGCTGAAGTTGGTCTGCAGGTCGGTGTGCTTGTACAGGTTGTTCAGCACCACCCGCGCGATCGCGTCCCGCTTGACCACGACGACGAGGCGGCGTCCGGCGCGGTCGGAGGAGTCATCGCGGACGTCGGCGATGCCCTGCACCCGACCACTGTCGGCGAGTTCGGCGATCTTGGTCGCCAGGTTGTCCGGGTTGACCTGGTAGGGCAGGTCCGTGATCACCAAGCAGGTGCGGCCGAGGTCGTCCTCCTCGACCTCCACGATCGCCCGCATCGTCACCGAGCCGCGTCCGGTCCGGTACGCCTGCTCGATTCCTGCGGTGCCGACGATCAGCCCGCCGGTCGGGAAGTCGGGACCCTTGACCCGCTCGAGGAGCGCATCGAGCAGCTCCACCTGGGTCGCCTCGGGATGGGCCAGCGCCCACTGGGCACCATCGTTGATCTCGCGCAGGTTGTGCGGCGGGATGTTGGTCGCCATGCCGACCGCGATTCCGGCCGAGCCGTTGACCAGCAGGTTCGGGTAGCGACTGGGCAGCAGCACCGGCTCCTGGCTGCGGCCGTCGTAGTTGGGCCGGACGTCGACAGTGTCCTTCTCGATGTCGCGGACCATCTCCATGGCCAGCGGCGCCATCTTGCACTCGGTGTAGCGCATGGCAGCCGCAGGATCGTTGCCCGGGGACCCGAAGTTGCCCTGCCCCTCCACCAGGGGCGCCCGCATCACCCATGGTTGTGCGAGCCGTACCAACGTGTCGTAGATGGCGGTGTCACCGTGCGGGTGGTACTGACCCATGACCTCACCGATGACGCGGGCACACTTGTAGAAGCCGCGATCGGGTCGGTATCCCCCGTCGTACATCGCGTAGAGCACCCGTCGGTGCACCGGCTTCAATCCGTCCCGCACGTCGGGCAGCGCCCGGCCCACTATCACGCTCATCGCGTAGTCGAGGTAGCTGCGGCGCATCTCCGCCTGCAGCTCGACCGGCTGGATCCGGCTCGTGGGGGGCTCAGCGGTGGTGTCAGTCATGGGTCTCCGTGAGTTCTCGCCGAAAGGGCTGGGACGCTCGTCCCGAGGTCAGATATCGAGAAAGCGCACGTCTTTGGCATTGCGCTGGATGAAGCTGCGGCGCTGCTCGACGTCCTCGCCCATCAGGATGCTGAAGAGCTCGTCGGCATTGGCCGCATCATCGAGGGACACCTGCAGCAGGACCCGCGAGTCCGGGTCCATCGTGGTCTCCCACAACTCTTTGTTGTTCATCTCGCCGAGACCCTTGTAGCGCTGGATGGCGCCGTCGCGCGGGAGCTTCCTGCCGGCCTCGGCGCCCGCGGCGAGCAGACCGTCGCGTTCACGGTCGGAGTACGCCAGCTCGTGGGTGGCGTTGGTCCACTTGATCTTGAACAGCGGTGGCTGGGCAAGGTAGACGTGGCCGTACTCGATCAGCGGGCGCATGAAGCGGAACAACAAGGTCAGCAGGAGGGTCGAGATGTGCTGGCCGTCGACGTCGGCGTCGGCCATCAGGATGACCTTGCCGTAGCGGAGCTTCTCCGCGTCGAACTCCTCGTGGATGCCGGTGCCGAGCGCGGAGATGATTGCCTGTACTTCGGTGTTCTGCAGCACCCGGTCGATGCGGGCCTTCTCGACGTTGAGGATCTTGCCGCGGATCGGGAGGATCGCCTGGGTACGCGGGTCGCGGCCGCCCTTGGCAGACCCGCCGGCGGAGTTGCCCTCGACGATGAAGACCTCGCACTCGTCGGGGTTGCGCGACTGGCAGTCGGCGAGCTTGCCGGGCAGTCCCCCGCCGCCGAGCAGGCCCTTGCGGTTGCGGGCGAGGTCGCGCGCCTTGCGGGCAGCGATCCGGGCACTGGCCGCGGCGATGCCCTTGCGGATCACGTCGCGTCCCTCACCCGGGTTCTTCTCGAACCAGTCACCGAGCTGCTCGTACACCGCCTTCTGCACGAACGATTTGGCCTCGGTGTTGCCGAGCTTGGTCTTGGTCTGGCCCTCGAACTGAGGTTCGGCGACCTTGACCGACAGGATCGCGGTGAGGCCCTCGCGGATGTCGTCGCCGGACAGCCGGTCCTCAGGCTTCTTGATCAGGGACCACTCCTGGCCCCAGCCGTTGACGATGGAGGTCAGCGCCGAGCGGAAGCCCTCCTCGTGGGTGCCGCCCTCGTGGGTGTTGATCGTGTTGGCGAACGTGTGCACCGACTCGCTGTAGGAGGTGGTCCACTGCATTGCCATCTCGAGGCTCATCGCGGCCGTGTCGGTGGAGGTCTCCAGCGAGATGATGCTGTTCTGAATCGGGTCCTTGGACTTGTTGAGGTGCTTGACGAAGTCGACCAGACCGTCCTCGTACAGGAAGCGGCTCTCCAGCACGCGCCCGTCGGCTGCCGCCTCGTCACTGGCCTCGACCGTGGCGTCGCTCACCGCCTCGGCGACCTCCTCGGCCTCCACACGCTGGTCGCGCAGGACGATCTCGAGCCCCTTGTTGAGGAACGCATACTCCCGGAAGCGTGAGGCGACCGTGTCGTAGTTGAACGTGGTGGTCTCGAAGATGTCCACCGAGGGCCAGAACGTGACTGTGGTGCCGGTGGCGTCGGACTCCTCGAGCTGCTCGAGCGGACCGTCGGGTACGCCGTAGGTGAAGCGCTGCCGCCAGTGGTGGCCGCGGTTCCAGACGTCCACCTGCAACCGGCTGCTCAGTGCGTTGACCACCGAGACGCCGACGCCGTGCAGGCCACCGGACACCTTGTAGCCGCCGCCGCCGAACTTGCCGCCGGCGTGCAGCAGCGTCAGCGCCATCGTCACCGCCGGGATGCCCTCGACGGGATGGATGCCGGTCGGGATGCCACGACCGTTGTCGACGACGCGCACGGCGCCGTCGGCCATCAGGGTCACGGAGATCAGGTCGCAGACGCCGGCCAGGGCCTCGTCGACGGAGTTGTCGACCACCTCCCAGACCAGGTGGTGCAGGCCGCGTTCGCCGGTGGACCCGATGTACATGCCGGGGCGCTTGCGTACGGCTTCGAGACCCTCGAGCACCTGGATCGCCGAAGCGTCGTAGGTGCCGGTGACCTGGTCGGACGTCCCATTCATCGAGCCTCTGGGCATCGCGTCTGCAGCCACGAGATGGGCGCCTTCCGATATGCGGTTCTGGACCTGCCCATACTACCGGAATGACACCCGTGAACCTCCTGCTCACACGTCGATGCGGTCGCTGTGGACAACGTCTGCAGACCTGACGATCAGGTCGCGTCGAGGTCCCACGTCGTTGCCCATCAGCAGGTCGAACATGTGGGCGGCGGCCTCTGCGTCCCGGGCGGTCACCCGTCTCAGCGTGCGACGTCGCGGATCCATCGTGGTCTCGGCCAGTTGGTCGGCGTCCATCTCGCCCAGGCCCTTGTAGCGCTGGACCGGCTCCTTCCAAGTCATGCCCTTGCGTCGGTACAGGGCCAGGGTGCGGCTGAGCTCGGGGTCGGAGTAGGTGTACTGGTACCGCGGCTGTCCCTTCGGGGGCTGCGCCAGCTCGATGCGGTGCAGCGGCGCCACCGCGCAGAAGACCCGACCGTCGTCGATCAGCGGGCGCAGGTAGCGGAAGAACAGCGTGAGCAGCAAGCACCGGATGTGGGCGCCGTCGGAGTCTGCGTCGGCCATCAGGATGACCTTCTTGTAGCGCACGGCTTCCAGGTCGAGCCGATGCCCAGCCGCACCGCCGACCACCTGGGTGATCGAGGCGCACTCGGCGTTGTGCAACATGTCCGAGACCGACGCCCGTTGGACGTTGAGGATCTTGCCGCGGATCGGCAGCAGGGCCTGGAACTCTGCATCCCGCGCGCTCTTGGCTGTGCCCAGTGCGGAGTCGCCCTCGACGATGAAGAGCTCGCTGCGGTCGTGTCCGACCCGGCGGCAGTCGGCCAGCTTGGCCGGCAACGTGCTTGACTCCAAGGCGTTGGCCTTGCGCTGGTTGTCGCGCTGCGCCCGGGCCGCGAGCCGTGCCCGCGCCGCGAGCGCCACCTTCTCCTGCACCGCCCTGGATCGCGCCTTGTCGCCACGCTTGCTCGATGTGAGCACCGCGCCGAGCTGCTCGGTCACCACCGCGGCGACGATCTTGCTGGCCGCGGGCGTGCCCAGCACCTCCTTGGTCTGCCCCTCGAACTGGGGCTCGGGAAGGTTGACCGTCAGGACCGCGGTCAGCCCCTCCATCGCGTCGTCCTTGACCACGTCGGCGTCACCGTTCTTGAGCACGCGCGCGGACCGCATCACTGCGTTGAGCGTCTTGGTCAGACCCCGCTCGAAGCCCGCGACGTGGGTGCCGCCCTGCGGCGTGGCCACCACGTTGACGAACGAGCGTACGAGGGTGTCGTAGCCGGTGCCCCAACGCAGCGCCAGGTCGACGGTCATCTCCCGAACGACCTGCGTAGGCACCATGTGGTCGTGCTGGTCCATCATCGGCACCGTTTCGGTGAACGTTCCGGATCCCTGCAGCCGGATCGTCGGAGCCAGCGGCTCGTCGGTGGACAGGTTCTCGACGAACTCCGAGATGCCACCGGAGTGCTGGAACCGATGGATTCGCGGCTCGTCGCTGACGCGGTCCTCGACCACGACCTCGAGACCGGGGATGAGGTACGAGGTCTGCCGCGCCCGGGAGACCACCTCGTCGACCACGAACCGGGTGTCGGGGGTGAAGATCTGCCGGTCCGGCCAGAACCGCACCCGAGTGCCGGTGCGCCCCTTGGGGATCCGCTTGCCCCGGTGCAGGCCCGACCCCCGGGTGAAGCCGGCGTCGGGACCCGGGCCGTCGAAGACGCCGGGGACCCCCCGACGGAAGCTGATGTGCTGGGTCACCGAACCACGGTCGACCTCGACGTCGGTTCGAGCGGTCAGTGCGTTGACGACCGAGGCACCCACGCCATGCAGGCCCCCGGAGGCGGTGTAGGAACCACCGCCGAACTTGCCCCCGGCATGCAGCTTGGTGAAGGCGACCTCGACCCCGGCCAGGCCGGTGGTGGGCTCCTTGTCGACCGGGATGCCGGCGCCCACGTCAGCGACCTCGGCGCTGCCGTCGGCGTGCAGGATCACAATGATCTGGTGGCCCGACCCGGCGAGGGCTTCGTCGACCGAGTTGTCCATGATCTCCCACAGACAGTGCATCAGGCCGCGCGTCCCGGTGGACCCGATGTACATGCCCGGACGCTTGCGTACGGCCTCCAGGCCCTCGAGCACGACGAGGTGCTTGGCGTCGTACGCCCGCTCGGTCTTCTGCTGGGTCATGCGCGTCCTTCGCTGGTCACGGTCGCGGTGGGACCACCTGCGAGCGTATTCCACGCGGGCGACAGGTCCGGCCGTACGCGCCCGGGCGAGCTCGAGCGCAGCGGCGGTCGGGGTCCTCGAGTGGGTCGGCCGGCGAAGCGCTGGGCGGCCGCCTCGCCGACTCAAGTAGATGTCAACAATGCTCAGCCGGGTCAGCACCTACTCGTAAGTCGACGGCCGGCTGCGCCAGGTATCGCTCAGCCGTACGTGTCGCGCGGGCCGCGGCCCTTCACCGAGCGCGGGCCGTGCTTCCACGACGGCGCCTGCGGGCCCTGCACGTGGATCCGGGTGACCGTGCCGTGACCGAGCTCGGCATTGAGCCGGGCAAGGACCTGGCTGGCCAGCAGCCGCATCTGGGTCGCCCACGCTGTGGAGTCCGCGCGCACCGTCAGCTCGGTGTCGATGTAGCGCTCAGGGACCACGTGCTCGGCGACCTCGCTGCCGACCACCTGATCCCAGCGCGAGAACACCCCGTGCACTGCGACGTCCGCGCGCCAGCCGCGGTCGCTGACGAGACGGCCGACGGTGACGTCGAGGGTCTGTGGGTCCCGTTCGTCGGGATGTGCCCCGGACGCCTGCGACGGACCGCTCGGGCTGCGACGTCGACCGAGGTACGGCGTCGCCCGGCTGCGTAGGGCAGCCTTGCGGGCGTCCGGGGCAGTGCTGCGGTACGACGCGGCGACCGAGCGGGCGAGGTCGAGTCCCGTCAGGTCGTGCTGCGGCTCGGGGTCGGCGCCAGGGTCAGCCTCGTCACCGGACACGGGTGACCTCGCCTTCCATCACGTCGTAGCGTGCACCGTCGAGGGTGTCGGGGACGTCCTGGGGCACGGCAGCGGTGACCAGCACCTGCTCGGCGTCGGCGACCAGCTCGGCCAGGCGGTTGCGCCGCTCGATGTCCAGCTCGGCGAACACGTCGTCGAGGACCAGGACGGGGTCGTCGCCGTCGCAGCGCAGCAAGTCGTACGAGGCGAGCCGCAGCGCCAGCGCGAACGACCAGGACTCGCCGTGGCTGGCGTAGCCCCTGGCCGGCATCTCGCCCAGCGTCAGGACCAGGTCGTCACGGTGCGGGCCGACCAGGCTGACCCCGCGGTCCAGCTCGTCGGTTCGCCGAGCCGCTACCTCGGCCAGCAGCGCCGCCGCGAGGACGTCGCGGTCCGGGATGCCATCGATCGGGTCGGGCAGATCGAAGCTCGCCTTGTACGTGAGCCCCGCGCTCGTACGACCTGCCGGCGCCTGGGCCGCGACCTTCTCGTACGCGGTGCGCACGTGCGGCTGCAGCAGGGCGACCAGCTGCAGCCGCGCGTGCAGCAGCGCCGACCCGGATGCCGCGAGGTGCTCGTCCCACGTGTCCAACGTGCCCAGCGCGCTCGAGCCGTTCCCCGCGTCGCTCTCACCGCCACCCCGACGCCCTCGGCGCGCGGCTCCGGCCGTCTTCAGCAGAGTGTTGCGTTGGCGCAGGACCCGGTCGTAGTCGCTGCGGACGCCGGCCAGACGCGGGTTACGCGCCACCAGCAGCATGTCCAGGAACCGCCGGCGCTCCGCCGGATCGCCCTTGACCAGGGCCAGGTCCTCCGGTGAGAACAACACCGAGCGCAGCAGTCCGAGCAGCTCACGTGCGCGCGGCAGCGGCGACCTGTTGACCCGGGCCCGGTTGGACGCACCGGGGTTGATCTCGATCTCGAGCGTCGCCGTGCGGCCGTCCTTCACGACCGCGGCCCGCACGACGGACCGTGCGGCACCCACACGCACCAGCGGGGCGTCCGTGGACACCCGGTGCGAGGCGAGCGTGGCCAGGTAGTCGACTGCTTCGACCAGATTGGTCTTGCCCTGTCCGTTCGGCCCGACGAAGACGCTCACCCCGGCATCGACAGAGACGTCGAGCCGCTCGTAGGACCGGAAGTCGTACAGGGACAGGTGGCTGACGTGCACGGATCCTCAGTCGTCCGTGACGTGCGGAGCCGTGTCCTGCGGGTGTTCCGGCGCATCGCCCGGTGGTGATGGGGTGTGCAGGGCGTGGCCACCGAACTGGTTGCGCATCGCCGCCACCGCCTTCATCGCCGGTGACTCCTCCTGGCGGGAGGCGAAGCGAGCGTACAACGCCGCAGTGATCGCCGGCAGCGGCACCGCGTTGTCGATCGCGGCCTCCACCGTCCAGCGACCCTCACCGGAGTCCTCGGCGTACCCGGGCACCCTCGACAGACCGGGATCCTCGGCCATCGCCTGGGTGACGAGGTCCAGCAGCCATGAGCGGATGACCGTCCCGTGGCGCCAGGACTCGAACACTGCCGTCACGTCGTCGACCACGTCGACCTTCTGCAGCAGCTCGAACCCCTCCGCGTACGCCTGCATGACGGCGTACTCGATGCCGTTGTGCACCATCTTGGAGAAGTGACCCGCCCCGACCGGACCGGCATGGACGAAGCCGCCCTCGTCGGGTTTCAACGTGTCGAACGCAGGCTGAACCTTGGCGACGTCCTCGGGATCACCACCGCACATCAGGCCGTAGCCGTTGGCCAGCCCCCACACGCCGCCGGAGACGCCGCAGTCGACGAACCCGATGCCGGCTCGGTTCAGCTGCTCAGCACTGGCCTGGTCGTCGGTCCAACGCGAGTTGCCGCCGTCGACCACGAGATCACCCTCCCCGAGCAGCTGGGCGAGCTCGGCGATGGTCGCCTGGGTCGGGTCACCCGCGGGCACCATGACCCACACCACCCGCGGTGTGGGCAGCGCCTCGACCAGCGCGGTGAGGGAGTCCACGTCGCTCTCCTCCGGGTTGCGGTCGTACCCGACGACGGTGTGGCCACCGTCACGCAGCCGCTCGCGCATGTTGCCACCCATGCGGCCCAGGCCGATCAGTCCGATCTGCATACGTTGCTCCTCACGAGTCGTGACACGGTCAGTTCTGCAGGCGTACCGGCATCAGCAGGTAGCGGAAGTCCAGGTTCGGCTCTGCGCCGATCTCCGACGCTCCCGCGAGTGCTGCTGGTCGAGTGTGCTGGGTGAACGCGAGGTGCACCGCCGGGGCAGCGACGACCGTCAACCCGTCGATGAGGTACTGCGGGTTGAACCCGATCGAGATGTCAGGGCCCACGACCTGCGCCGGCACCGACTCCGACGCCTGCGCCTCGTCACCGCTACCCGCCTCGAGCACCACCTGGTCGGCGCTGAACGCCAGCCGGATGGGTGTGTTGCGCTCGGCGACGAGGGCGACTCGCTTCACCGACTCAATGAGCATCGCAGTCTCGATCCACGCATTCGTGGTCGCCTCCGCCGAGAACAGCTGGCGCACCCGGGGGAACTCACCTTCGAGCAAGCGGGTGGTGGTACGTCGGCTGCCCCCGCCGACGAGGCCCTCGAAGCCGATCAGTCCATCGCCACTGCCACCCGAGGACAGCGCGATGGTCAGGTCCGTCCCGGGTACCAGCGACTTCGCGGTGTCACCGAGCACGCGCGCAGGCACGAGCGCCTGCAGTGTGGCACCGGAACTGTCGGCCGGCTGCCACGAGATGTCGCGCAGGCCTGCACGGAACCGGTCGGTCGCCATCAGCGAGATGGACTCTCCGTCGATCTCCAGCCGCACCCCGGTCAGCAGCGGCAGCATGTCGTCACGGCCAGCGGCAGCGACGGCCTGCGCCACGGCCTGGCTAAAGACGTCGGAACTCACCGAGCCGGACGCGGTCGGCATGGCGGGCAACGAGGGGTAGTCCTCGACGGGCATCGTCTGCAAGCTGAACCGTGCCGTCCCGCACACGACAGAGACCTTGCTGCCCTCCAGGGCCACCTCGACCGGGCGAGGAGGGAGGCTGCGGCAGATGTCGGCGAGCAGTCGACCGGAGACCAGCACCGTCCCCTCGTCGGAGACATCGGCGGGAAGCGTCGCCTGCGTCGATGTCTCGTAGTCGAACCCGGACAGCGCGATGCCCTGGGCCGAGGCCTCGACGAGGATGCCGGCCAGGACCGGGACGCTGGGCCGACTGGGCAGGCTGCGTGCCGTCCAGGCGACGGCGTCGGCAAGGACGTCTCGTTCGATGTGGAACTTCACGGAACGTGCCCTCTCGACGCGACGGTGGCGGTGCCTGCGAATCCTGCCACGGACGGGGTGGGTGACACAGACCGGTCGACGGACACCGGTCGACACGATGCCGAGGTTTCCCCCAGGCTCGGTGAACTGTGCCATTCACGGGTTCCAACGCAGGTATCTAGAGTCGTCATGTCAGTAGCATCTGTGCATCCTGTGGATAACTACCATCACTGCAGGTCAGGGTGGGTGATGGGCCGGTGGACGAGCTGTGCAGAGCGCGAGCCTACGCACCCAGTTCATGTGGACGACCACACAGCGTCCACTGAGCGTTGCTCGCTGTTCACATTCGATCCCCCGTTCTTGCGCGTTGTCCCCAAGGTCATCCCCAGACTGTGTATTCACGGTCGGTGGGAGGATCAGTGCCGAGGGGGATCAGTGCTGGCGAGACTGCTGCTTGATCCGGTTGGTCAGCTCGGTGACCTGGTTGTAGATGTTGCGCTTCTCGGCCATCAGCTGGCGGATCTTGCGGTCGGCGTGCATCACGGTGGTGTGGTCTCGTCCACCGAACTGCTGGCCGATCTTGGGCAGCGACAGCTCGGTCAGCTCGCGACACAGGTACATGGCGATCTGTCGAGCGGTCACCAGGGTGCGGCTGCGGCTGGAGCTGCACAGATCGTCGATCGTGACGCTGAAGTACACGCAGGTCTGGGCGATGATCACAGCAGCGCTGATGTCCGGCTCTCCCCCTTCGGGGATCAAGTCCTTGAGCACGATTTCGGCGAGCGTGAGGTCGAGAGGCTGGCGATTGAGGCTTGCGAACGCCGTTGCCCTGATCAGCGCACCCTCGAGTTCGCGGATGTTGGTGTGGATCCGGCTGGCGATGAACTCCAGGACGTCGGGCGGCGCCGTGAGCTTCTCAGTTGCGGCCTTCTTGCGCAGGATCGCGATGCGCGTCTCGAGGTCGGGCGGCTGCACGTCCGTGATCAGGCCCCACTCGAAGCGGTTGCGCAACCGGTCCTCGAGCGCTTCGAGCCGCTTGGGTGGACGGTCGGACGTGATGACGATCTGCTTGTTGGCGTTGTGCAGCGTGTTGAAGGTGTGGAAGAACTCTTCCTGGGTCTGGATCTTGCCTTCCAGGAACTGGATGTCGTCGATCAGCAGCACGTCGATGTCGCGGTAGCGGCGCTTGAGGGCATCGGCCCGGTCGTCTCGGATCGCGTTGATGAAGTCGTTGGTGAAGTCCTCGCTGGAGACGTAGCGCACCCGCGCCCCGGTGTAGAGGCTGCGCACGTAGTGGCCGATCGCGTGCAGCAGGTGGGTCTTGCCCAGCCCGGAGTCGCCGTAGACGAGCAGCGGGTTGTACGCCTTGCCGGGTGCCTCTGCGACGGCAACAGCGGCGGCGTGGGCAAATCGGTTGGACGATCCGATGACGAAGGTCTCGAAGACGTACTTGAGGTTGAGCCGGGCGTCGGCCGCACTGTGGGGTGTGGACGCCGGACGAGGGTCACCGGGACGCCGAGGAGTCAGGTTGGGCGGTGTGTCCGGGTCCGGCGTGAGGTCGTCCTCCTCCTCAGCGCTGAGATCGGCCTCCGCTGACGCCTCTTCCGGCTGCCGATGGGTCGGTGTGTCACCTTCGGTCAGCGTCACCAGGGTCATGACCTCGAGGTCAGGATCCACAGTGACGGCCAGCCGCACGTCGCGGCCCAGGGACGAGCTGAGTGACGCCTCCAGCCCAGGACGCAACCGCGTCTCGAACTGGCCGCGGGTGAAGTCGTCCTTCACAGCGACGATGAGGGTTTGTCCGTGCAGCGTCACCGGCTGCGAAGCGGCGATCCAGGCCCGTTGACTGGGCGGTAGGTCATTGATGAGCTGCTGCCAGGAGGTGGCGAGCTCGTCGGTCTGTACGGGTATGGAATCGCTCACGCCATGTCCTACTCCCCAGTCGGCTCGTCCTGGCCCAGTAGGGCGGGACGCACAATGTCAGAGACGCTGCCGAGCTCAGAGACACTGCGTTTGTCAGAGACACTGCGTTTGTACACAAAGTTATCCACAGATTGTGCGAAGTGATCGCACGGACGACCGTGTGCAGCCTGTGGGGTGCATGGTCGATCGCGCGACGCTAACAAGCGGTGTGCATGTGCTCAACTCGCTGTCCACAGGGGGTCGAAGCGGCGGGGCGTCGGATGCTCTCCGACGGGTTTGACCCTCTGCATCGGGACACCGTACCGTGAGGCAGTCGGGCTCGGGCCCGACCGATGTCGCACGTCCACCGACAGACCGGGAGCTGTTCCCAGTGAGCAAGCGCACGTTCCAACCCAACAACAGGCGTCGTGCCAAAACGCACGGTTTCCGCTTGCGTATGCGAACCCGCGCCGGTCGTTCCATTCTGTCCTCCCGCCGCCGCAAGGGCCGCGAGAGCCTGTCTGCCTGAACGCGACAGAAACCTTCTCGCCGTGCCGGCCGCCCCCCAGCGGCTGACGTCCTCTCGTCAGTTCCGCGAAGTCGTACGCCACGGAGGCCGCGCCGGCACAGATGTCCTGGTGGTGCACGCACTCCCGGCTGACGTCTCGGGCTACGGTCTGGTGGTGAATAAGGCGGTAGGGAGCGCGGTGACGCGCAACCGCGTCAAACGTCGGCTGCGGCCGTTGGTGTCATCGCGGTTGCGGGGCCATGTCGCACAGGCGGTCGTGGTCCGGGCCCTGCCTGCCGCAGCGTCCGCGTCGTCGGCCGAGCTGGCCTCAGCCCTCGACAGCTGCCTGCGCCGCGCCGTGGCACGCCATGCGGGCCAGGTCAGCGCACCGTGAAGTACCCCATCATTTGGTTCCTGCGCGCCTACCGGGCGCTGATCAGCCCGTTATACGGCCAGGTCTGCCGCTACCACCCGTCCTGCTCGGCGTACGCGCTGCAGGCAGTCAGTCGTCACGGCGCTGTGCGCGGCTGCTGGTGGGCGCTGCGACGGCTCGGCCGCTGTCACCCATGGGCCGCAGGCGGGTACGACCCGGTGCCGGGCACCGAGCCGCCGTGCGAGGACGACGCCACGAGCGCCCTAGACTCACGTGATCACCCGGCGCAGCCGACGGTGCCGACGACGTGCCAAGGGACTCCATGATCGACTTCTTCACCGCCATCGGTAGCGGCATCATGTGGCCGCTCTACTGGGCCACGTCGGCGATCTTGACGGGCTGGCACCGGCTGTTCGGTCAGGTCCTGGACCCGGATGCCGGCTACACCTGGGCGCCGTCGATCATCGGGTTGACGATCACCATCCGGTTCCTGCTGATCCCGTTGTTCGTCAAGCAGATCAAGTCCAGCCGCAACATGCAGCTGCTGCAGCCCAAGGTCAAGGAGCTGCAGAAGAAGTATGGGCACGACCGGGAGCGGCTCGGCCAGGAGACGATGAAGCTCTACAAGGATGCGGGGACCAACCCGTTCGCGTCCTGCCTCCCCCTGCTGCTGCAGGCGCCGATCTTCTTCGCCCTGTTCCGACTGCTGAACAATGCGGCCAAGGGGAACAAGGTCGTGGGCTTGCTCACGCAGGCCGAGGTCGACTCGATCCAGGATGCGACTCTGTTCGGTGCCGAGATCTCGCGGACGTTCATCGACTGGTGGAGCGGTGACACCACGGGCAACACAGGTGTGCTGACCGTCATCCTGGTGCTGGCGATGACTGCCACGACGTTCCTGACGCAGCGGCAGTTGTTCAAGAAGAACATGCCCGCAAGCGCGCTGACGGGTCAGTACGCCCAGACCCAGAAGCTCATGCTGTACGTCCTGCCCGTGGTGTTCGCCGTGGGGGGCGTTGCCTTCCCGGTCGGCGTGATCCTGTACTGGACGACCTCGAACCTGTGGACGATGGGCCAGCAGTTCTACGTGATCCGCAACAACCCGGCCCCCGGGACGCCCGCGTTCGCCGCCAAACAGGACCGCGACCGCCGCAAGGGCAAGACCGTGACCGAGGACCCGCTGCAGGCCGCCGAGGAGGCCGAGAAGCCACAGATCGGACCCCGACAGCAGCCCAAGAAGAAGCCACGCTCACAACGCAAGCCGAGCTCCGGCAAGAACCACCAGTCGAACCAGAGCAAGAAGAAACGGGGGGGCTCGTCGTCGAAGAAGAAGCCCGATAGCGCCGCCTGAATCCGTCCCACCAGGGCAGACTGGCCACAGCGTCCGGTCCCCGTGCCTTTCGAGGAGCATGCATGACCCAGGCACCACCCGCCGACAGCGCAGCGGACGTCGGGTCCGACCGACCCTCCAAACTCGAGCTGTTGGAGCAGGAGGGAGATGTCGCCGCCGACTTCCTCGAGGACCTGCTGGACATCGCCGACCTCGACGGTGACATCGACATGGACGTCGAAGGCGATCGCGCGGCGGTGTCCATCGTCGGGGACGACCTCGAGCAGCTCGTGGGGCCAGGCGGCAAGGTGCTCGAGGCGTTGCAGGAGCTGACCCGGCTCGCGGTCTATCGCGAGACCGGTCAACGCAGCCGGTTGATGCTGGACGTGGCCGGACACCGCGCGGCCCGACGGGCTGCACTGGTCGAGCTGGCGAAGGAGCGTGTCGCCGGTGTGCAAGAGTCCGGCCAACCTGCTCGCCTCGAGCCGATGAGCCCCTTCGAGCGCAAGGTCGTGCATGACGCCGTGGCCGCCGCTGGTTTGCGCAGCGAGTCCGAGGGTGAGGAGCCGCAGCGCCGGGTGGTCGTCCTCCCGTCGTGAGTGACGGCCCTCCGGTTTCACGTGAAACACCAGTCCGGCCCGTACAGGCGGATGCTGTTGCCGGACCTCGCGCGGGGCTGCTGCAGGAGTACGCCGCCGAGCTGGCCGACGTGGGGGTGGCGCGTGGGCTGATCGGACCGCGCGAAGCGGCACGGCTGTGGGAGCGCCATCTGCTCAACTGCGCAGTGGTGGCGCCGGCGGCTCCGCACGGTGCCACCGTGTGTGATGTCGGAAGTGGCGCCGGGCTTCCTGGTGTGGTGTGGGCCATCGTCCGTCCGGACCTGCAGGTTACGTTGCTCGAGCCACTGCTGCGCCGGACCGTGTTCCTCCACGAGGTGGTGGAGTCCCTCGCCCTGACCAATGTTGAGATCGTACGGGGTCGGGCTGAGGAGCACGGCCCCTCCACGTACGACGTGGTGACCTCGAGGGCCGTCGCCCCGCTGGACCGGTTGGTGCGCTGGTGCTTGCCGCTGGTGGCGGTGGGCGGTCGCATGGTGGCGATGAAGGGCGAGTCGGCATCCCGGGAATTGGCCGATGCACGTGATCTCATCCGGCGATTCGGCGGTGGTGAGCCGGTGCTCAACACCTACGGTGAAGGTGTGTTGGAGCAGATCACGAGGGCGGTGCTGATCGTGCGCGAGAGTGCGCACGGTCCGCCGCAAGGCGCACGAACCGAAGGGACTGCGTAGGTGACCGCGAGGCAATGCACGCTGGGATGGCCGGGTCCCCCGCCGACGGCCCCGTCGGGCCCGGTGGGGTGGCCGGACGCCAGCGAGTCGTACGTCACAGCCTCCCCTGCGCCGGCCAGCGGAGCGTACCCGACCCCCGGCGCCTACATCGATGTGATGTCCAGCGACGACGCGACCACACCCCTGGCAGCCGCGACTGCGGCACAGGTGCGGGCCCTGCAGCGCAGTCGTGCGCCGGTACAACTTCACCGGCCGGCTCGTCCCCGGGTGTTCGCGGTGGCCAACCAGAAGGGCGGCGTCGGGAAGACCACCACGACCGTCAACATGGCGGCCGCGCTCGCCCAGCATGGCCTGCGAGTGCTCGTCATCGATTTGGACCCGCAGGGAAACGCCTCGACGGCCCTCGGTGTCGAACATGGCGAGGGCACACCTGGCGTCTACGACGCGCTGATCGACGGCGTCGCGCTCGGCGGCCTCGTGAGCCCGTGCCCTGACGTACCCGGGTTGCTGGTCGTCCCGGCGACGATCGACCTCGCCGGGGCCGAGATCGAGCTGGTGTCACTGGTTTCACGTGAAACACGCCTCCGCAGCGTTGTCCACGCCTACCTCGAAGCCCAGGCCGACGACCCGGACCGGGTCGACTACGTCTTCATCGACTGTCCCCCCTCGTTGGGCCTGCTCACGATCAACGGCCTGGTCGCTGCAGCCGAGATGCTGATTCCCATCCAGTGCGAGTACTACGCCCTGGAAGGACTCGGTCAGTTGCTGCGCAACATCGACCTCGTCCGGGCGCACCTCAATCCTGAACTCGACGCGTCGACGATCCTGCTGACCATGCAGGACGCGCGTACTCGGCTGTCTGCCGGAGTCGCGGCCGAAGTCCGCGAGCACTTTGGCGACACAGTGCTGGCGACAGGGATTCCCCGTTCGGTCCGCGTGTCGGAGGCGCCCAGCTACCAACAGACCGTGATGACTTACGACCCGACGTCACCCGGCGCCCTGAGCTATCTCGAGGCGGCGCGCGAGCTGGCAGCCAGCGCCGTACCCGGTCCGTCGTCCACCGTGGAGGAGTCGGCATGAACACTCGCCGTGGTCTGGGCCGTGGTCTCGGTGCGCTGATCCCCACCGCACCGCCAGCCCCTGCCGACACTGGGTCCGTGGACGCTGAAGGACAGTCCGAGCCGTCCGTGCCCTCTGTGCCACGACAGTCCGTCGACTCCGGTCGCGCCTTCGCGGCGGTCGGCGGCGCGACGTACGCCGAACTATCGGTCGATCAGATCGCGCCCAACCCTCGCCAGCCGCGCGAGATCTTCGACGAGGAGGCGATGAGCGAGCTGGTCGCCTCGATCACTGAGGTCGGACTGCTGCAGCCGGTGGTCGTGCGGGAGGTCGGGGCCGAGCGCTACGAACTCATCATGGGGGAGCGGCGCTGGCGGGCGACCCGACAGGCCGGTCTGGCGGTGATCCCGGCCATCATCCGGGACACCTCGGACCAGGACCTGCTGCGCGACGCGCTGCTGGAGAACCTGCACCGCGCACAACTGAACCCGCTGGAGGAAGCAGCCGCGTACCAGCAGCTCCTGGACGACTTCGGCAGCACCCATGAGGAATTGGCGGCCAGGCTCGGTCGCTCCCGTCCGCAGATCACCAACACCGTACGGCTGCTCAAGCTGTCCGGCCCGGTCCAGCGCCGAGTCGCGGCTGGAGTCTTGTCCGCAGGCCACGCTCGTGCGCTGCTCGGTGTCGAGTCGGCCGCGGTGCAGGACCGGTTGGCCCAACGCGTCGTCGCGGAAGGGTTGTCAGTACGGGCAGTCGAGGAGATCGTGACAGTCGGGGAGCTCGAGGACGCCGAGAGCGCCGTGTCGCGACGGCGCCCCGGTTCGGTCGTCGCACCGCGGCTGACAGACCTGGCTGCCCGGCTCTCCGAGCGCTTCGACACGCGGGTCAGGGTCGTTCTCGGTAAGTCGAAGGGCCGGATCACCGTGGAGTACGCCTCGCTCGAGGACCTGGATCGCATCGTCGACCTGATGGACCCGCGCCGAGGGGGCGACCCGAGGCGCCCTGATCGATAAATCGACAAGTAGACAAAAATGTAGCGGGATGGACCGTGCACTCCCCATGGCATGTTGTCACTGCCCACGGGTTGCGTCCCATGGGCAGTGAGGTTTCCCAGGGGACCCCGGGAAACCGTCAAGTCGGAGCAGGGGCCTCAGCGGGTGGACGCGTGGCGGACGAGCTCGCCGAGCAACCCGGCCAGCGAGCCCGGTGACTCCTCGACCGCCAGGGGAACCAGCGATGTCTCGGTCATGCCTGGAGCGACGTTGACCTCGAGGAACCACACGGTGCCGTCGGCACTGACGATCAGGTCCGAACGCGACAGGTCCCGTAGCCCGAGGGTGGTGTGGGCGATGACGGCCACCTCGGCGCACCGTGCGGTTGCGCTGTCAGGGAACTGCGCCGGGACGATGAACTCGGTGGCTCCGGCGGTGTAGCGGGCGCTGTAGTCGTACACCCCGCTATCGGGCCGGATCTCGACCGCAGGCAGAGCGACCGGGCCGGCACCCGTGTCGACGACCCCGACGGCGACCTCGGTGCCGGCGACGTACTGCTCGACGAGTGCGACCGGGCCGTAGGAGAAGCATCCGACCATCGCGCTCGGCAGCTCGCCGGCGTCGCGGACGACGTGGAAGCCGAGCGCGGACCCACCGCGGTTGGGCTTGACCACCAGGGGGAGCCCGAGGCGTTGCACCAGGGCGTCCATCATGGTGGCGGCGCCGAGCTCACGAAACACCTCGGCCGGCAGTACCACCGAGGCTGGAGTGACGACGCCGGCCGCAGCCAGCAAGCTCTTGGCCACCGACTTGTCGAAGGCCAACCGGCAAGCAGCGGCCGTGGCGCCGACGTACGGCACGTCGAGCAGACCGAGGATCTCCTGCAGCGATCCGTCCTCGCCGTCCTGGCCGTGCAGCAGCGGTACCACGCAGTCGGGAGGATCGGCTTGCAGGCGGGTCAGCAACGACGCGTCGACGTCTCGCTCCTCCACGTCGAACCCACCCGTGCGCAGCGCCTCGGACACCCGGCGACCGGAGCGCAGCGACACGTCCCGCTCGTGCGACAGGCCGCCGGCCAGCACGATGACCCGTCCGGCTGAGGTGGCTCGCGACATCGACGGCTCCCTGCTCACGGCGACCTCACGACAGGTCGGTCTGCGGCGTCTCGTACCCGCGTGCCCGCACCGGGACCGCGGCGTTGAAGGTACTGCGGAGATCGAGCTCGGCGGCGATGACCGAGGCCAGCCGCCGGACGCCCTCCCGAATGCGCTGGGGGGAGGGGTAACAGTACGACAGGCGCATGCAGCGGCTGCCGTAGCCGTCGGCGTAGAAGGCGGTTCCCGGGACGTACGCCACCCGGTTGGTCACCGCCCGCGGAAGCATCGCCTTGGCGTCCAGCCCCTCGGGCAGCGTCAGCCAGACGTAGAAGCCTCCGTCGGGGCGGGTCCACGTCGTTCCAGCGGGCATGTGGTCGGACAAGGCGTCCAGCAGGGCGTCGCGGCGCTCGCGGTACATCTCCCGGAACGTCTTCACCTGACCCTGCCAGTCGTGCGTGGCGAGGTACGCCGACACCGCCATCTGGGAGAAGATCGGCGGGCACAGCGTCGCCGACTCCTGGGCCAGCACCAACTTCTCGCGCACCGCGTGCGGCGCCAGCGCCCAGCCGACCCGGAAGCCCGGTGCGAACGTCTTGGAGAACGACCCGAGGTAGACGACCCGCTCCGACTCGTCGGCCCGCAGCGCCCGGTACGGCTGGTCGTCGAAGCCGAGCAGGCCGTACGGGTTGTCCTCGAGGACCAGCAGGTCGGCCTGTCGGCAGATGCCGAGAATCTCGGGACGCCGCGACGCGGCCATCGAGACACCGGCGGGATTGTGGTAGTTCGGGATGGTGTAGAGGAACTTGATGCTCCGACCCGCGGCCCGGGTCGCGGAGATGGCCTCTCGCAGGGCTTGGGGGATCAGGCCGTGCTCGTCCATCGCGACGTGCACCACGTCGGTCTGGTAGGCACGAAACACGCCCAGTGCGCCCACGTACGACGGGGCCTCGCACAGCACCACGTCACCGGGGTCACAGAAGATCCGGGTCACCAGGTCGACCGCTTGCTGGCTGCCGACGCTCACCACCACGTCGTCGGGATGTGCGTCGATCCCCTCGAGCTTCATCACCGTGCAGATTTGCTCGCGCAGAGCGGGCACACCCTGCCCGGAGCCGTACTGCATGGCCACGGTCCCGTGCTCGACCACCAGGTCGCGCAGCGTGCTGCCCACGACATCGAGCGGGAGGCCGGAGATGTTGGGCATCCCGCCGGCCAGCGAGACCACTTCCGGGCGCGACGCCACCGAGAAGAGCGCCCGGATCTCCGAGGCCTGCATCCCGTGCGTACGGGCGGCGTAGCGCTCGACGTAGGAGTCCAGCCGGGTCGACCGGGCCAGCCGCCCGGACCCGCGAGAGGGGTCCGGAGGCGGCGGTGTGCTCATGTTCGCTCCTGCATCGCAAGGCCCCGGACTCCCCATGGCATGTTGTCACTGCCCATGGGTTGCAGCCCATGGGCAGTGAGGTTTACCAGGGGACCCTGGTAAACCGGCAGCGCCGATCCTAAGCCTTGATGAACTCGCCCAGGTCGCCGAGCAGGGCGGCCTTCGGCTTGGCGCCGACGATCTGCTTGACGACCTCGCCACCCTTGTAGACGTTCAGGGTGGGGATGCCGGTGACCCGGTACTGGGCCGGGGTCTGCGGGTTCTCGTCGACGTTCATCTTGACGATGGTGATGTCGTCGCCGTGCTCCTTGGCGATCTCCTCGAGGATCGGGCCGACCTGCCGGCACGGACCGCACCACTCGGCCCAGAAGTCGACCAGGATCGGCTTGTCGGACGCCAGCACGGTGGATGCGAAGTCGGCGTCGGTGACTGCCTGGATGTCTGCCACGGTGAAGCTCCTTGCGAAGGTGGTCGAAGGCCCGATCTGGGCGAGGTCATGCGTCAGGAGGAACGCACCCGACCGCTGGGTCATTCCCGACTCAGGCGGGGATGCCGGCTTCCCGGTCGGCGAGAAAGCGCTCGGCGTCCAGTGCCGCAGCACACCCGGTCCCGGCTGCGGTGACCGCCTGACGGTACGTGTGGTCCACCAGGTCCCCGCAGGCGAAGACGCCGGCCAGGTTGGTGCGTGTCGAGGGGACGTCGACCAGGACGTACCCTTCGTCGTCGAGCTGGATCTGGCCCTTGATGAGCTCCGAGCGGGGGTCGTGCCCGATGGCGATGAACAACCCGGTGACGTCGAGGTCACGCGTGTCGCCGGACACGGTGTCGCGCAGTGTGACGCCGGTGAGCTTGTCGTCGCCGTTGACGGACTCGACAGCACTGTTCCAGGCGAAGTCGAGCTTGTCGTTGGCGACGGCGCGGTCGCGCATGATCGCCGAGGCGCGCAGCTCGTCGCGTCGGTGGACCAGTGTCACCGACCTGGCGAAGCGGGTGAGGAAGGTGGCCTCCTCGACGGCTGAGTCACCGCCCCCGACGACCGCGATGTCCTCGTCGCGGAAGAAGAAGCCGTCGCAGGTGGCGCACCAGCTGACGCCATGGCCGGACAGGCGGTCCTCGTCGGGCAGGTCGAGCTTGCGGTACCCCGACCCCATGGCCAGGATCACCGTCCAGGAGCGGTGTTCGCTGCCGTCGGCGAGCCGGACCACCTTCACCTGGTCGGTCAGGTCGACCGAGACGACGTCGTCGGCGACCAGCTCGGCGCCGAAGCGCTCGGCTTGCGCTCGTAGGTTGTCCATCAGGGCCGGACCCATGATGCCCTCGGGAAAGCCCGGGAAGTTCTCCACGTCGGTGGTGGTCATGAGCGCGCCACCGGCAGTGACCGACCCCTCGAAGACGAGTGGCACGAGATTCGCGCGGGCGGCATAGATGGCGGCGGTGTATCCCGCCGGACCGGACCCGATCACGATGACCTCGCGGATGTCGGTCCGGTTCGGCCCGGTGCTGACTCCAGTGGTGTCGACCGACACGGAACTCCTCCAGGGTGACCTGACCGGGACGACGTGTGAGCGGTCGGTGCGCGGGCTCAGTCCCGGTGCGCTGCGTACAACGCATGGTAGGCGCACGGGATTCCCGCCGGTCGCCTACGGCAGGTCGATCGGCTGCTGCTGGAGGATGGTCGCCTCGTCACCCTGGCAACGGAACGCGACGGCCTGCTGGGGACCGCCGCCGACTGGGCTGCCGTAGACCAGCAGGTACGCCGACTCGCCGTCGTAGAGGATGGCGGTCCGGAAGGTCGACTCCACGGCACCGTCGCAGACCGGAGCCACCCGCTCGCCCAACCTCTCGGCGGGCAGCGTGAGCGGCTGCTGGAGGGTCTGCGGATCGGCGGCGGTGACGGCGAGATCCTCCTTGGTCGCGGGCTCGGCGTCGGCGTACAGCGTCTTGACCTGCGACGCGAACTCGGCCGAGGTCAGAGCCGGTGGTCTGTCGGTCTGCTCGAGGCTCTCCGGAGACTGCGACCCACCTTCGTCATCCTCTTGCTCCGACAGGGACTCCGGTGACGCTGCGGCTGTGCGCCCCTCCTGTGCGGCCGGCGCGTCGGCCGCACCGTCGAGCGAGTCGTCCTGGCCGCCTCGGTCGAGCACCACCGGGGCGGCTATCGCGATGATCCCGGCCGTGGCGGCTGCGGCCATGGCGGGCACCAGCCAGCGCCGGTGACGCGGCAGCCCGCCGACCCGGTCGGCTGCGGATGCGGCAGCGCGGTCCTGGGACTCACGTGCGAGCGCGGCGTCCACCCGGGCGACGACGTCGGCCGGCATCGGCTCCATCGGGGTGGCGGCGAGCAGGCGGGGGAGCGTCTCGAGCTCGGCCACGAGCGCAGCGGTGTCGGGGTCCTCGGCGATGTGCCGCTGCACCTGCGCCCGAGCGTCGTCGTCGAGCAGGCCTTCGACGTAGTCGGCGAGGACGTCCACCTCAGGACGGCGGATCGGCTCAGCCACGGTGGTCACCTCCGGAGCGTTCGGGTGCGGACGCAGGTGCGCGCCTCGGGGATGAGACGGACGTGGACGCCGAGCGGTTCCCCCGCTCGCGGGCCGGATCCCGGCCGCTGGTGTCGGGTGGGCTGAGTCCACCGTCCCGCAGCTCGGAAAGCATGGGTACCAGCTTCGCCCGGGCACGCGCGCAGCGGCTCTTCACGGTCCCGGTCGGGCAGCCGAGCAGTTGGGCGGCCTCGCCGACCGAGTAACCCTCCATGTCGACGAGCACCAGCGCATTGCGGTGTTCGGGGGTCAGCGAGCGCAGGGCGGCGAGCACCAGCTGCCGGGTCTCGGTCTGCTCGGCCGTGTCCTGCGCGCCGTGGGCTCGGTGACCGAGGATCTGTGCGTGGTCCTGGTGCTCGGGCAGCGGCTCGGACGGGCGGGCGCGGGTGCGTCGGACCCGGTCCAGACAGGCGTTGACCACGATCCGGTGCAGCCAGGTGCTGACCGCTGCGTCACCCCGGTAGGTGTCGGCACGTCGGTACGCGGAGACCAGCGCGTCCTGGACCGCGTCGGCGGCCTCCTCGCGGTCACCGAGGGTCCGGGTCGCCACTGCCCACATGCGGTCACGGTGCCGCGACACGATGACACCGAACGCGTCCGGGTCGCCCGCCAGGTGGGCCGACATGAGCTCCCGGTCGTCCAGCACGGCGAGAGTGTCCGGCGGACGGGACCGGGTCATCGGGCGGGGCCCTCGAAGCTGATCTCGTTGACGACGCCACGATAGAAGTTGGGCGACTCCTCCGGCAGCGAGGTCAGCCACAGCACGACGTAGCGCGTGATCACCGTGGGCTCGAGCCGCTGGCGGCTCATGGTCCCCGCTGCCTCGACGGTCCGGACCGGCGCGCCGAGGCCGATGACGTCGGTCGGCGGCTCGCTCGCGTCAGGTGCGGAGGCGTAGAGCGAGTACGAGGTGGGCGACCCGGTGAAGGCGACCGCGACCTGGGTGATCGTGGTGTCCGGTCCGAGGTCGATGACCAGACCCACACCATCCTTGAGGTTACCGAGCTCGGGGCTGCCCTCGTACTGCCACGTCTGCCAGGCGGTCTCCGGATCACCGTCGTACGCGAACGGCACCAGGTCGGGGTTCTCGGTACCGTCGGTCCCCTGCGGGTCGAGGTCGACGACGTCCCGGATCGGCAGCGTCTCCACGGACATGTTGCCGCCACCATCGGTCGGCGCCTCGGCGCGACGCTCGGGCGGACTCAGGGCCTGGGGCGCGTCGTCGACGGAGTAACGACCGACGAAGAATGCCAGGCTCGCGGCCAGGACCACCAGGAGTGCGACTGCGACGCCGATGAACTTCCAATGGCTGCCGATGCCCTTGGCGATCCTTCGCGCCGCCGGTCGACGATCCGGTGACGCGTTGCGCCTCGCCGGGCGGGCCCGCGGCCGCGACGGGAGCAGCGCCGGTGGCGGGCTCGGGGTGGCCGCGGTCGGGCCGATGTCGTTGACAGCTGAGATGTCCCACCGGCTCGGCTGGGTGTCGGCCAGGTGCAGCTCGTCCTCGCCGACCAGCCGCAGCTCGGTTGCCACATCCCGGGCGGTCACCAGAGGCGTGAGGTGGTGTCGCGGCGGTTCGCCGAGGATCCGGTCGCAGATCGTGTCGATGTCACGAGACACACCGGCACGGACCTGTCGCGGTCGCAGCAGCCGTCCGTGCTCGGTCGGCGCAGGGGGCAGACCCAGGTCGGGTGACCCGGGCCAGCGGGCGACCAGACAGGCGTAGAGGATCCGTCCCAGGGCACGGCGGTCGGCGAGCTCGGCGGCGTACTGCCCTGCGGTGTCAGAGGTGACCAGACCGGTGTGCGCGTCCCTGCCGGTGCCGGCGCGTTGCGCCGGGACCCGCTGGGCCAGCAACGCGTGGTCGGTGGCCAGGCCGTTGATCCGGACGGCCCCCGTGTCCTTGACCAGGACGCTGGCCAGGTCGAGACGCCGGTGCTGCACCCCTACCTCGTGCGCTGCGGCAAGCGCGTGCGCCAGCTCGGACACGAGGTTGGCAGAGCGGCGGTTGTCCAGCGGCCCCTCCTGCAACAACGTCGCGAGCGGGACCGCGCGGGCCCACTCCCGGATGGTGTACGCCACGCCGTCGTCATCCTCGGCGACGTCCAGGACAGCCAGGATGCGGGGGTCGGTCGCGCGGGTCGAGCGTCGTGCGGCCTCCAGAAAGGCGGGGCAGCGGGGGTCGTGCGCATCGAGCATCTGGACGCCGACCGAGCGGTTCAGGACCAGGTCGAAGGCGCGCCAGGTCTTCGATCCGGCCGACTCACCGACGAGGTCCTCGATGCGGTACCGCCCGGCCAGCGTCGAGCCTGCGGCGACCACCCGGTCAGTCACGTCGATCCCTGCGGCTTCCTCGCTCGTCGTGTCCTCAGATGAGGCACCCCTGCCACTGTAGAAGGTGTGAGTACACCGCGGGCGGGAGTTTGCAGGCACGGTGTCGTCGGCTGCAGGGTCAGCGGGCACGTCGAGTCACCGCTGCAGTGAGCAGGTGCAGCTCCGGCAGCCGGGTCAGCCTGGCCACCAGGACGTACGTGAACACGCCGCCTGTCCCGGCGATGGCAGTCATCACCAATGCCGGGCCGGCCGATTCCGCCGGGGCGCCGTAGTCCTCGAGCACCCAGACCAGGCCGAGCGTGCAACCGGCCGCGCAACCGGCCGCGAGCGCCAGCTGCAGCAGGAACAGCAGCATCGACCGGTCCAGGATGCTTCCGACCCGGCGCGAGAGCAGGGTGCCCGACGACAGGACACCCACCAGATACGCCAGCCCGTACGCGAGGGCCAGCAGCGCCGCGACGTGCTCGGGAGGTGCCCCCGTCGTGAACCCGATCGCGGCGCCGATGTTCGTGGTGGCCAGGCCGATCTGCACGAAGAACGGCGTCCGGGTGTCCTCGAGGGCGTAGAAGCCGCGCAGCAGCAGGTAGTGCAGTGTGAAGAGCACCAGCCCGGGCGCGAAGGCCGTAATGGTCTCGCCGATGACCGTGGTGTCGGCGTCGCCGTACCCGAATAGGGCCGCGGCGACCGGCTGACCCAGGCAGGCCAACAGCACCCCGAACGGCACGACCGCGGTGAGCACCAGCCGCAGGGTGTGCAGGATTTCCGCCCGCACCCGCGGCAGGTCGCCGTCGGCGGCCAGCCGCGACAGCAGTGGCATCGTCGCGGTCACCAGTGAGACGGTGATGATGGCGTGCGGGACCTGGATGATGAGGAAGGCACTCTGGTAGACCGTTGCACCGGAGGCCTCACCGCCGTCCTGGGCCGCGGTGATGCTGCTGCCCACGGCGACCCTGCTGATGGCGAAGAAGGCGACCTGGTTGAGGATGACGAAGCCGAACGTCCACACGGCCAGGCGCAGCGTGTGCCCGAGTCCGACGCCCCGGAAGTCGAACCGGGGTCGCAACCTGATCCCCGCTGCACGCACGTACGGGACGAGGACGAGCGCCTGGGCCAGCACCCCGACGCTGGACCCGACGCCGAGCAGCAGCTCCTGCTCGGCGCTGAAGCCGTCGGCCTCGTCGGAGCGCCCGTACAGGGCGATGTATGCCACCAGCACCGAGCAGGCGATGACGTTGTTGAGGATCGGGGCCCACATCATCGGACCGAACCGCTCCCGGGCGTTGAGCATCTGGCCAACCAGCACGAACGCGCCGTAGAAGAAGACCTGCGGCATGCAGTAGCGCATCAGGGTGTACGCCGACTCACGCTGGGCGTTCAGGTCGGCGCCGAAGAACTCGTTGTCGAAGGCAAGCCGAGCCACCAGTGGGACACACACGACGAGCGCGAGCGTCGCGACCCCCAGCACGATCAGCCCGAGGGTCAGCACCCGGCTGGCGTAGGCCTGTCCGCCGTCGGCGTCATTGCGCATGGACCGCACCAGCTGGGGGACCAGGACGACGTTGAAGATGCCGCCGGCGACCAGGATGTACAGCGAGTTCGGGATCGTGTTCGCCTGGGTGAAGATGTCGGCGTCGAGGGACTTGCCGATCGCGGCGAGCAGCAGCGCGGCCCGCAGGAAGCCGGTGAGCCGCGAGAGCACCGTGCCCAGTGCCATGAACATGCTGGCCGACAGCAGGCGTGAACCCGTGTCGGTGGACCCCGGGGTCAGATGGCTCACGAAGCGACCTGGTTGCGGCGCGAGGCGACGATGCGCCGGCCGAGCCGGCGGACCACGAGCAGGACGAGGAAGAGCCCCCCGGCCCCGAACGCGATCCAGATGACGGCACCGACCACGCTGCTGCGCAGGTTGAAGGTCGCCGGTCTCCCGAACGTACGTCCGTTGGGTGCCACCAGCCTTGCGGTGACCGCTGTGACCGCTAGGTCGGGGGCGCCGACCTCGAGCGTCAGCTGGGCGCTGTCCCCGGCATCGATGGTCTCCAGGGGCAGCTCGTCGAAGCGCAGGATGTTCGCGGAGTCGCTGAGCGTCAGCCCCACCGTGATCGGACGTGGCAGGTTGTTGGTGACGGTGACCGGGAAGCTTCCGCTGTCGCTGGACAGCGTCACGAAGTCCGGTCCCTCGACCGCGACCTCGCCGAGCAACCGGTCGAACTGGTCGGCCACGGTGTCGGCGCGCTCGGCGGCCCCCAGTGGGTCGCCGCCCTGATGGCTGGAGACGGTCAACGCAGCCGCCCGGTCGTACCAGCGCAGCAGACCTGACTCGGATCCGAGCAACGACTGCAGGACGGTGGCGCGGCTGCGGATACCGCGCGCCGCCCGCACGACCGGCAGGGACACGTCGACTGCCTCCTCGGCGCCCAGCTCCTCCGGATACACCGGCCGTGCCAGCGCTCGGTCCTCGTCGTCCGGCAGCTGTGCGGCGGCTGATGCCCAGCTGATCCACGGCGTGCCGAGCTCGTCGAAGAGGTCGCCACCCGCCAGGCCGACCCCTGGGTCCCAGTCAGCTTCGGGAAGGTACACCAAGCCGGGTGCAGTCGAGGCGTCGTCGCTGGCCGCCGCGTCGAAGGCCAGGACCGCCGTCTCGCTGAGCAGCCGCTGCCGGATCTGCAGCAGGCTGTCGGTGATCCCCGGCTCCGGACCACCTTGGCGCAGGCTCTCGTCGGCGACGACGACAGGGGCCGCGCCGCGACGGGCGATCGCGTCCTCGTCCGCGAGCCAGGCGCCGGCACCCTCGGTGGCGTCCCATCCGCTCAGCTGCTCGCTGCCCAGCACCACCGTGCGGCGACGCGCCAGCGGGGCCAGCTGGTCGGGCTGCAGGTCACCGGCGGGCAGCAGCACCTGATCGGCCTCGAGGCCGGCCCGCGCAAGGGCGAGGGCACCCATCCGGGTGATGGAGCGTTGCAGGGACCGGCTGCCCAGCTCACGCACCGCGGTGAGGTCCGCTGCGCCGTAGGGCTCGGCCAGCAGCTCCACGGTCGACGTGACAGAGCGCAGGTCGGCGAGGAACTCCGCGGCGTACCGTCGCTGCGCGGTGGACGCGACACCGTCCACGGGCGTTTGCAGATCCGGTTCGTCACCGTCCTCCCCGGCGCCGCGTGCCTCTGGCGGTGAGAAGTCGTCGGCCACGACCGCGAGCAGCAGGTCGATCAGTGCCGGGTCCAGCAGGACAGTTGTCTCGCCGGTCTCAGCCGTGGCGGCGAGCTCGAGCAGGTTGCGCATCCGACCGCCGGGAGCAACCTGGGCGAGGACACCGTCGAGATCGGCGTACGTCCCGTCCGGCTCGCGCACCAGGGGCGTGCGCAGCGGGAGCAGGACGGTGAGGTCCACGGGGGGCAGCTCCGTGGCGGTGGGGACCAACGGCATCGTGGTGCGGACACGACCGGCGGTCACCCGCTCCACGTCGGCCAACACATGGACCCCGACCGTGTAGACGCCCGCCGGAGCCGCGTCCAGGTCCAGGAGACGGAACGGCACCTCGAGTGAGTACCCCACACTTGCACCCGCACCGAGGTCACCGACCTCGTCGAAGAAGCCGATGTCGGCGATCCGCTCACCGGTGACCGCGTCCGGCTCGCTGACGAGCACCGTGTCCAGCGCATCCGGCGTCGCCACCGGCACCCGGTCGAGCACCAGGTAGACCTTGAGGTTGGTCCAGTCCTTGTCCTCGACGTCGGTGATCGTGCCGGTGACCTGGACCGGAGTCCCCGGCTGCAGGCGCGACGGGCTCAGCGACGCCATCGTGACCTCGAGACCGGAGGTGACCGGTTCCCTGCTCGGGGCAGCGGTGAGCGCCGTGCCCACCGACCTGTCCGGTGCCGCGATCGTCAGACCGGCCAGCACGACCGCACCGAGGAGCACGAGTGCGATCAGGGGACGGACAGCGGGCGTGCAGGGTCTGCGCACCTCGCCGCTCACCGCGGCCCGACCACGCTGGACGACACGTCGCCATGTTAGAGCGTCGACCCTGGCGCCCGATCGGCTCCGACCGCGTGTTCGGGAGCGGGTTGGACGCCCAGGTGACATCAGGCTCCGATAAGGCTAGCCTCACCTGACATGTCGGTGACTCTGGACGCACCACCGTGCACGCTCAGCGCGCGGGACCTGGTGCTCGGCTACCACGGCACTTCCGTTGTCCACGATGCCAGCCTGGAACTGAGGGCTGGGTGGGTGACGGCGCTCGTCGGCCCCAACGGCAGCGGCAAGTCGACGCTGCTGCGGGCGCTGGCGCGCTTGCATCCCCCATCAGTGGCGCCGTGCTCCTCGGGGACGGGTCGGACGCCTTGCTGCTCGGAAGCCGGGGCTCACTGATAAGGGTAGCCACCCTGACTGACTTTTCGTTTCGAGTGACCTCGGGCATAGATGATGACAGTGGCCGGTGGACACTACAGTGGTCGCCCGTGCCAACCCCACACGAAGCCCTCGACGCCTTGCTCGCCGGTGCCCCCCGCATGGTCGAGCTGGCCGGGAGGTTCGCGGCCGCCGGGCACGAGCTGGCGCTGGTCGGCGGGCCGGTCCGGGACGCCTTGTTGGGGCGCGTCGGCACCGACTGGGACCTCGCCACGTCGGCCCGGCCGCAGCAGAGCGAGCAGGTGCTCAGCGGGTGGGCGGATGCTGTCTGGGACATCGGGCGGGAGTACGGCACGATCGGTGCCCGCAAGGACGGCCTCGACCTCGAGGTCACCACCTACCGTCGAGACACCTACGACCCGGACACCCGAAAGCCCGACGTCGACTACGGCGACACGCTCGAGGGCGACCTGGCCCGTCGGGACTTCACCATCAACGCGATGGCCCTGCACCTTGCCGACCGGCTCTTCGTCGACCCCTTCGGCGGCCTGGGCGACCTCTCCCGGCAGGTTCTACGGACGCCGAGCACCCCGGAGCAGTCGTTCTCCGACGATCCGCTGCGCATGCTGCGCGCGGCTCGCTTCACCGCAGCGCTCGGCTTCACCGCCGACCCGGGCGTGGTCGAGGCGATGACCGAGTTGGCCGAGCGGATCACGATCGTCTCCGCCGAGCGGGTCCGCGACGAGCTGGTCAAGCTGGTCACGTCCCCGCGTCCACGCGACGGGCTCACGCTGCTGGTCGACACCGGCCTGGCCGACCAGGTGCTGCCCGAAGTCTCGGCGCTGCGGATGACCAAGGACGAGCACAACCGGCACAAGGACGTGTACGAGCACTCGCTGACCGTGCTCGACCAGGCAATCGCGCTGGAGTTCCGGCTGGGCGGGGGGCCTGACTTCGTCTGCCGCTTCGCCGCGCTCATGCACGACGTGGGCAAGCCGGGCACCCGCAGGTTCGGCGACGACGGTCAGGTCACCTTCCACCACCACGACGTGGTCGGCGCCACGATGACCAGCAAGCGCATGAAGGCGCTGCGATTCTCCAGCGAGCAGGTGAAGGCGGTCAGCGCGCTGGTCGCGCTGCACCTGCGGTTCCACGGGTACGGCGAGGGACAGTGGACGGACTCGGCGGTACGCCGCTACGTCCGCGACGCAGGCCCGCACCTCGAGCGGCTGCACGTGCTGACCCGGGCCGACTGCACCACGCGCAACCGGCGCAAGGCAGCCCGGCTGCAGAGAACCTACGACGCGCTCGAGGAACGTATCGCCCGGCTCGCCGAGCAGGAGGAGATGGCTGCCGTGCGCCCGGACCTCGACGGCAACCAGATCATGACCATCCTCGGAATCGGCCCCGGGCGGGAGGTCGGCGAGGCGTACCGGCACCTGCTCGAGGTTCGGCTCGACCAGGGCCCGCTCGACGAGACCCGGGCCCGCGAGGAGCTGCTGGCGTGGTGGGCGACCCGACGGCGCGCCTGAAAGGCGGGTTCACCCGGCGCGGACTATCGTGACGCGGATCACACCGCCGACGTGGCAGGAGCCGTCATGTCCACCGAGCAGCAGCCCAGTCCCACCCGTACCGACGTCGACCAGGCCTTCTTGGGCCACACGACCTACCGCAGCCTCGGCGAGCAGCAGCTGTCGCCCGCCGAGGAACGCTTCGAGAAGGCACGACGTACGACCGGCTTCGTGCTGGCGCCCCTGGTCAGCGTCGTGTTCTGGTTCCTGCCGCTGAACCTCGACGACACCCAGCAGGGGCTGGCGGCGATTCTGCTCGGGGTGGTGATCCTGTGGGTCACCGAGCCGGTGCCTATCCCGATCGGCGGTTTCATCGGCATCGCCGCGATCGTCATCACCGGCGTGGTTCCGGCCGATGAGGCGCTGACTCCGTTCGGGTCGTCCACGGTCTTCACGTTCATCGGTGCGTTCATCCTGGCCCAGGCGATGCTCAAGCACGGCCTGGCCAAGCGGTTCGCGATGTTCGTGCTGTCGGCACCCGGGGTGGGTAACTCCACGGCCCGGGTGATCATTGCCTTCGGGTTCATCACCACCCTGCTGTCCGCGTTCGTGTCGAACACGGCGACTGTGGCGATGCTCCTTCCCACCGCCATCGGCATCCTCACCGTGATCGCCAAGCTGCTGCAGGACAAGGGGATGGTCGCCGAGGACTTCGACCCGCTGCGGCTGCGCGTCGGGGTCGCCCTCATGCTGATGCTCGCCTACGGCGCCAGCGTCGGCGGCCTGCTCACGCCGGTAGGCTCGCCCCCCAACCTGATCGGCCGCGACCTGATCGAGCAGCAGACCGGTGAGCGGATCTCGTTCCTGGACTGGATGATCATGGCGCTGCCGATCTGCGCGTTGATGTTCGTGGCGCTGGCGGTCATCCTGCTGCTGCTCAACAAGCCGGAGATCAAGCGGATCGAGGGCGTCGAGGAGTACGTCCGACGCGAACGACACGAGCTGGGCCCGTTGAAGGTCGCCGAGCGCAACGCGCTGATCGCCTTCGGGGTCACGGTGACGCTGTGGATCACCCCCGGCATCGTCGCGCTGGTCGTGGGCACGGACTCCTCGACGTACGAGACGGTCAGTGGCCGGCTCGACGAGGGCGTCATGGCGGTGCTCGGGGCCTCGCTGCTCTTCGTGCTGCCGACCAGCTGGAAGGACCGCGAGTTCACGCTGAACTGGAGCGACGCAGCCAGGATCGACTGGGGCACGATCATGCTGTTCGGCACCGGCATCATCTTCGGTGCCCTCCTGGAGAGCACCGGCCTGGCCGAGACGATCGGCAACGGTGCGTTCGAGGCGATGGGGATCAACAGCACGATCGCCATCACCGCATTCGCCATCGCCCTGGCGATCCTGGTCTCGGAGACCACCAGCAACACCGCCTCGGCGGCCGTGGTGGTGCCGATCGTCCTGTCGCTCGCGATCGCGGCCGACATCAACCCGTTCGTACCCGCCCTGGCGGCCACCTTCGCCGCGTCCTTCGGGTTCATGCTGCCGGTCTCCACGCCGCAGAACGCGGTCGTCTACGGCTCCGGCGTGGTGCCGATCACCAAGATGATCCGGTCGGGAGCCTCCTTCGACGTGCTCGGCGCGATCCTGATCCTGCTCGCGCTGCCGCTGATGGTGGCCGTGCTCGGCCTGGGCGGGTAGCCCAACCGCCCGTCCGTGAGTTCGGTGCGCCCCGTCCGTGAGTTCGGTGTGTCCCGTCCGTGAGTTCGGTGTGTCCCGTCCGGGAGT
>Ga0136627_1000007_pt1 | contig 52791 bp, 50 predicted proteins | sample AntDrymUQ4892206_2_FD_104652 | JGI IMG/M metagenome (GOLD analysis project Ga0136627, IMG submission 104652) | Polar desert sand microbial communities from Dry Valleys, Antarctica - metaG UQ489 (22.06) | ecosystem: Environmental > Terrestrial > Soil > Desert | place: Antarctica: Dry Valley... | reverse complement strand
GCCACCTCTTCGTGACCTCTGGTCCGGGCGGCGGAGGCGGCTGAAGCTCCGGCAGCGCCCGGTGATCCCGGTACTCGAAGAGGTGGCGGAAAGCGGCCAGACCGGTTGCGGTGTCCTCGAGCACGGCCACACCGGCGGCGCGCACCTCGGCGGCCGTCGGCGCATCGATGGCCGAGGAGAGGTTGCTGATCACTGCGAACGGCTTATCGGTCGCGAGGGCGATCCTCTTGACCAGGGGCGCGTAGCTCGCGTCGGGGTCGTCATTCTTGAGATCCGCGACCATGGCCAGACCCGCCGTGTCGTCGTCTGCGAGCAATGCCGTCGTGCACTCGCCGAAGATCCGGTCGGAGTCATTGCCCGTGCCCCACGCATCCAACGGATTGACCGCCGGCAGTCCGGGTTCGAGCGACTCGGTCAACGCTGCACGGGTGGCCGCCGAGATATCGGCGAAGCGTACGCCGACCTCGGCGGCGACGTCGATGAGATGGGCGCGCTCGCCGCCGGAGTCGTGGATGGTGGCCAGGCCCCCCGGCCCCGCCCGACGACCTGAGGACATCAACTCCAGAACGTCGGCCATCTCGTTCATGGTCTTCACGCGCATGACTCCGTGCGCGTCGAACAGCGCCTCGTAGGCACCCTCCTCACCCGCAAGCGCTCCCGAATGAGCGGTGACCAACCGCCGCGCCATGGCCTGGGTCCCGACCTTGAGCGCAACGACCGGGACGTCGCGCTCTTCGGCCACAGCCACTGCGTTGCGGAAGCTCGCCGGGTCGCGCACGCTCTCGATGAACAGGGCGATGACCTTGGTGGAGCCACGCGCCAACGCGTGCAACATGTAGTCGGCGACGGTGGTGGTTAGTTCCTGCCCGCTCGAGACCGCGAGGTTGAAGCGCAGTCCCCTGTCGTTGTGCAGCAGCGCAGTGAAGGCCGAGCCCGACTGGGCGAGCCAGGTGATGCCTCCCGGCTCGAGTTCCTCTTCCGGATAGGCGAGCGCCCGCAGTCTGCGTTCGACGTCGACAAAGCCCATGCAGTTCGCCCCGCAGATGGTGATGCCGGCGTCGTTGGCGATACGAGTTAGGGGTTCGAGCAGAGTCGGTTCGCCCCGGTCATCGTGCCCACTGGCAAAGATGACGGCGGAGCCGACTCCCGCATCGGCGAGCGCTTTGACCTGATCCTCGAGCACCCGGTTCGGTACCAGCACAAGCGCGAGGTCGACGGGAGGCGTGTCATCGATCGATGGATAACAAGTCAGCCCGCTCAGTTCCTCGTAGTTCGGGTTGACAGGGTAGACCTCGCCGTCGAAGCCGCCGCTCACCAACTCATCCAATGCGTGCCAGCCCGACGAACCCCGTCGCGCGCTGGCGCCGATCACGGCCACCGACCGCGCACGGAACATCGAGTCGAGCGCCGTCGCTCGAGGGGCGGTCACTGGGCTCGGCGGAAACGACGCCTGCGATTGTCCCGGCGAATCTGCTTCACGCAGTTGTAGGCGGGGATGCCGCAGACTCCCCCGCCTGCATGCGTCGCAGACGACGCCTGGTAGAGACCCTTGATGGGTGTGCGGTAGTCGGCGTATCCGGGGGCCGGTCGCATGTGGAAGAGCTGGTCTACGGACAGCTCACCGTGAAAGATGTTGCCCCCGATGAGGCCGATCTCCTGCTCCATGTCGTAGGGGCCGAGCACCTGGCGATGAACGATCGAGTCCTTGAAGTTGGGAGCGAGCTCGTTGTAGCCGTCGATCACCCGGTCAGCGTAGGCCTCGAGCTCGTCACGGTGCGGTTTCTCCGAATACTCATGAGGAACCCACTGCGTGAACAGCGACATGATGTGGTAGCCCTCCGGACATAGCGTCTTATCGAACACCGTTGGTATGACGCCGTCGGAAAAGGGTGCCTCGGCCGGGCGGCCCTCGCGCGCGTCCTGGAAGGCCCGCTCGATGTAGTCGACCGAGTGAGCGAGCTCGATCGCGCCGCCGTGATGCTCGGCCACCTGCGTGCCCGGGGTCGCGGTGAAGTTCGGAAGCTCGGCGAGCGCGAGATTGACCTTGACGGTTCCGCTGCGCGAGCGGAACTTCTCGATCTCGGATACGAAGTCCGCCGGTAGATCGTTGCGTTCGAGCTGCTCCAGGAACGTGATTGCCGGGTGAATCGCAGTGACGACGGTTTCGGCGCTGAGCTCCTCGCCCGATTCGAGCACGACACCGGTGGCCCGGCCGTTGCGCGTGCGGATGCGCTCGACGCGCGCGTTGCAGCGGACCTGAGCGCCGAAGGACTCGGCCGAGCGCCTGCACGCGTCGGCGACGGCTCCCATGCCCCCCTCGGGATAGCCCCAACTGCCCATGCCGACGCCGGCGTCGCCGATCTCGTGGTGCGCCATGACGTAGGCGGTTCCGGGTTCGGCCGGACCGGCCCAAGTTCCGATGATTCCATCGACCGCGAGGGCGGCCTTGATCTGGGGTGATTCGAACCAGTCGTCGAGCAGGTCCGAGATGCTCATCGTCATCAGTCGCGTGATGTCGCCGACGCGCTTGACGTCGAGGCCCTTGAAGCGCCAGGCGACCTTCATCAACTCCAAGAGATCACCCGGCTTCTTCGATCCGACGTTGGGAGGGATGCTGAGAAGCAACGGCGCAAGAACCTCGGCGATGCCACCCATCCAGGCGCGCCACTCCGGCAGTGTGTCGGCGTCCCGCTTGGAGAAGTAGCGAACCGAGTCGCGCTCGGCCTCTTCGTCTCCCGACATGGTCAGCGCCGTCCCATCCGGGAAGGCGAGGTGATACGGACCCATCGGGAAGACCTTGTAGCCATGTTCCGGAAGCCGCAGGTCGTTGATGATGTGGTCCGGCATGAGGCTCATCACATAGGAGTAGGTCGTGACCTTGAACTCGGGAGCGTCGGGCCACGGCGTGTCGGTCGCGGTCGCGCCGCCGACCTTGTGACGGGCCTCAAGCACGACGACCTTGGCTCCCGCGCGCGCCAGATAAGCAGCGGCTGTGAGCCCGTTGTGCCCTCCACCGATGACGATTGCGTCGTAGTCGTTGTCCCGCACGAATACCCCGATCCGGTCGTCGTAGCCCGAGCGGCTAGGTGCCGCCGCCGGGCTATTTCCTGAACCGCTGTTCAATGCAGATTACCCGCCGGGATGTGCCCGTCAAGCCCTGTTCACCCCCCGGAGCAGGTGCTACTGTTCGTTCCGTAAGGTCCGTCCTTGAATAACCGTTCACCAGGCGGAAAGAGGCATGGCGAAGAAACCCACCTACTCAAAGGAACGGAAACAAGAGATTCTCGAGGCGGCCGCCCGCGTCATCGGCGAACGTGGCTTGTGCGACACGCGTATCGCCGATATCGCCGAGCAAGCCGGAACAAGCGCAGCGCTGGTCATGTACTACTTCGAGTCGAAGGACCGGCTCTTGACCGAGGCGCTGACCCACAGCGAGGATCGCTTCTACTCACAGGCCTTCAACAAGCTCACCACTTTGCCCGGGGCGCGCGAGCAACTCACCCACCTCATCGAGATCTCCATTCCTCCCGAGGCAGACGACTGGCCTCTGTGGATCGAGTTGTGGTCGCGCGGGCTGCGCGATCCCGAGACCGCCAAGAAGCGCGCCGTGCTCGACCGTCGCTGGCGTTGGACCATCGCCGATGTTGTCCGCACGGGTCAACGTGGTGGCGAGTTCGGTGACCTCGATGCGGATGACTTCTCATTGCGACTGGCCGCCCTCATAGACGGTCTCGCCCTGCAGGTCGTCCTCCAAGACGAGGAGGTCACATCCGAACGCATGCGCGCTGTGTGCATTGATTTCTCACAGCGCGAGCTCAAGGTCGAGGAGAAGAGCACAACAGGAACAGGGTGATTTTAGAGACGTTCTCTGACGGAGGGCGCCTGGGGGAGGGAACCTGGATGGTGTTTCACCCAAGAGAGGGATGGAACGGACGCAAGCGGTCGCCATGGGACCGGCCGATGTCGCGCCGTCGCATGATCCGTCTTTCAGCGAGCGCAGTGATAACCGCTCAACTGCTGGCAGCATGTGGCGACTCGTCGAGTGGCTCGTCCTCGTCGAGCGCGGTCAAGATCGGAACACCAGAGGATCCGATCGAGCAACCACTCTTCGACGACAATCCCGCGATCGAGTCCGACCTCCAACCCGAGGACGGCCCCCTCAAGATCTTCAACTGGGCCGACTACCTCTGGCCGCGGGTGATCAACGACTTTTCTGAGGAGTTCGGTGTCGAGGTCGAACTCACGACCTTCTACAACATGGAGGAGGCGACCAGGAAGCTGCGCACCGGCGATCTCAACTTCGACGTCTTCTTCCCCACCGCAGAAGTGCTTCCGAAGTTCGTCGCCGGCAAGCTCCTGCAACCCTTGAACCACGATTACCTACCGAACCTGTCGGGCAACGTCTGGGAAGAGTTACAGGACCCGTACTTCGACGTTGGCTCGCGCTACACCGTCCCCTACACCGTCTACCAGACCGGTATCGGCTGGCGCACGGACATCGTGGATGCCGACATCGAGTCCATGGATAACCCGTGGGACGTCTTCTGGGATCCTTCATATAAAGGTCAGGTGGGGCTCTATGACGACTTCCGCGAGACGGTGGGAGTGGGCCTCTATCGCAGCGATATAAACAACATCAACACCGGCCGGCAGGCCGACCTCGACAAGGCGCGCGATGCGCTCATGGAGCTCGCCGATCTCGTCAATGTTCGCTACACCATCGACGGCGCCTACGCGGGGATGCCCGAGAGCAAGTTCGGCCTGCACCACGCTTGGTCTGGGGACGTCGTCGGAGCTCAGTATTACTTTCCGAAGGGCGAGGATGCGTCGGTGCTGCGTTGGATGTGGCCGCCGAAGAGTGAGGCCTCGACTGCGGGCGGCTACGTCTCGAACGACAGCCTTGCGATCACGCGCGATGGCGAGAATCCCGTGCTCGCTCACATGTTCATCAACTACCTTCTCGACTCGAAGGTGGCCCTGAAGAACTTCGGCTGGCTCGGTTATCAGCCCCCACTGGAGAGCATCGACCCCGCCCAGTTGGTGAGCGAGGGTTACGTGCCCGAGAATCTCAGTTCGGCGATCATCGCCAAGGAGGACTTCGGTTTAGGGCAGGTTCCTGTGCAGTTGCCGCCGAACGTCGAACGGATGTGGCTCGACACATGGTCCCAGGTGCAATCGGGATGATCGAGTCGGCCGAACCCCGCGGAGAAGGGACGAGTGGCGGGCTCGGCTGAGGTCTACTCGCGTAGACGTTGGACCTGGCCCGCGTTCGCAGCGCCGGGCCTGATCTGGCTCATCCTGCTCTTCCTCGTACCCTTTTACGCCATCCTCGCGGTGGCGATGGGGCGGCAGGATCCCATCTTCAATCAGAGCGTGCCCATATGGAATCCCGTGCAGTGGGACCCGGGCATCTTCGGAGAGGTCATGAGCGACATCTTCTCCGGGCAGCTCGGCGTCATCTTCGTCCGCACCATCGCCTACGTCGTGATCGCGTCACTGATTTCGCTATTGATCGGCTACCCCGTCGCCTACTTCGTTGCCCGTCATGCAGGCAAGCGCAAGGTGCTCTACCTCGTTCTGATCCTGACGCCTTTTTGGGTTCCCTACCTGATGCGCATGCTGGCGTGGGTCAATCTTCTCGGAACCGACGGCTACGTCAACGACGCATTGATGCTCGTGGGGCTGCTCGATGCACCACTCGAGTGGCTAAGCGGTCGCTCGGACACCGTGGTCCTTGGGCTCATCTACGGGTACGTGCCGTTTCTGATCCTGCCTCTGTTCGCGGCGCTCGACCGTATCGACGAGAGCACGATCCGCGCGGCGCGCGACCTGGGGGCGAGTCCGTGGCAGGCGTTTCTGCGAGTCACTCTGCCGCTGTCCAAGCAGGGCACCCTTGCAGGACTCGTCATCATCATGCTGCCGATGTTCGGCGACTACTACACGAACGGACTCCTGTCCAAGTCGCCTAACACCCGCATGGTCGGCAACGAAATCGTGCTCTTCATCGAGAGCGGTGGAGGCGGGTCGCGCGGAGTAGCTCTGACCGTGGTGTTGATGGCGTTCGTTGCGGTGCTAATGGCCTACTACCTGATCAGCGTCGCTCGCGCCACGAAGGAGTCGAAGGCATGAGCGTCGATGTCGCCCGGCGACCACGGCCCGTCGGCACGTCCTCTGTGATGCAGCGCACCCGCGCGTGGATAAGCAACCCCTGGGGCAAACCGCGCTGGCTCATCGTGTTCACTCTGCTCTACATCGCCTGGTGTTTGATCCCGGTACTGATCGCCGTGCAGTTCGGCTTCAACGAGGGACGCTCGCGCACCGCCTGGCAGGGTTTCTCGCTGCGGTGGTACTTCGACGATCCCAACCTCTCGGTCTGGAACGATCCCTCCCTTCGCAACGCGCTGTGGCAGAGCCTCAGACTCGCGGCCGCGACCATGCTCGTCGCGACTCCCATCGGGGTCGGCCTTGCGCTCGGACTGGCTCGGTGGCGAGGTCGTGGTGCCAAGCCCGCCAACTTCCTCATGCTCTTTCCCCTCATCACTCCTGAGATCGTCATGGGCATGGCGCTCTTCATCGTGTTCGTCTATCTGTTCTCGTTCATCGGCTTGGGAACGCAGGCCCAGGTCCTCGGCCACGTCACCTTTACGATCTCCTACGTCGTCATCATCGTGCGCGGCCGCCTGTTCGCCATCGGTGGGGAGTACGAGCAAGCCGCGATGGACCTCGGCGCGTCGCCACGGCAGGCTCTGCGCATGGTCCTGCTGCCCATGTTGGCCCCCGCCATCTGGGCGAGCCTCGCCATCGCGTTCGCCATTTCGATCGACGACTTCGTCATCAGCCAGTTCCTGAAAAGTGACGCGTCGACCGAAACCATACCGACGAAGCTGTACAGCGGTCTGCGACTCGCTCCCAGTCCGGCGCTCAACGCGCTGGCAAGCCTTCTCCTTGCGTTCTCGATGTTGGCGATCACCGCCGCCGGGCTGTTCCTACGAAGGGTGCGGAGGCGCGAGGGCCGCAGGGGTTCGGCGGCCGAGGAGCTCGCGCGTCTCGATATCTAGCGATCCGATGGCGGTCGGTGCGGTCGGTGACTAGCCGCATGACCGTACCGACCAGTGCTTTCTCGGGGGAACTTATGTGCAGCGAGCTGGAATCAGGCGCGCATCCCCCCGGCAGAGTCCCCTCGAGCGCTAACGGGTGGCCGGCACGGTGTCCTCGTCGATCCCCGAAGACCCCACGGGGGTCGAATCGGCTCGCAGGACACGCAGGGCGTCGGGAGGAACGAAGACCGACACCGGCGTGCCCGACTCGAAGCCCCGTTCCGCGCCCTGGTTGGCGAGCATGACCTGCACGCTGTCGCCGGTGGCGAGCCGGACTATGAGTTGCGTGACCGCCCCGACGTAGACGACCCGCTCGACCATGGCCGGGATGTGGTTCTCGCCCGTCGCCTCTCGGGCTTCGAGGCGGACGCGCTCGGGGCGAACGACGACCATGACATCGCCTTGTGCGTCGAGGTGACCGCATCCCGCCCGAAGCTCGAAGTCGCCGAGATGAACCCGGCATCCCCCTGCAGAATCAGGGCCCTCGGCTCGAGCGGCCATGAGATTCGAGACACCGAGGAAGTCGGCTACGTAGGCCGAGCTCGGCTCGTCGTAAACCTGCTTGGGCGTACCGACCTGCTCGATGAGGCCCTCCGACATGACCGCAATCCGGTCCGACATCGTCAAGGCCTCTTCCTGGTCGTGCGTGACGTAAATGAAGGTGATACCGACCTGTTCCTGTAGTGCCTTGAGCTCGATCTGCAGAGCTTTGCGCAGCTTCGCATCGAGAGCACCAAGAGGTTCGTCGAGCAGCAGCACCGAGGGGTTCAAGATGAGCGCCCGCGCCAGGGCCACTCGTTGTTGCTGGCCGCCCGACAACTGGTGGGGACGCCGTTCGGCGAAGTCCGAGAGGCGAACAAGCGCTAGCGCATCGTGCACCTTCTTGTTCGTTTCCTCTTTCGACACCTTCGTAAAACGTAGTCCGAAGGCGACGTTCTGAGCGACGTCGAGATGCGGAAACAATGCATAGTTCTGAAACACGGTGTTGACGTTGCGCTTGTGCGGCGGCACGTCGCCGACGTCATGCTCGTCGAGCAGGATGCGACCAGAGGTTGGTCTTTCGAAGCCGCCGATCATGCGCAATGTTGTGGTCTTGCCACACCCAGAGGGGCCGAGCAGCGAGAAGAACTCGCCTGCAGGGATGTCGAGCGTGATGGCGCGCACAGCTTCGATGCCGCCAAAGCGTTTCACCAGATCGACGAGCTGGACGTGCCCCCCCGCCATCCGTCCTCCCCCTTAGTCCTTCAGAGCCCTGGCCATCGTGGCGAAGTTGGCGAGGAAGCGGTCCGCGTCCTCCTCGGTGTGCTGCACCGAGATGAGCCACTGCTCGGACTTGCCCCACGGCGGCAGAAAGACTCCGCCGGCGTGCTGGAAGAGCCAGTGAGCGTGGCTCGTGCGATCGTCGATCGCCAGAAAGTCACGGTAGTTGCGAACGGGCTCGTGCGTGAATGCGATTGCGCCCTTCGCTCCGTAGGAGACGACGTGAGCCGGCAGATCGTAGTCGTCGATGATCTGCTCGGCCCCCGCGACCATCATCTTGTTGAGTCGTCCGACGTGCTCGTAGGTCTCTTGGTCGAGCGTCTCGAGCGTCGCTCTGGCCGCCGCCATCGTCAGCGGGTTGCCGTTGAAGGTGCCCACCTGTTCGTAGCCGCCCTCGGCGATGAAACCCATGACCTCATCGGATCCGCCGATCGCTCCGCAGGGCACTCCCCCGCCCAGAGCCTTCGCGAGGCACACGATGTCCGGGATAACGCCGAACAATCGGGTCGCCCCGCCGGGGCCCGAGGTGAGCCCGGTCTTGACCTCGTCGAACGCGAGCAGCGCCCCGTGTCTGCGAGTGATGTCACGCACTCCCTCGAGGTAGCCATCGTCCGGGCCGATGATGCCGGCGTTCATCATGATCGGCTCGAGGATCATGCCCGCTATGCGCCCTTCGTTCTCGGCGAACACGCGCTCGAGCATCGCGAGGTCGTTGTAGCCAACGATCACGGTGAGGTCGGTGATCGCGGCGGGCAGTCCCGTGCCGGCCTGGGCGCCGACGGGATGATCCGCGGGACCGATCTCGTCGGCCTGGTTGGCGACCGAGACCATCACCGAGTCGTGATGCCCGTGGTAACAACCCTCGACTTTGACGATGAGGTTGCGCCCGGTGAAGGCCCGCATGAGATGGACGGCGTCCATGGTCGATTCCGTGCCGGAGTTCCCGAAACGCCACAACGGGAGCCCCCAGCGCTCAGCGAGCATCGAGGCGACCGCGATCGCGTCCTCGGTGGGTTGGGCGAAGTGAGTCCCCAGCTTGACCCTGGCCGAGACCGCCTCGACCATGGCCGGATGGGCGTGGCCCATGAGACCGACGCCGTAGCCGCCGTTAAAGTCCGAGTACTCGATCCCGTCGACGTCGTAGACCTTCGAGCCGAGCCCGTGGCTGATCCAGATCATCTGGGGTCTGGCGATCTGCCAACTCGACGCCGCACCCCCCGCCATGACCCCGCGCGCCCGCTCGAGCATGGCCGCGGAGGCCGGCTGGCGCGACCTGAAAGCGTCCTCGTGCTCCTCGATCAGCTCGTCGAAACGAGCCAGTTGTCCCTGCGTCCACTCAGCGCTCATCGCGTTGCTCCTTTGAACAGCCATTCAGCATCATTGGGGCCGCGCATCGTCGAGTCACGAGCCGTCGTCTAGCGTCTGACGTCGGAGAAATGAGGAACCGGCTCGCGCACGCCGCCGCTCAGGTAGCCCTGGGCAACCATGAGGTCGAACTCGTAGACCTGGACCTCCTGCTCGGAATAAGGGGCCTGACGGTAGCCCGGTCCTGCGCTGCCCCGTTGGACCGACTCGCACGCGTTCCAGTCCTGGCGATTGGTGACGTCCCAGAAATCGGAGGCAAAGGATGGATCAAAGTCCTCGATGTCGCGCGCCTCGGGCGGAAACAACCACTGGCACTCCACGAAGGTCCGGCCCGGAGAGCGCGGTTCGATGCGATGGGTCATGAGGTAGTCGGGGTGTGGGCTGATGAGCATGTTGGGGAACAGCATGTAGTAGCCGACGTCGCGTGCGGAGTCGTCGTCGAGCCCCCGCAAGCGAACACCGCCACTGCGTCCGTCGAGCGACATGGTCTCGACTCCGGCGCGCAGCTCCATCGTGCCGCCGACCCACAGGCCGGTTGGCTGGATCCCCTCGCCTGAGGTCGGCGAGGTGACCGCGCACAGTTCAGGATGAATCTCGGTGCAGTGATAGCACTCATGATAATTCTCGACGATGATCTTCCAGTTGGCCGCAATCTCATAGCTGTGGCTGGCAGCGACGAACATCCGGCCCGGCTCGTAGGGCGCCAGAATCTCGTCGAGGTTGCCGACGTGACCGTCGAACTCCGGGGCATCGCCCGACGCGTTGACGAAGATCCATCCGTGCCACTCTCGCACTCGCGCCGGACGCAGCGCGTGGTCGGGATCACTCTTGTCGAAGCCCGGCTGAGAGGCCATGCCCGGCCCCCCTTTGAAGCTTCCGTCCAATCCGTAGGTCCACCGGTGATATGGGCACTGGACGGTACTGCGCTGCGCGGCTGCGCCGCACACGAGCAACTCGTGTCCGCGGTGACGACAGGTGTTGTGGAAGGCGCGCAGCTCGCCGTCCTCGGCGCGTGTCAAGAGGATGCCCACACCACCGACGTCGACGGCGCGCTGGCGGCCCGGATCGGCGAGGTCGTCGGCTCTGCCCAAGCAAGTCCACGACGCGGTGAAGAAATGCCTGCGTTCCCAGGCGAGGACCTCGTCCGCTTGATACGCACTTGCCGGCAGCGTCCGCGCGTCGTAGAACGGCTGCGCCGTGGGGCGGAGCTGTGAGCCGTCGATGGGTGCAGGTTGGGTCATGGCGCTGCTCCTCGGACGAACGATCTCTTAGGGAAGATGATGCCACTCGACGGACCCTTCTCCCGCTGTCATCATAGCGGGATGTTGAACGGCTGTTCAGGATCGTGACCGACCTGCTTCTGAGCGGCGGGCTGGTCTATCTCGGAGGAGGCCGCACGACCGAGGCGGTCCTGGTCCGCGGCGACCGCATTGCGGCGGTGGGCGCGCTCGACGACGTCGCCGAGCGAGCCGGCTCCGCTCGACGTGTAGACCTCGAGGGAGGCATGGTCCTGCCGGCCTTCCAGGACGCCCACGTTCATCCCGTCTTCGGGGGGCTCTACCAGCTCCAGTGCGAACTCCACGATCTGCCCTCATCCGAGGCGGTTCTCGAGGCCATCCGTCGCTACGCCTCGGAGCATCCCGGTGACGAGTGGATCCTCGGGGGTGGCTGGGAGCTCCAGCAGTTCGCGCTGGGCCCCGATCGTCGCATGCTCGACGACATCGAGGCCCGCCGGCCGGTATACCTCGTCGATACCAACGTCCACACCGCGTGGGTCAACTCGCGCGCGCTCGAGCTCGCGGGCATCGATCGCAACTCGCCCGATCCTCCCGACGGCCGCATCGAGCGCGACGCCGACGGCGAGCCGACCGGCCTGCTGCACGAGGGGGCCGAGAACGCGGTGCGCGACCTGGCCCCCGCTCCGTCGAAGGAGCAGTACCTCGACGCGCTCCGGCTGGCTCAGCGACAACTGCACGCGTTGGGCATCAGCGCGTGGAACGACGCGTGGATCGAAACCGACCTCCTCGACGCCTACCGCAAGCTCGACGACTCGAGCGAGCTCACCGCGCGCGTCGTGTTGTCCTTGCTGTGGGACCGCCATGCTGGGGAGGCGCAGCTCGACCATCTGCTCGAGATGCGCAAGCTGGGTACGGGCGGTCACCTCAACGCGAACACGGCCAAGCTCTTCTTGGATGGAGTGATCGAGACCTTCACGGCGTCGGTACTCCACCCGTACCTGGACTCGTCCGGTGGCACAACCGAGAACACCGGAATCGACATGTTCGATCCGATCGAGCTCAACCGCTTCTGCACGCTGCTGGATCGAGAGGGCTTCCAGCTTCACTTCCACGCGATCGGTGACCGCGCCGTGCGGCTCGGGCTCGATGCGATCGCCGCAGCTCGGGCGGCCAACGGCACTCGCGACGGGCGTCACCACATCGCCCACGTCCAGTTGGTGCATCCGTACGACGTCTTACGCTTCGGCGAGCTCGACGTCGTCGTGAACGCGCAGCCGTACTGGGCTCAGTACGACTCCGCCATGGAGGACCTGACGCTGGCCTTCCAGACCCCCGAGCGACGCCAGTGGATGTATCCCTTCGGAGACCTACTGAGGGCCGGCGCGCGCATCGCGTTCGGGAGCGACTGGCCGGTGACCACGCCGGACCCGCTTCACGAGATCGAGGTCGCCGTCCGTCGCACGCCGGTCGAGGCTCCGGGGGCCGAGGTGTTCCTGCCGGAACAGCGACTCGACCTCATCACCGCGCTCGATGCGTTTACCGCCGGGTCGGCCTTCGCCAACCGCGACGACGACTCGGGGACCATCAGGGAGGGGCTGCGAGCGGATCTAGCCGTGGTCGACAAGAACCTGTTCGAGCTCGAGGGTCGGACGAGCGAAGCCCGGGTGCTGCTGACGCTTGCCGGTGGCGAGGTCGTGTTCGACGAGGGACTGCTATAGGTGGTCCGGCTAGATGTTCTTGAGGCCGATCAGCCGGTTCAGGAAATCGACGCGCCCGTCGACGGGTTCGCCCTTGATTCTCTCGGCCCGGTCGGCGCTGGCGTACACGCGGGTGGCGAGATTGATGCCGATCCATCGCAGCGGCTCCGGCTCCCATTTCCGAGAACGATGACCAACCCAAGGGAGTCGCACGAGCTCGCTGGCACGCCCGAGCATGAGATCCGCAAGGGTGCGACCCGCGAGGTTCGTCGTCGTGACGCCGTCGCCGACGTAGCCGCCCGCCCATCCGATCCCCGAATCGCGATCGAAGCCGACCGAGCTGTACCAGTCGCGCGGTACTCCGAGCGGTCCCCCCCACTGGTACGTGACGGCGAAGTCGCGCGTCGCGGGCCACAGCGAATGCACGACTCCCTTCAACTGAGAGAAGACGTCGGGTCGTTGTTCGAACTCGGGCTCGATGCGGGAACCGAAGTGATACGGCGCGCCCCGGCCCCCGAGAGCGATGCGGCCGTCGGCCGTGCGCTGTGCGTAAATCAGCAGGTGGCGTCCGTCGGCCATGGTGTAGCGGCGGTTCCAGCCGATCTCCCCCCACACGTGCTGAGGAAGCGGTTCGGTCGCGATCATCAGCGAATACAGCGGGACGAGGTGCCGCCTCATTCCGTCGAGCTGCGCGGTGTAGCCCTCGGTGGCGCGCACGATCAGCGGGGCGGACACCTTGCCCCGGTCGGTGATCACCTTGTGTCGCTCGATCGCCGTCGCCGCCGTGTGTTCGTAGAGCGTGACCCCGAGCCGTTCGATCGTCCGCGCGAGACCGCGCGCCAGGCCGGCGGGGTGCAGCGCGGCACAGTGGGGCGTGAAGGCGGCCCCGAGCGATCCCTCCACGCGCATCGCGGTTTCTGCCTCTTCGGGTTCGAGCCATCTCATGTCGTCCTCGGAGAAACCCCAGGCCCTCTGCTCGTCGACCTCGGCCCGGACTCGTGCGAGTTGCGTCGTGGACGTGGCAAAGGTGAGGGTTCCGGCCTTCTCGAAGTGAGCGTCGATGCCTTCGGTCTGGATGACTCGACCGACCTCGTCGACGGACTCGAACATCGCCCGCTGCAGCGCGATGGCGGCGGCGCGGCCGGATCGCTTGGCGACCTTCCCGTGGGGCGCTGCGAACAGCGCAGAGCACCAACCCCCGTTGCGCCCGGATGCACCGAAACCGGCGAACTCTTTCTCGACGATCGCTACGCGCAGTGTTGGATCGGCCCTCTTCAGGTAGTAGGCCGTCCACAGCCCGGTGTACCCGGCCCCCACGATCGCGACGTCGGCGTCGACATCGCCGCCGAGTGGGGGCCGGGGCGCAAGATCGTCGTCGACCGTGTCCATCCACATGCTGATGCTGCGTGGGTCAGCCATGTCCGAACGATAGAGCCAACCGAGCCCGGAGTACATTTCTCGAGCAGGACAGACCGAAAGGATGCACTCGAATGACCGCACCGGACGTCACCACGGACAAGGTTCAACGCGTGCTAGAGCAGGAACTGGCACGATATGGACAGCGCACGCCAAAATCGGCCGCTCTCTACGAACGGGCCGAGGCCTCGATGCCGTTCGGGGTCGCGTCCTCGTTCCAAGCCGGGGATCCTTATCCGCTCTACATGGATTCCGGGAACGGGAGTCATCTGACCGACGTCGACGGCAACACTTACGTCGACTACCACAACGGATTCGGCGCCATGGCCGTCGGCCACGCCCACCCCAAGGTGCGCGCCGCGATCGAACGAGCGGCTGCAAGCGGCACACACTTTGCCGCGACGACCGAGGACGACGTGGCCCTCGCCGAAGAGCTCAAACGACGCTTCGGAATGGAGAAGGTGCGCTTCGTGAACTCCGGGAGCGAGGCCACCATGGACGCGGTTCGTCTGGCGCGCGCCGCGAGCGGCAAGGACGTTCTCCTCAAGATCGAGGGCAGCTATCACGGGCATCACGACGCGGTCATGTACTCGGTCGTGCCGACCATGGACTCGGGTGAGGCGACCGAGCGCGAGTGGACGGTGCCGTTCTCGCGCGGCATTCCGAAGGGCACCGAGAAGCACACGATGATCGTTCCGTTCAACGACGTCGCAGCGCTCGAGGAGATACTCGCCGAGCACGGTGACGCCATAGGGGCGCTGATCATGGAGCCGGTCATGATGAACCTCGGCATCATCGTGCCCCAGCCCGGCTATCTCGAAGCCGCAAGAGAGCTGTGCACGAAGCACAATGTCGTGCTGATCTTCGACGAGGTCAAGACCGGCGTGACCATCGCTCCGGGCGGAGCGACCGAGTACTACGGGGTGCAACCGGACCTCATATGCCTTGCCAAGTCGATCGGCGGAGGAACTCCCATCGGCGCCTTCGGGGGCCGGGCCGACATCATGGACGAGATCGAAAACGGAGTAGCGGCGCTCGGCACCTTCAACGGCAACCCACTCTCGGTCGCCGCGTCGCTCGCGACCCTGACGGAAGTGCTAACCGCCGACGCCTACGAGCACCTCGCCAAGATGGGAACGCGTCTCGCCCAGGGATGCCAGGAGGCGCTCGACAAGGCGGGCGTCAAGGCGCACACGACCGACCTCGGCTGCAAGGGATCGATCACGTTCAGCGACCGCAAGCTCGTCCACTACGGAGACTTTCGCACCATCGACGACTCGCTGTTCGACGCGTCGTGGTACTGGCTCATCAACCGCGGCATCTTCCAGACGCCCGGCAAAGAAGAGCAGTGGACCATCTCCGTCCAGCACGACGAAGACGACATCGATACCTTCGTTAACGTCTTCGACGAGTACTGCCGCACAGTCACGTCCGCTTAGTTCGAGGCACAGAGACCAAGGGGGAGCAAAGACCGATGGCCACCATGATTCAGAACTTCATCGACGGCGAGCTTCGCGACGCAGCCGAGGGAAAGACGTATGAGCTCATCAACCCGGCCACGGGGGCCACCTTCGCCGAAGCGCCACACTCCGGCGCCGCCGACGTCGACGCGGCCTGCGAGGCCGCTCGACGTGGCTTCGACAAGTGGCGGGACGCGACGCCGAGCGAGCGCAGCCTTGCCCTGATCCGCATCGCCGATGCCATCGAGGCCAACGCCGAGGAGCTGGTTCGGCTCGAGGTCACCAACACCGGCAAGCCCACCGAGCTGACTACGAGCGAGGAGATCCCACCGATGGTGGATCAGATTCGCTTCTTTGCCGGAGCGGCCCGCTGCCTTGAGGGCAAGTCCGCCGGTGAGTACATGGAGGGGCACACCTCCTTTATCCGGCGCGAGCCCGTCGGCGTGTGCGCCCAGGTCACGCCGTGGAACTACCCGATGATGATGGCGGTGTGGAAGTGGGCGCCGGCGATTGCCGCGGGTAACGCCGTGGTGCTCAAGCCCTCTGACACGACGCCCGTGACCACGGTGCGCATGGCCGAGATCATGGCCGAATTTCTCCCGCCGGGCGTCTTCAACGTCATCTGCGGTGACCGCGACACGGGGGCCGCGCTCGTCGGGCACGACATCCCCGACATGGCATCGATCACCGGCAGCGTGCGCGCGGGCATGGCGGTGGCGACGGCTGCGGCCAAGGACCTCAAGCGCGTGCATCTCGAGCTGGGCGGCAAGGCGCCGGTAATCGTCTTCGACGACGCCGACCTCTCCGCCGCTGCCACCGCGATCTCCGAGGCCGGTTACTTCAACGCGGGCCAGGACTGCACCGCCGCGACGCGCGTCCTTGCCGGGCCCGGAGTGCACGATGACTTCGTCAGCGAGATCACGGCGCGCGCCAAAGAGATGAAGACGGGTGACCCCAACGACCCGGACACGTTCTTCGGCCCCCTCAACAACTCGACGCAACTCGAGCGCGTCACCGGCTTTCTCGAGCGCGCGCCGGGCAACGCCGAGGTGACGACCGGAGGGCACAAGGTCGACGGACCGGGATTCTTCGTCGAACCGACGGTCGTGGCCGGATTGCAGCAGTCAGACGAGATGATCCAGAACGAGATCTTCGGGCCGGTCATCACCGTGCAGCAGTTCGACGACGAGGACAAGGCGATCGCATGGGCCAACGACGTCGAGTACGGGCTCGCCTCGAGCGTGTGGACGAAGGACCACGGCCGGGCGATGCGCATGTCGAGGGCGCTCGATTTCGGGTGCGTGTGGATCAACTGCCACATCCCGCTCGTCGCGGAGATGCCCCACGGAGGCTTCAAGCACTCGGGCCACGGCAAGGACCTCTCGATGTACGGCCTCGAGGACTACACCAGGATCAAGCACGTCATGAGCAACATCGAAGCCTGACCAACGGAGGCTCGCTAAGACGACTCTCATGACCTTCTCATCGTGTTCTCAGGGGCGTCGACCATCCTGATCTTCGGGAATCAGTTCTGAGCCGAAGGGGTGTGCGCGAGTATCGACCTCGACTTGAGGGTTCGACCGCGTCGGGCGACGGTCATCGACGCGCCCCTGCCCTCTCGGTTGGGTCGCCTCTTCGCGCCGGTCGACCTCGCCTCACTGGCGGTCTTTCGCACCGCCTTCGGGCTCATCATGTTCTGGGAGGTGCTGCGCTACTTCCACTACGGGTGGATCGACCGTTACTGGGTCGACCCGGTCGTGAACTTCGGCTACCCGGGCTTCGAATGGGTCCGGGCCTGGCCGGGGTCCGGCATGCATCTCCACTTCGTCGTGCTCGGCCTCCTCGCGCTGTGCATCGCGGCGGGCTTCTTCTACCGAGTCATCATCCCGCTCTTCGCGCTGGGCTTCACGTACATCTTCTTCCTCGACCAGACGCGCTACCTCAATCACTTCTATCTCATCATTCTGCTGAGCTTCCTGTTGTGCATCGTTCCCGCGCACAAGATGTGGTCGCTGGACGCGCGCCGCCATCCGGGGCGCGCCGACACGACGCCGGCTTGGACCTTGTGGTTGCTGCGCGCGCAGATAGCGGTCGTCTACTTCTTCGGCGGCGTCGCGAAGCTCAACGGCGACTGGCTGCGCGGCGACCCGATGCGCATGTGGCTCGCCGACCGCACCGAGTTCCCGGTGATCGGTCGGTTCTTTACCGAGGAATCCACCGTCTATCTCTTCTCCTACGGGGCGCTGTTCATCGACCTGCTCGCTCCTGCGCTGTTGCTGTTCGGGCCCGCCCGAGTGCTGATGTTCGGTGCCGTGACGCTCTTCCACCTGCTCAACTACCGCCTCTTCACCATCGGGATCTTCCCGTGGCTGATGATCGCGGCCTCGCTGTTGTTCCTTCCTCCGGAATGGCCGCGTAGGCTGTTCCCTCGTAGTGGGTCGCAACCCATCACGATTAGATCCAAGGTCCACCCGCACGATCGCTGGATCGCCGCCGGGCTCGCCCTCTACCTCGCGCTTCAAGTCCTGATCCCACTTCGCCACCTCGCCTATCCCGGCAACGAGAGTTGGACCGAGGAGGGTCACCGCTTCGCCTGGCACATGAAGCTGCGCGACAAATCCACCGCGGCGCGCTTCTTCGCCACCGACTCGAACTCGGACCAGACCTGGGAGCTCGATCCCGAGGACTTCGCTCAGGACTGGCAGGTCGCGCACATCGTCGACCGGCCGCACATGCTCGTCCAACTGGCGCGCCACATGCGTGACGTGCTGCGCAACCAGGGCTACGGCCATCTGGAGATACGAGCCGAGGTGATGACCTCTCTCAACGGGCGCGCGCCGCAACTCCTCGTCAACCCACGAGTAAATCTGGCGGGAGTCAGGTCAGGAGCTCCGCCGGCCCCCTGGATCGTGCCGCTCCAAGATGGCTAGGCCGAGACCTCGGGGCATCCCTGGTCGCCCCTCCGGTGAACGGCCACACCGCTGAGCGCCTCGCAGACGACTCGGTGCGCCGCCATGGCGGTGATGCCGGCGTGATCGTAGGGCGGGCTTACCTCGACCACGTCCATGCCGGCGAGTCCTCGAGCCACGGTCAGTCGGCGGACCGCGCGAAGGAGCTCCCGCGAGGTCATGCCGCCGGGCTCGGGAGTTCCGGTGCCCGGTGCATAGGCGGGATCGAGCACGTCGATATCGACCGACAGATAGAGATGCTCTGCGTCTGAAATCTCCGTCAGCACGTCGTCGACGACCGCGTCGATCCCTCGCTCGACCACCTCGTTCATGCGATGCCACCGAACCCCATTGGACCGCGCCCAGTTGAACTCGTCGGCGAAGGGCCAGTAACCGCGCAATCCGACCTGGATGAGTCTGGTGCCGGGAATGACCTTGTCGTCGACGAGGTGGCGGAAGGGCGTGCCGTGGCTCCACTTGAGCCCGCCGAGCTCGGTGGCGGTGTCCGCATGCGTATCAAACTGCACGACCGCGACGCTTCCGGCCTCGTGGCGCCCGGCGACCGTGGCGATGTCCGGATAGGCGATGGAATGGTCGCCGCCGAGAATGATGGGCACGGCCGCAGCATCGAGCACGCGCCCGACCGACTCACGAAGAGCCCGGTGGCCGGCGTGGGCGTCGCCGGGTATCACCAGAGCGTCGCCGTGATCGACGATCGTCAACTCCGCGAACGGATCGACCCCGAGTTCCATGTTCCACATCTCGGGACTTCCATCGTCGCTCGCTGTGCGGATCTCTCGGGGGCCGAAGCGCGCTCCGGGACGATAGGTCACGAGATCGTCCATCGGCGCGCCGACGATGGCGACATCCGCGCCCTCTAGGTCGGCGGGCTCGAGCGCAAGCGGCACCTTCTGGAAGGTCAGTCCGCCTGCGTAAGACGGTTCGCCCGGTCTGTTTATCCGCACGAGGTCACATCCGCCGGCCGGCGAACTTCTTTAGGTCTCCCAACAAACCTCGATCCCGCAGCAGCACGACGATCGCGTAGACGACTCCGATCGCGAAGATGAGCGTGCCCATGATGTTGACCTCGGGGGGGACGCCGATGCGCGAGGCGCCGTAGATCCACAGAGGGAACATGCCCGTGCCGCCCGCATTGAAGACGGTCACGACGTAGTCGTCGAGCGACAGCACGAACACGAGCAGGCCCGCAGCCATGATACCGGGGAAGATGAGCGGGAAGGTGATCGTCCAGAACGACGTCAGCGGCGTAGCTCCCAGGTCCTGGGCCGCGTCCTCGAGGTTTGTATCGAGTCCCGACGTGCGCGCCTTGACGGTGACGACCACATACGAGATCGAGAACATGATGTGGGCAAGAATTATCGTCACCAACCCCCTGCCGAAACCGAGGGTCACGAACAGCGACAGCAGAGAGACTCCGAGAACGATCTCCGGAGTCGCCATCGGCACGAACAAGAACAGGTTGAGCGAGCTCCTGCCCCTGAACCGGAAGCGCGTGAGGGCCAGTGCGATCAGCGTCCCGAAGGTCACGGCAACAATCGTGCTGAGCGCGGCGACCGTCAAGGAGTTCTGGAGCGACGTCGTCAGCTCCTGGTTCTCGAACAGGGTCGTGTAGTTGTCGAGCGTGAACCTATTGAAGACGAAGTTGAACCGTCCTACGGGATCGTTGAAGCCGAACAGGATGATGACGGCGACCGGGGTGAAGAGATAGATCATGACGAGCGCGGTGTAGATGCCGAGCCACGGCCCGTGCCTTCGAGCTTCAGGCGGTGCAGGGCGCTTGCCCGCGTCGCCCGCCTGAACGCCTGTGTGGGCTACGGCCATCAGCCCGTCAAATCCTCGGTTCCAAGCGCCCGGGCGTAAAGAAAGACCCCGACGAGAATGCCGATCATAAGCACGAAGGACAGTGCCGAGCCCGTCGGGAAGTCGAGGTTCGTCTGGAACTCACGCTGGATGACGTTGCCGATCATCGTCGTATTGACGCTTCCGAGCAGCTCGGCGTTGATGAAGTCGCCGACCGATGGGATGAAGGTCAGCAATGACCCCGCGAAGACCCCAGGCATGGCCAGGGGCAGAGTCACCTTGAAGAACGCCTGTCTGCGAGTGGAGTAGAGGTCGGACGCGGCGTCGAGAAGGCTGTGATCGAGTCGCTCGAGCGCGACGTAGAGCGGCAAAGCCATGAACGGGAGGAAGTTGTAGATCAGTCCTCCGAGCACCGCCGTCGAGGTCGCCAGCAGTTGCAGGTCTTCGGGCACGAGACCGGCGTTCTTCAAGCTGCCCAGCAGGATGCCGTTGTCGGCCAGGATCTGCTTCCATGCCAGCGTCCTGATGATGAACGGTGTGAAGAACGGCAGGAGCAACAGGAGCAGGTAGAGATTCTTGCGTCGTCCGCCGCGAAACGCTATCCAATACACCATCGGGAAACTGATGAGCAGCGTCGCCACGGTGACGATCAACCCATAGAGCAACGAGCGGTAAATCTGGGTGTCGAAGGCGGCGAACGACTCCGTGTAGTTCTGCCAGTGACCTGTGAAGGTGAACCCACCTTCGAAGGTCCCCTCCTGAAACGAAGTCGACAGCATCGTGAACATGGGCACCACAAAGAAGACCGTTAGAAACGCGACTCCCGGCAAGATCAAGAAGTAGGCGACGCGCCTGCGCCGTTTCTCTCTCAACGCAGGTGCCTCACCCCTGCAGCACCTGCTGGAAGAGGTCGTTCCACTCCTGCTCCTCGTCCTCGTCGAGCACTTTGTAACGGTGCAACTTCGTCTCCATCTCCGGTGTCGGGAACACGAGTGGGCTCTCCGCGACCGGCTTGTAGCCCTTGGTGTCCGCGAGAATTTCTTGGGCGTCCGGCACCGGGCAGATGTAGTTCACCCAGCCGACGATCTGGGCTGCGATGTCCGGCTGGTAGACGAAGTTCATGAACTCGTGCGCGTCGATGGGGTTGACGGCGTTCTGGGGAATCGCCATGTTGTCGACCCACAGAATGCCCCCGTCGTCTGGGACCACGAAGCGAAGGTCGGGGTTGTCCAGAGTGAGCTGGATGACGTCGCCCGACCATGCGATGGTCGCAACGATGTCCTCGCGCGCAAGCGCATCCGCGTACTCGTTGCCGTAGTACTGGCGCACGATGCCGTCGTCGACCTGCTGGAGAAGTTGCTGCTGAACCTCCTCGACGTCCTCGATGGTGGCGGAGTCAAGCTCGACGCCGTTGAGAAGCAACATGAGGCTGATGGTGTCGCGCATCTCGGTGAACATGCCGATTTTGCCTGCGAACTCGGTGTCGAAGAGGTCGCTCATGCTGGTGAAGTCTCGGCCCGTCAGAGCCCGGTTGTAGGCGATCCCGGTGATACCGGACTGCCACGGGATGCTGTATGTGTTGCCCGGATCGTAGTTCGGGTCCTTGTAGATGGCGCCCGCATTGGCGTCGAAGTTTCCGAGCTTGGAATGATCGAGTTCCTCGAGGTAGCCGAGGCGCCCCATCCTGGCGATGAGCCAGTCGGTCACGACGATGAGGTCGTAGTCGATCGGGTCCCCGTTGGCCAGCGGCTCGCGAATGGTCCCGAAGAAGCTGTCGTTGGCCTGGATGACCTCGTCGTAGTTGACCTCGATGTCGGTGGCCTCGGTGAAGTCGATCAGCGTCGGGTTCTCACCCTTGGCTCTGTCGATGTACAGCGGCCAATTGGCGAAGTTGAGCGTGCCGTTGACCTGATCCGTGGTCAGGCCGGCGTTCTCTTCCGAATCCGCATCCTGGCTCTGGCCCTCGATGCCGCAGGACGCAAGAAACGCGGCCATCGAAAGTCCTCCGGCCCCCGCTCCCATACGTCGCAACATCTCGCGACGAGAGATACGGCGAATCGGTGCGCGACCTCTGCTACCGGGCAAGTACCGCTGACTCATTGAGTTCCCCTCTCTGTGCTCTTGGTGACGACGAAGGTGTGCTCGGGACGCCACGTGAGACGAATTGTGGAGCCGGCCGAGACGGGTTTGGTGGCGGAGGAGACGTTCTGCACGTACGCGATGACCTTGTCCCCGTCGTCCGTACGACATTCGTAAGTCGTACCGATCCCCGTGTAGGTGGACATGACCACGGACGCATTCAGTGAGTTGGCGCCGTCGGTGGAGACGGGCCGGTCGGCCGGAGAGATGGTCAGCTTCTCGGGTCGGACACCCACTCGAATTTCTCCTGATTCCGCAGGGACTCGCTCGGAGGGGGCCGAGATCACGGTGCCCGACTTCAGCCGGACCTTGGCGACCTCACCGTTGACACTCTCAATGGCACCGTCGAGCAGGTTGGAGGCCCCGAGAAACGAGGCGACGAACTCCGTCGCCGGAAACTCGTAGACCTCCTGAGGCGCGCCCATCTGTTCCATCTGGCCCGCGTTCATCACGGCGAGACGATCCGACATCGTCATCGCCTCCTCCTGGTCGTGTGTCACGTAGATGAAGGTGATGCCGACCTCGGACTGGATGCCCTTGAGCTCGAACTGCATGTTCTTCCGGAGTTTGAGGTCGAGAGCCCCCAAAGGTTCGTCGAGCAACAACACCTGCGGCCTGTTCACGAGCGCCCGCGCAAGCGCGACCCGCTGCTGCTGGCCCCCGGAAAGCTGGTTCGGCTTGCGGTCCCCCAGTCCCTGAAGATCAACGAGCTCGAGCATCTCGTCTACCCGCCGGCCGATGTCGTTCTTGGCGACCTTCCGTCGCTTCAGTCCATAGGAAACGTTCTCGTGCACCGTGAGGTGTGGAAACAGCGCGTACGACTGGAAAACCGTATTGACGTCACGCTTGTAGGGCGGAAGGTTCGAGACGTCGTCCCCCCCGAGGTACACGGCTCCGCTGGTCGGATCCTCGAAGCCCCCGATCATGCGAAGGGTCGTCGTCTTGCCACAGCCCGACGGACCGAGCAACGAAAAGAACTCCCCCGCCTCGATCGTCAGCGAGAGGTCGTCGACCGCGACGGTGTCCCTGAACGACTTGGTGACGTTGGCGAGACGCACATCGGACATCAGTCGCTCATCCCCTTGTCGGCCCACTTGAGTGCCTCGACCAACACATCGAGTCCCTTGTGGAGGTCGTACTCGGAAATAACGAGGGGCGCCAGCAGGCGAACGACGTTGTCGTAGGTTCCGGCCTTGAGAATCAGCACTCTGTTCTCGTGGCACCGTTTGATGATTCCTGCGGTGGCGAGCTTGGCCGGCTCCTTCGTTTTCTTGTCGGTCACCAGCTCCAGCGCAATCATGGGTCCGAGTCCGCGGACCTCGCCGACGATGCCGAGGGAGTCCACGAGCGGATCGAGTCTGTCGCGGATGATGCGTCCCTGACGCTCCGCGCGCTGAAGCAGGTCGGTCTCCGTCAGCTCCGCCAGCACCGCCAGAGCGGCGGCGCAGGCAACCGGGTTGCCCCCATAGGTTCCGCCCAGCCCGCCGACGTGCGGGGCGTCCATGACCTCGGTGGTTCCGGTCACGCCCGAGATCGGAAGCCCGGCCCCCAGTGACTTCGCCGTCGTCACAAGATCCGGCACGACAGCGTAATGCTCGATCGCGAACATAGTGCCGGTACGGCCCATGCCCGACTGCACCTCGTCGTCGATATAGAGAATGTCCCGCTCCTCGCAGATCGACTTCAGGGCAGGAAGGTAATCATTGGGAGCGACGACGAAACCTCCTTCACCCTGCACCGGTTCGACCAGCATGCAGGCCACCTGCGACGCGCCGATCTGAGAATCGATCATGTCCGCCGCGTACTCGGCGCAGGCGAGACCGCAGCTCTGGTGCTCGAGATCGAGGGGACACCTGTAGCAATAGGCGAACGGCGCTCTGTGCACCTCGGGAGCGAAGGGCCCGAAACCGTGGCGGTACGGCATCTCCTTGGCCGTCAGCGTCATGCCGAGCAGAGTCCGTCCCGAGAATCCGTTCGAGAATCCCAGCACCGCGGGCCGCTCCGTGGCGTAGCGCGAGATCTTGACCGCGTTCTCGACGGCCTCGGCCCCCGAGTTCGCAAGCATCGTCTTCTTGTCGAAATCGCCCGGGGTCAGCTCGTTCAGCCGTTCGGCAAGCTCGACATAGCCCTCGTACATCGAGACGTGAAAGCACTCGTGCAGGAACTTCTCGGCCTGCTCGATCACCGCCCGGGTGACCCGCTCGTTGCGCCGCCCGACGTTGAGCACACCGAGCCCTCCGGCCAGGTCGATGAAGTCGTTGCCATCCACGTCGGTTACCGACGCACCCTCTCCGTCGGCCACGAAGATGGGGACGGTATTAAAGACCGCGCGCGGAACCGCCGCCTCACGACGATCGAACAGCTCTCCAGATACCGGCCCCGGAACGTCGACCAAGATTCCCCCGTTGCTCACGATCTCCTGTAGTCCGCCCCCCGGGAAAAGCTACCAGCGGAAGGCCCCTTAGGTTGTGCAAGCCGAAGACGAACCCGAGCAAACGGCCCTAGGAACCGGAAAACAGCTACGAATCCTCATGGAACGCTGCTCCAGACCGCTATTACTAGACCTTGCGATGCTTCAGCCAGTCGTCGCCGTCGCTGCTGTCCACTCCGTACCTCAGGGTAAAGACTTTGAACAGGCTCAACAGCGCCACGAAGACTCCCATCTCGAACCACATGACCGCTCACCTCCCTCAGCATCTTGACACTAGTCAAATCGCTCTATACTCATTACACTAGCTGTTTCTAAGTAAGGAGTCAAGATGGGTTTCAGTAGTTACGAGGATTGTGGGGTGGAGCTTGCGGTCGACCTCGTCAACAGCTACGGGGTCGTGAGCGGCGAGAAGCTCGTCGACGAGGAGGCGCTGCGCGGTTTCCTCGATGAGCGCCGGGTGACCCGGTCGGGCGCGGTTTCGAGACGGGATCTGCGCGAGGTTCGCCGGCTGCGATCGCGGCTGCGGGACGTCTTTACGGCGGGTGATGAAAGAGTCGCCGTCGATGTCATCAACGACCTCCTGGCGCGCTCGGGTGCCCTGCCCCAGCTCGTGGATCACGGCGAGGAGCCGTGGCATCTCCACTACCACTCGTCCAAGGGGCCTCTCTCGGCCCATCTCGCGGCGGAGACGGCCATGGCCCTCGCCCTGATGATCCGAGATTACGGCTACGACCGCTTCCAACAATGCGAGCACGGCACCTGCCGGGACGTCTTCATCGACGTCTCCCGCAACCGCTCGCGCCGCTACTGCAGTCCCAAGGTCTGCGGCAACCGGGCGAGCGTCGCCGCCTACAGAGACCGGCAGCGCTCTGCCCTCACTCGCTAGAAGCTCAGTCCTCGCTGCGCCTCTCCGCTTCGGCCGATGAAGCCAGCGCGTCGGCCGCCCCGATCACCTCCCTGAGCCTCTTGAGCACTACGCGCAGCTCCCCCGCTTCGGCGAGGCCGGAGGTCCGGGCGGAGGTGAGCAGATAGGAGGCCTGGTCCAGGAGGGAGTCGAGCTCGGCGGCATGGTCACGAGGTTGCATTTTTTCTCCAGAGTTGTCTTGCGCGCTTTGCGACAGGTTATGCGGGGGGCGCTCGGTGAGCTCGTCGAACCGGCCTGCACGGACGCCGGGACGCATGGCGCTGGCCCAAGAGGATCAGTCGGTGCGTCGGGCCGGTTCTCCACGCCCATCGTTTGACCCGTCGAAGGCTTACGACGCCAGGGCGATGGGCGGCAACACCACGCTCGAGGGTGCAGTCACCTCCGACGGCGACCGGGAGCTCGTCAGGGACTTCTTCTCGCTCAACGGCACGATCGTAAACTGCGCCGGTGGATCGACCCCGTGGTGCTCGTGGTTGTCGTGCGAGGAGACCACGGCGAGCGAAACACAGGGTTTCGAAAAGGATCACGGCTACAACTTCGAGATCCCCGCCTCGGCGAACGACGAGGTCACGCCCGTCCCGCTCAAGGAAATGGGTCGCTTCGCTCACGAGGCCGCTGCGATCGATCCGCGCACCGGGATCGTCTACGAGACCGAGGACCGAGGAACCTCCGGCTTCTACCGCTTCATCCCGAACGTGGCCGGTGACCTCGCGCAGGGCGGCCGTCTGCAGATGCTCGCCGTTCACAATCGGCCCAACTACGACACCCGCACCGGTCAGGTAGTTGGGCAGTCTCTCCCCGGGGTGTGGGTCGACACCGACGATCCCCGACCCGGCGGCAGCAGAGATCAATTCCCTCGCCGTGTTCGAGCAGGGAGCGGCCAAGGGGCGCTGCGACCTTCGCTCGCCTCGAGGGTTGCTGGTACGGCGGCCGAACGGTGTTCTTCAACGCAACCAGCGGCGGTGATTCAGGCGACGGACAGGTCTGGGCCTGTCGAATCTCCGGCCGATCCACAGGACAACTTCGCCTGTTGTTCGAGTCCCCCGACCCCACCGTGCTGTCCGGTCCAGACAACATCACGGTGTCGCCGCGCGGTGGCGTGCTCGTATGCGAGGACGGAGACAACGAAGACCTCTTCCTGCGGGGCCAACTCGCAACGGCAAGATCTTCGACTTTCGCCCGCAACCTCTTCAACGAGCGGGAATGGTGCGGGGCGACCTTCACCTCGGTCGGGGAAACGCTATACGTCAACGTTCAGGGCGACACTCGCAGCGGGGGGCCGGGCAACCTCGGCTACACCTTCGCGATCTGGGGGCCGTGAAAGGACGGAGCACTCTAGGGTCGAGCCCTCGCCTGACCCGACCACGCGACAATTGTGGGTGGTGATACGCGCTCACCGCGCATCACCACCCACTATTGCGTTCGTCAGCCTCCCAGCGCGTCGGAGAAGGTTTCGCTTCCTCCCACGATCGGCAGCAGCACCTTGCTCTTTGATGTGTCGAGGTAGAGCTCGGTGCCGGGATCGGGGCGAAGCGTGTACTCGTAGTCACTCGAGAGCAGCACTACGCCGACCCGGCTTCCCGCCCCGAAGACGTAGTCGTCGGGTTGCATGTCGAAGTCGATGCGGTAGGGCGCGCCCGGCTTGATCGCGTGCGTCGCCGAGAGCGACTTGCGGTTCTGCGGGTCGGTCCAGCCCTCGGTGATGAGGAACACGGATCCGTCGGGCCGGTAGTCGATCAACCCCGCGCTGACGTTCGCCGCGGGTTCGCCGAAGGCGAGACGCAGCGACAGCTCGGTCGTGCCGCTCATGCGCAGCGGCCCTGCGAGCTCACCGCTCTGATAGACGAGGCGGTGAGGCGACTGTGCGAACGCGGCGAGCTCGGCCGCGTCGAAGGACGCGTCGTCGACGATCGTCTCCGTGACCGGCTCGGCCCTGCGCTCGGAGTCGAGGCCCAGGGAGCCGATGCCGTTGTTTTGGCTCGCGCCGAGGCTCAAAGCCGTGGACGATGCAGACGGGTCGGGCCAGTCTGCATATTCGACCAGAGACTGGTCCTCTCGCTGGATCAGTGCCTTCGGTCCGTCCTCGATGCCGTTGTCGACCTCGTAGAGCCAGCGGCTGAACCACTGGTTGAGAAGGTCGAACCAGCGCGCTTCTCCGACCGGCAGCCGGCCGTCCGTGTGACCGCGCTGGTGCAGCACGATCTTGCGCGGGATGTCACGCTCGGCGAGCGCCTCGTACCACTGCGCGGCGTGCTTCGTCTTGACGTTCCAGTCGTTGAGCCCGTGCGTGACGAGCACCGACGCCTCGACCTTGTCGACGTCGCGCATGTAGTCGCGCTCGGCCCAGAAGTCGCTGTAGTCACCGGTGATCCTGTCCTGCTCGCGCTCGATCTCGTCGATGACGTCGTGACAGACCTCGGGGTTCTCACGCGTCAGCACGTAGTCGGCCAGCACGTCGGCGTCCTCACCTTGGTAGGTGCCGGGCGCGACGACCGCGCCGTTGGCTCGGTAATAGTCGTACCAGCTCGAGATCGCGGCAACCGGAACGATGGTCTCGAGGCCTTCGACTCCGGTGGACGCGACCGCGTTGGGAAGCGTCCCGTTGTAAGAAACGCCCATCATGCCGACCTTGCCTGTGGTCCAGTCGGCCTCGACGAGGTTGCCGTCCGCGTCGCGCGCGGGGGCCCGTCCGTTGAGCCAGTCGACGACGGCCTTCGCCCCAATGGTCTCGTTGCTCCCCCCGCTGGTCGGACAACCGGTAGACTCACCCGAGCCGAGCGACTCAGCGTAGACGTAGGCGAAGCCGCGCGGGACGAAGTAGTTCTCGTAGCGCCCCGGACCGATCTGTGGACCGGCGCCGTCCGTCAGCCGGTTCGTGTCCTGCTCGTCGCGCGTCGGCTGTCCCGGGTCGCGACCACCCTTGTTGTCCCGGCCGGGCTTGTTCGGTACGTACAGCTCGACATCGACATCGTGGTTGGTGATCGGGTTTCCACCCGCGTAGTAGGGGCTCGGCGCATAGATGGCGGGGATCTTGACGCCGTCGGTCTCGGTCGACGCCGGACGCGCGACCTCGACGTGCACGAGATCGTTGACGCCGTCGAAGTCGCTGTCGACGGGCGCCTCGACCCAGAGGTCCTCGCGAATGACTTCCTCACCCGCAAAGGTCGGTTGCGCCCTGCCGTCCACGAACGTGGGCGTCCCGGCCGTAGATGCGTTGATCTGCTGCGTAGTCGTGGCCTGTGCCGCGCCGGAAGCGAGGCTGGTCGCGCCGATGCTCAGGGCCGCGGCTGCGGCGACTACACATCGCATGATGCTGAGGCGTCGCTTGGCCGCGCGCCCGGGCGATGTCGAACGGGTCATTTCTCCCCCTAACGATTAGAGCTGCGTCGAGCGTCGCTGATCATCGCAGGTCTAGTCCGAAATGACCATCACAAAGGTAGTCCTCCAGGAACTGGGTCATCTCCCGCGTCAACCCTGCGGACTGTCTCCGGGCGCGTCTACCCCGGAGCCTGCTCCGAGTTGCGAACCCCTTCCAGAGGAGGTCGCTCAGGTAGTCGACGAGCTGGGGGCGCGACATGGTCGGGTGCTGAAGCCAGGCATCGCAGCGATGTAGACCATGCCGACGATGCCGTTCGCCCACGGCTCGGCGCCGCCGGAATCGATGCCCGTACGCCGAAACTCGTCCCCCAGCGGGATCGCGATCTCCTTACCGAGCTGGCGAATGAAGTCCGCCATCGTCGCCTGCGCCTCCGGGCGTTCACTCAGGGCCCGGTGCATCAGGAAGCCGTACGCCTCCTGCTCCCGTTCGACGAAGGCCAGGTAAGTGTCGATGGTCGTGGTGATTCTGGCGCGTGGGTCGGTCGCCGCCGCGAGCGCGTCGCGGAGCTCGTCGAGCACCCGCTGTAGGTAACGCTCGGCGAGGGCCTGGTAGAGCCCGCCCTTGTCGCCGAAGTGCTTGTAGAGGATCGGCTTGGTGACCCCGGGCTCGGCGGCAATCTGGGTCATGGAGGTCTGTGGGCCGTCCCGGCGGACGACGGTGTCGGCCGCCTCGAGAAGCTCCCACTGCCTGGCGGCGCGCGCCTCCTGCCTGCGGGGCGAACTCGGCGTGGACCGGTGTTTCGTGGCGATCGTGGCGTGCGGGGATGGGCGCGCTGGGCTGGGGACTCAGACGTCTCGACGAGGAGGGCGGCGCGGATGTGGGCCGGCTCGAGGGACGCGCTCGTGTGTGAGCTGGCGCCTCCCCTCCCCGACGGCAACGCTCAGAAGGGCCTCTCGCCGGATCGAGCTCGTCCGTTGCGCTTTCGAGGCGCGCTGCGTGTACGACGCGCTCCGAGTTGCTCGACGACTGACTCACGTTGAGGGAGTGTACTCAGTGGCGCATGACCTCTACGTCCGTGAGCGCGCCCTACCCGCGTCCTTGCTCGCCTCGGCCTCTTCGCTCAGAGTTGCGAGCCACACCCAGTAGATGAACAAGATTTGGAGGGGAAGGCGCGCAAGCAGGGTGGCGCGGCCCCCGGGAACCCCCGGATAGTCGTCGGCGTTCACCGCCATCTCGAGGTTTCCGGGATAGACCGCAACGAGGGTCGCGATAAGAAACCAGCCCGCAGCTCGACGAGTCCGAGGGTGCATCGTTCCGAGCCCGCCGGCGATCTCGGCGAGTCCCGAGATGTAGACGAGCGCAAGAGGACCCGGCAGGGCGTCGGGGATGATCGAAGCGTAGGTCTCCGGCACCACGAAGTGGTTGATGCCCGCGACGGTCATGACAGGCCCCGCAAAGACACGCGCGAGGCGCACCTTCCACGATGTGTCCCACCACTGATTGCTCACAGGCATATGTTGCCCTACCGGACCCGATAACCGACCCCGAGCGCGCAACAGCCCCCGCCGGACGAGAATCCGTCGACGGGAGGCTGTGGCGGGTCGGCTACTCGACCATGACGGCCTTGATCATCCCCAGAGCAACGTGCGGCTTCTTCGACTCCTTGTCGGGGACGAAACAGAGGAACACGTAGTCTCCCGGCTCGAGGTCGAGGTCGACGGTGCCGGACTCGCCGGGCCCCGCGCCGGTGCCCTCCATGCTCTTGACCCACTTGGGCGGCTTGCTCGGAACACCCTTTTTCAGCAGGGCGTTGACATCGTCGATCGTCTTGCCGTCCAACAACTGGGCGACGGCCAGCTCGTGAACCTGCTCGCCCTGGTTGTCGAGCTCCAGCGTCGTAGCGCCGGCCGGAAGGGTGTCTGGTCCCTCGAACGCGAACTCGGTCCCGACGTAGGTCGTGACCTCGCCCTCTGCGTCGTCGGTCTCCTCGGCCTCGCCCTCTTCGTCGTCGGTCTCCTCGGCCTCGGTCTCTTCCTCGTCCGCGCCGGCGTCGTCGCCCGACGCGTCCTCGGACTGGGTCTCTTCCCGGTCGCTTCCGGTGGCCTCGTCGTCGGTGGAGTTCGACCCGCACGCCGCCGCCAGCAGCGCAAACACGAGCAACAGGGTCGCCAGCAGTGGTCCTTTTCGGCTCATCGATCTTCCTTTCGTTCGCCGGTGAGGCCTCAAGCTCCCAGTGGACCGTCCCGGAATCGTTACGGAGGTTTGACTCATACCTACGGTGGGGTAAGTTACGTCTACGTAACCGTAAAGAAACCAAGCTCGAAGGAGAACCCGATGAACCAAGCAGCCTTGAAGGAGAGACGAGCGCCTGCTCCCGAGACGCAGACGCCCGAGACCCAGGCGCCGCAGGTTCCAGGCGTTAAGACGCTCGAAGGTCGCCAGGCCCGTTTCCAGCGCCGGCTGGTCCTCGTCGTCACCGTGGTCCCCTTCCTCGGGTTCCTCGCCGCCGTGTGGACCATGTGGGGCACTGGGCTGAGCATGCTCGACGCGTCGATCTTTCTGGGGACCTACTGCTTCACGGGCCTCGGCGTGACCGTCGGCTTCCACCGGCTATTCACGCACAAGAGCTTTGAGGCGAAGCCGTGGCTGCGGAATCTTCTAGCGATCGCAGGCTCGATGGCGATCCAGGGCCCGGTCATTCGCTGGGTCGCGGATCACCGCCGTCACCACGCCTTCGCCGACCAACCGGGCGACCCCCACTCCCCCCACCTCGACGAGGGTCCCGGAGTAAAGGGCGTCGTCAAGGGTCTTTGGCACGCGCACGTCGGCTGGTTCTTCGACGACGAGCAGACCTCCGCCAGGCGCTGGGCGCCGGACCTCGTCAAGGAGCCGGCCATGCGTAAGATCGACAGCCTCTTTCCACTCTGGGCGCTGATCTCCTTCGGCGCCGCTCCAATGATCGGTTTCGCGGTTACGGGAACGCTAAGCGGCGCACTCACCGCCTTCCTGTGGGGCAGCCTCGCCCGCATCTTTTTCCTGCACCACGTGACCTGGAGCGTCAACTCGATCTGCCACTTCTATGGAAATCGTCCCTTCAATACATCCGACTTCAGCACCAACAACTGGGTGCTTGCGATCGTGTCCTTCGGCGAGTCGTGGCACAACAACCACCACGCCTTTCCAACCTCGGCGGTCCATGGAATCGGTAAGGGCCAGGTCGACCTGAGCGCAGGCATGATCCGTTTGTTGCAGAAGCTGAACCTCGCGGCCGACGTCAAGGTCGCTTCGGAGAAGCAAATCGCCAACAAACAGGCTTGAGCACCCGGTGAGCGCGCAGGCGCGCCGGGCCCGCATGACGGGCCAACAACGACGCGCGCAACTTCTTGATGTAGGTCGCTCCGTATTCGCCGAACGAGGTTACGAGGCGGCTTCGGTCGAAGACATCGCAGCGCGCGCCAAGATCACGAAGCCGGTCGTGTACGAACACTTCAGCGGCAAAGAGGGTCTCTACGCGGTCGTAGTTGACCATGAGGTGCAGTCGTTGTTGCGGCGCATCACAGAGGCGCTTACCGGCGAGGATCCCCGCGCTCTGCTCGAGCAGGCTGCGCTCGGCTTTCTGGCCTACATCGAGGACGAACCCGAGGGCTTCCGTGTCCTGGTGCGGGACTCCCCCGTCACGGGCACTACCGGAACGCTTGCGAGCGTCATCGGTGACATCGCGAAGCAGGTGGAGTACATCCTGCGCGACGAGTTCAAGCAGCGCGGCTTTGATCCCAAGCTCTCGCCTCTGTACTCCCAAGCGCTCGTCGGGATGGTCGCGCTGGTCGGGCAGTGGTGGCTCGACGTGGGCAACCCCAAGAAGGAAGCCGTCGCGTCGCACCTCGTGAACCTGGCTTGGAACGGCCTGAGAGGACTTGAGCCGAAGCCCTCATTGCGCGCCTCGGGACCGATGGAGGAGTCGGCGACCGCCCTCACAACACCCGGCTCCTGAGGAGTCACGGGCGCACCATCGCGGTTAGACGCGCCCCAACGCAGAGAGTCGTTGTGGATAGTCTTGCTCGGGACATGCGAGGAGCGGGCAAGGTTCAGAGTGGTTTCAGAAGGCGAGGGCTTCCCTCCTTTGTGTTCGTTCTCGCGCTTGCCCTGACCACCACTGCATGCGCACTCCTAGGCGATGACGACCGTTCGAAGCGCCTCACGGTCGGTGCCGTGACCTTCGCCGAGAATCAGATTGTTGCCGAGATGTACTCGCTGGCGCTCGAGGACGCGGGCTACACGGTCGACAGAAGGTTCAACTTCCAGAGCCGGGAAAGCCTTCAACCGGAGCTGCTCTCCGGCAACGTGGATTTGGCCCCCGAGTACCTTGCCTCGCTGTTGACCTCGCTCGAGCCTGGGTCCGAACCGGAGTCGGATCCCGAAAGCAACTTGGAACGGCTCGAACCTCTCGTCGAAGACAAGGGCCTTGAGCTTCTCGACGCCTCGGAAGCCAACAATACCAACGCCATCGTCGTCGATTCCGAGACCGCCGGCAGATTAAAGCTGGATGAAGTAAGTGACCTTCGGCCGCATGCCGCCGAGCTCGTCTTCGGCGGTCCTCCTGAGTGCTCGGAGCGACCCTTCTGCCTCAAGGGACTGCGGGAGGTGTACGGATTGGAGTTCGATGTTTTCAGGAAGCTGGATGCTGGTGGGCCTTTGACAATCGCGGCCCTGGGAAGCAGCGAGATCGATGTCGCGCTGCTCTTCACGACCTCCGGAGTCATCGCCGAGAGGGAGTGGGTCGTTCTCGAAGACGACAAGCAGTTGCAGGCGGCCGACAACATCACTCCCCTGATCCGCAGCGAGGTTCTCACCCCCGAGTTAGCCGAGCGGTTGGATGCGATCAGTGCCGAGCTGACCACGGAGGCCATGATCGAGCTCAACGCCCGCGTCGAAGTCGGCAGCGAGGACTTCCGGGATGTCGCGCGTGACTTCATTGAGCAGCAAAACTTGCTCCGCTAGTGGTCTGTCGCGTAAGTAACGCCAGCACCGAGAGCGTCCCTGTGCGTCGAGGGCAAGGCGCGAGGAGTCGAGCGTACCTTGAGGTACGTGAGCGACGAGGCACGCAGCCATCGGCGATGCAGGGGCGTTCGAATGCGTCGGCTACTTGCGCGGCGGGTCACTAGTGCTCGGATTGGAGCTCTCCGGAATGATCGACGACGCTCTCCGGCGGCTCCGCTGAAGGCGTGTCGGCAAGGGGTAGTCCCAGCGAGAAGGTGGTGCCGGTTCCGACCACGCTCGCGACCTTCAGCTCCCCGTGCATCAGTTCCGCCAGGCTCTTGGAGATCGTCAGGCCCAAGCCGATTCCCTTGATCTTGGACTCTTTGGCGACGATGCGTTCGTAGGCCACGAACAAGCGCGGCAGGTCCTCGGGTTTGATCCCAACCCCCTGATCGGTCACCGAAATCCACAGTCGTGGCTCTTCGACGGCATAGGTCAGGCTCACAAGTCCGCCGCGCCTGTTGTACTTGATGGCGTTCGAGATCAAATTGATGAGGATCTGGCGCAGGCGCTGTTCGTCCGCCACCACGCTCAGCCCGCAACCGTCAACGTCGTTCTTGATGCCCACGTCATGGTCTGCGGCGATCGGGTTCAAGAGAGCGGTGGCATCCCTGACCGCGTGCTTCACGGACACAGGGTTCGCCGAGATCGCCAGACTCCCGGCCTCGATGCGTGCGATGTCCAAGACATCGTTGAGCACTCCGGTGAGATGATCGCTGCCCTTTATGATGTGGCCCATCAGCTCGGCGTGCTCGGGTGCCAGCTCCTGCTTCTCCAGATACGCGCTGAATCCCCGAATGGCGGTCAGCGGTGTGCGCAACTCGTGACTGGTCCTGGAGAGGAAGTCACTCTTGGCCCAGTTGGCCTCTTCGGCTCGGTTCTTTGCCTCGAGCAAGCTTTGCTCGCGGTCGGCAAGGAGCACGGAGGCTTCGCCAAGGGCGCCGGCCAAGCGGCCGACCTCGTCCTGGCCGCCCGGCCGCTCCGGCAGAGAGCGTCCCAAGACCAACCGCCGAGCGCTTTCCGCGATGCGGTCGACCCGATGCGCGATGCCGGTTGTGAACAACACCATCGCGAGCACGCCGCCGGTGAGCCCGATGAAGATGGCGCCCACGAAGACGTTCTCCTGGGTCGCCTGCGATTCATCGATCGATCCGAGCCGGTCACGCAGCCGGCGTTCCTCCGCTGTCTCCATCAGCGTGAGCTCGGAGCGCAATTCTCCCATCAGCTCGTTGTCTTGCAGGAGGCCCTGCGGCTCGTCCACCTCGGAGGCCTGTTGTCGCAACAGGCCCAGACCCTCGAGCTTCGATCCGGTGAGAAATCTGACCCTTTGAGCTCTCGAGAGCTGGGAAGGGTTGTCGCCCACAAGCTCCTCGAGGCTGGCGAGTGCGTCGGGAAGGCGGTCGAAGGCCTCCGAATAGGGCTCGAGGAACCTCTCGTCCTGTGACAGGGCAAAGCCCCGGATGCCGGTCTCGGCATCTAGCAACAGCGTGAGCACTGTTTGGATCTGGCTGCGAACGCGCACTATGTGGGTCGCTGCGGCCTGTTCCTCAACGGTCCTTTGCTGGACGAGATAGGCGAAGGCGGTGGCCGTCAAGAGACCGGCCACGGGCAGGGCCACTACCACGAGCCCTTTCGCGCGCAGAGGAAGGTCCGCCCAGCGCAGAGGCATCCGTCGCATGACCTTGATCGTCACGGCTCGGCCTCGATCTGTAAAGCCCTCTTTCAGCCCCCCCGGCTGAAGGCGACGTCGGCAATGTTGATGACGCCGGTCTTTGTGCGCGAGGTGCGCAACTCGACGGCCGTGATGGCGCCGAGGTTCACGTCCTCGAAGAGGTCCAGCGGAAAGCGCACCTGGTTGAGGATGATGTGGGTCGACAAGCCTTCCCGGCCGTCGAATGGATGAGCAAGGGCCTCGTTTCCAACCTCGGAGGCGGCGACCTTTGCACGGTCACCGTTGGCATCGACGAGCACGACGACGAGGTCTTGCCTCTGAATCCCGTGATCGGCCCCGCGGTTGGGGTCCATCGTCGCTCGAAACTGAAACGCGTCGAACCCGGACACGTTACCGCGGCCCTCCGGAATCCCGAAGGTCAGTCTGCCCAAGCGGTTGGACCAACCCAGGGCTCCCTGGGAGAGCCCCGGATGGTGGATATCGCGCCAGGACAGGTCTCCCATACACGGCGACCGCCTCTTGTTGGCGCACCACCCGTAAGAAGTGAGACCATCGGCCACGACGGCGCCGCCCAACTCGTTGACCGAGACGTCACTCGAATCGGTGAAACGATCGACATCCACCCGGTGGGTCACCGTATCGGGGGCCAAATAGCTGACATGAGTGCGGGCGGGAGCGATCGAGCGAGGCGTGGCCGCGCCGGTCCATCTGCGATCGAGGGTCATGTCTCCTCCGAGGTACCTGCGAAAGAATCCGGAGATGTAGGCGACCCCAACCCTGCGCTGCTGCCGCTCGGTAATGCGCGCCCAACAGGAGGCGTACTCGCCATCATCGAAGGACCCGGGCAGGCCGCTCGAGGGCGACCACACGGTATTGAAGAAGTTGTGATTGGCGCCGAAAGCCGTGACCGTGTGCTTAGGGCTGGGATCTCCGGGCACGAGATAGCGGGAGTCGTCGAAGAAATGAACCCCCTGCAGGTCGGAGACGTCACCGTCGCAGGTCGGGAGCACAACCGCGAACGTGGCCTCGTTGATGGTGGCGCGCGTGAAGTCGACGGGAGCGAGAGCGAGCACAGCATCGACCCCGAAGGGCTCGTCGCGCTCCTCGTCCACGATCTTGTTCCAGACGACACCCTCGCCGCCTCGCGAATGACCCATGGTCCCGATGCGGTCGAGATCGATCCTGCCAATGAACTCTGAACCGAACGGGCCTCCCCCCGTGGTGGACCACTCCTCCCACAACTCCATGTGTCTTTCCAGCACCTCGCCGCGCTGGCGCATTCCTGTGTCATCAAAGCTGTTCCCCACCACGTTGATGCCGTTGGCGCTGACGGACGCGACGACGTAACCGTAACTGGCGAGTCGCTCGGCGACGTAGTCGTAGCCCGCGTAGTTCCGCAACCGCTTCCACCCCTCGCGACAGGGCCACTGAGAGCGAGCCTTGAACTTCCTGTAGCAGGTGCTGTGGTTGCCGTGCATGAACAGCACGAGTGGATAGGGTGCCCCGGCCGTCCCCGACGGGTAGTGCACCTTTCCGGCCAGCTCCACCTTTCTGTTAACACCCGACGGCTGAAAGACCTCGTCACCGAGGTTGTAGGCCGCGCTGGTTACATCGTGGGGGCCGCGCGCTCGTGGCGGCGTGGCCCTGGGACCTACCGGCCGGCCGCCGACACCCTCTTCGGGTTCCACGGACACGACGGGTTTGCCGTCGTAGCGCACGGAGACCCGGTCGACCAAGACCGCGCGATCGGTTGTGAGCGCGCGCACCGCGCGCTGGTTAACCGTGGGGATACCGTATCCGACCGGCTCACCCTCGACGACTACGACGTAGCGAAGAGCGCGTGGAGGAAAGCGTCCGGTCACCGTGACCCGGTAGAGATCGTTCGGGACGCCGGGTCCCTCAGGGAGGTCGATGGACTCGACCTTCAGGGTGGAGCTACTACGGACCACGGTCCCGTCGGCTTCCATGGCCGCGCTAACCGCATCCGCAGACAGAGTCTGGGGTGCGAGCAGCCCGGCGCCGGACGAAGTTTGGAGTGCGGCCGTGGCGAAGGTGGACTGTACGGCCAGAGGTAGAAGGACTGCAGAGGCTAGGAGAAGTAGCCCGCCCCTACGGGCGCGTGACGGACCCATCCTGCCTTCCCCTCAAGCGTTAAGTGATGGAGCCCTCGTCCATCTGTGTACGTCTGAAGAAATCACCCTGCAGGCATAAGCGCAATAGACATCGCCGAGGAATCCTCAGGTGGTTGCGCGCGTTTCTCTGCCTCGTAGCAGCGTCTAGGGGACTGCTCAATCAAGCCAGCGACGGGCGATGTCGCTCATCGAGATGATGCCGAGAGTTCCCGTCCCGTCGACCACCACGACGTGCTGGAATCCTCCCTTGGTCATCGCCTCGGCAGCCTGTCTGAGCGACCAGTCCGGAGCGGAAAAGGTCATCGTTCGAGAGAGATGATCCTCGACGCGCTCCCTGTTCGGGTCCTCGCCCGCCCCGACCGCCTCCAACATCTCTCGGTCCGTGATGATCCCGGGCGGCGCCTTTGGCTTGGGAGCCCTGACGACGGCTGCACCCATACCGTGCTCGACCATCCGACTTGCGGCTCGACCAAGCGATTCGTTGCGCTCCAGCACACAGAGACTCCGATTCATCGCCTCTCTGATCTGAACGTGGACCGTGCGAGGCACCGGGCCCTCGAGCCACCGCCGGATGATGTCCCGGATCGAGATGATCCCCACGGTTCTCTCTTTATCGACCACGAGCAGATGGCGAAACCCGCCTGCGCTCATGGTCTCCGCTGCGTGCGTCAGCGACCACTCCGGGGCGGCGCAGATTGCGTCCGGCGTGAAGCAGTCGGCGACGCGTGTCGCGCTCGGGTCTTGCCCTGCACCGACTAGCTCGAGGACATCTCGTTCAGTGATGATCCCCGGAGGATCGTGATCGACGATGGCGGAGCCAACCCACAGCTCCATCATCCGACCAGCCACATCTGAAACCGTATCGTCGCGCGCGACGGTGAGGACATCCGACGTCATCGTCTCAGAGACGCGCACGGCGTCTTCTCTTGAGATCACCAATGCGCAAGCGCCGCGACGGCAGCACCCAGCCGCGGTCTCCCGCGAGGAGCACGCCGTAGAGGAGGTGGTCGCCGGCGAACATGAGACGCTCGACGGGTCTGATCTTACTTGCCTGCTCGAGGCCGAGCACGGGCGCGATGCTGGCCTCGAAAACTATCCAAGTCGCCAGTCCATAACCGGCTCCGGCCCACTTGCTGCGAAGCACGGAGCGAGGAAGCAGGGCAAAGGCCGCTCCGCCTCCCGCTCCATAGGCCCAGTGCGCGAGCTCGACCACCGCAACCTGGCGCCTAGCGAGAAAATAAGCGAGGCGAGGCATCCTGACGAGAGGACCGAAGGCGCGTTGTTTGAGGATGGCGTCGGGTGGTGTCTGCTCGACGAGACCGAAGCCAGTCGTCACCTGACGCAGCGCGCTCATGGTCATTGCTGCGCCGGCTCCGCGCAGGAGACCGGAGAGCATCTTCTGCCTGCGCTTATCGGTTTCAAGAAAAGTCACAACGCCCCCTCCCCAATGGCATCGTCCCCTTAACGATAACTAGGACAAAATAAGGTACTTGCTCCCGTTAAGTTGCGCCGCCGAGCCACCTCGATCCTAGACCGCGACATCAACGGATTGCCCCACTAATGTCGTACTCCGGGTCGAGATGAATCGGCTTGGGCTTGCGCCCCGCGACTCGTGTGCGGTATGTGAGGATGTGACGGCACGAACACCTACGGATTGTGGGCTCCTCATGGAGATCGGCGGCTATCAAAAGACGGTCAGCGGCGCCTCTATAAACACCGAGGAATGCGTGAGCTTGATCCAGTTGGGTTCCGACGAACCTCGCAGATGGCCCCTGCTCGGTTCGAGTCTCACGGTTGGCCGCTATCCGACCTGTGAGGTACGGGTCGAGGATCCGGGCGTGTCACGCTCCCACGCACGCTTGTTCGAAGCCGACAACGAATGGTGGATCGCCGACCTGCGCTCCGCCAACGGCACCCTCGTCAACGACAAGAAGGTCACCGGAGGAAAGGTGTTGCGCGACGGGGACGTCATCCAGGTCGGCGATACCAGACTGCAGATTCTCTACCCACGCAAGTCCAAGAAGTCTTAGTCCGGACAGGCTGACTCCACGTGCTTCTGGTCGATTCCTTTGCCCCCCACCGCGGCTGGCTTCCGATCGATCCCGACGCGATCTCTCCAGGCAAGCGCGACATCATGTGGGCCGAGGTCGACGTCGACACGCTCGAATCACACGACGGCGAGTTGCTGGCCGAGGTGTTCGGCATCGACGGACAGACGCTCCAGACGGCGTTGGATCCGCGTCATCGTCCCAAACTCGAGACTCTTGCCGACCGTCGCTTCCTTGTGTTGCACGAACTCAACGAGAGGAACGGTCGCCTGCAACCCTCCCAGATCGCCTGCTTCTTCGCCGATGACGAGGTTATCGTCGTCCACTCGAGCGCGACACGCACGCTGGAAGCCGCACGGGAGCTGAGAGAGCAGCTCGGCAAAGAGCTCGATGCGAACCAGCTAGTCGGCTGCATCCTCAAGGTCCTCGTCGACGACTATCAGATGATCGCGGACCGGATGCACGGTGACATAGGAGCCCTCGAGGACATTGCGCTCGAAACGGTGGATGCTCCCATTCAGCGCCAGCTCTATCTCATCAGTCAGCGAATCAGCAGGCTCAACTACTACGTCGTCCCACTCGAGAAGGTGGTCACAGGCTTCACGCGCTTGGACGGCGGATCGGTGGGGCTCCGTAACGATGAGCTGAAAGATCTCCTGCTCGACATCGTGCACCAAGTGCGAAGCATGGATACAACTGCGCGCGCGGTCATCAACCTCACGCAGGCCCAGCGCGAGATCGAACTCAACGACATCAACAAGAAACTGGCGGGATGGGCGGCGATCTTCGGTGCGGGCGCGTTCATCGCGGGCATCTACGGTATGAACTTCGAGCTCGTGCCCCGGCGAGAAACGCTGTCAGGATTTCTCGTGGTCCTCGGGCTCATCGCCTTGGTCAGCGTGGGTCTCTACTTCTTCCTGCGTAATCGCCGCTGGCTCTAGGTTAAGGGCTCGTCGGTGAGCCTCTCGCCGTCGGGACCGATGACTCCCATCGCCTCGAGCAGCCCCCTGCGGGGCGGGTGGAAGAGATCCACTTCCAGACATGAGCTGTCGTGGGTTCGGGCGCCATGGGGGACGTTCGGCGGTATGACGACGGCCTGACCTCTCCGCAGGGTGTGCTTCTCGCCCGCCACCTCAAACTCGAACTCACCGTCGATTACGAACGTGACCTGCTCCTCGACATGCCAGTGGAGCGGGGCCTCGGTGTTCGGCTCGAAGCTCACGAAGTTCACCATTAACTTGTCTCCGAGCACCGGCTGGAACGTCAGCCCGGAAACAATCTCGAGGGGATCGAGCTCGCCCCAAGTGACCCAGTTGCCCTTGCCGGTCCCCTGCTCGTCGGCATTGGCCGCGAAGTAGCGTTCTGCGTCGCTCATGTGCTCCTCCCTTTGTCTTCGGATGTTATGAGTGCTGCCAGTCGTTGGATGCCTTCGTCTATGAGTTCGTCATCGACTCTGCTGAACGACAGTCTCACATTGTTCGAGCCGCGCCCGTCTGGGAAAAACGGGTCGCCGGGCACGACCGCAACCCCACTCTTAAGCGCGCGCTGAGCTAGACCGATGGCGTCGATCCCCTCGGGCAGTCGCAACCAGGAGAAGAACCCACCCTCGGGCTTGGTCCAGGTCGCGCTCGGGGACATAAAGCGCTCGAGCGCAGACATCATACGCTCGCACCTTCGTTGATAGAGAGCGCGCGACTGTGTTAGCTGCTCATCGATCCATCCGCGTCGCACATACTCCTCGAACAGTCTCTGGCCCAGAGACCCCGCGCACTGATCGGTATTCTGCTTCGCCGCTACGAGCTGGGCTACGACCTCGCTTGGCCCCGCCGCCCAACCCAGCCGCACACCGGGAAAGAACGTCTTCGATGTGGTTCCCGCTTGAACGACGACATCCGGGGCGAGGCTCCAGAGGCTCGGCAAAGGGTCGTCACGGAAGCCGAGTTCCCGGTAGGCGACATCCTCCACGACGAGGAACCCGTGGTGCCGCGCAAGCTCGACCAGAGTCTGCCGGCGCTCGAGCGAAAGACTCACTCCCGCTGGGTTCTGATGATCGGGGATGGTGTAGAGCAGCTTGGGTCGCAATCCCCGGTCGAGACGTTGTTCCAGCTCGTCGACCTGGAGACCATGTTCGTCCATCGCCACCGCGACGACCTTCGCCTCGAAGCTGCGAAAGGCCATGATCGCCCCGAGGTAGGTCGGGCCTTCGACGACCACGTCGTCCCCCGGGTCGATGAAGGACTTTCCGACGAGCTCGAGGGCCTCGATCGCCCCACTCGTAACCATCAACTCATCGGCGGCCGGCCCGTGACCCTGCAGGACTTCCAGCCGGGTAGCCAGAGCGTCGAGGGGGCCCGGCAATCCCTGCGTCGGCGCGTACTGGAGAGCACTCACGTCGCCTCCGGAGACAAGCTCCTGCATGAGAGTCGCGGCGCGCTCGCCGGGGAAGGTCTGTGGATCGGGAAAACCCCCGGCGAAGGAGATGATCTCAGTGTTGCCCGCCAACGCGAGAATGGCGGCGAGCCCCTCGCCCACTCCGGAGCGTGTCCGTACCGCGAACAGGTCGTTCCAACTGCGGGTCTCCTGGCTGACCTTCACGAGCCTCCTCAGATGTCCGCTTCCACCAAATCGGTGTCGGCTGCACTAGCCATTGTGACGCGCTCTCGGCGCAAGTCACGACCGGGCAGTGCGCGTCGCTCAATCCAGCATCGAGGCGCGGCGACTGAGATTCGGTGAACGCTGTGGTCGAGACGCCGAACGACGACATATGCCGTCGTCGTTGGGTAAGTCGAGGCCCACCACGCCGCTGCTCGACTCTGGTTGCATTCGCAGCGTGGTTCGGGCGACACTCCATGTCGTGACCGAGCGCATCCTCTCCACCCGTGAGCTAAACCGTGCCCTGCTCGCCCGCCAGCTCTTGCTCGAGCGCTCGCGCATCTCACTCACCCAAGCCTTGGGGCGCGTCGCCGGTCTGCAGACGCAGTACGCGCCCTCGGGTTACATCGGTTTGTGGTCCCGCCTGCACGACTTTCGGCGTGAGGCTTTGACCAAGGCGCTTGAGCAGCGACGAGCCGTGCAGGCGAGCTTGATGCGCGTCACCATCCACATCGTGTCCGCCAAGGACTACCCCATCTTCGCCGCAGGGATCCGTGACCATTCTCGAAAGTGGTGGCTCGGCCTCCAGCGGCATCAACTAGAAGGCGTCGACATGGAAGATGTCGTCGCTCTCCTGCACCGGCACCTGGCGGAGGGACCGAAACGTCAAGCAGAGTTGGTCAAACTGATCGAGGACCAAGGATGGCCGCGCATGGCGTGGTCGGGGGCGGGTCTGTGGCTCGACATGGTTCGAGTTCCCCCGTCGGGAACGTGGGAGCGGCGGCGCGCCGACCTCTACGGCTTGGCCGAGCAGTGGCTTGGACCTTCGAGCGCGACCGAGGGCGAGGGTTTGAAGCACCTCCTGCGCAGGTATCTCAGGGCCTTCGGACCCGCGACTCTGAACGACGCCGCCACCTGGGCCGGCAGGTGACCGCCCTTCGCCCGGTCGCGGAGGCACTGCGCCTGCGCCGCTTTCGCGACGAGCAGGGCAACCAATTGCTCGACGTCCCGGGCGCTCCTCCGCCAGATCCGGACACGCCCGCGCCGGTGAGGTTCCTAGGAACCTGGGACGCAACGCTGCTCGTACACGCAAGGCGGACGCAGATCCTCCCCGAACGCTACCGCCCTCTCGTCTTTCACACCAAGACGCCGCACTCGGTGCCGACGTTCCTGGTCGACGGAGAGGTCGCAGGGAAGTGGCGATTCGAGAAGGACCGTGTCGCCCTCGAGCCGTTCGAACCACTGCCGCGCGCGCTGCGACGCGCCGTCGAGGACGAAGCGCAACAGCTCGCCGCCTTCCACGCAGACTGAACCCCTAGCAATGGGCAGCTTTAATCCGGTGATGATCCGCGCAAGGCGCGGTGGCCAGCCTGCCCGAACCCTCTAAGACACCGAAATCCTCAAGCGAATGTGTTGCAATAACAATGTGAAGGAGCCTCGCGCGTTGACCGTCGCCCAACCATGGGCCTGGGCGATCGTTCAGGGTTACAAGGACGTGGAGAACCGGTCGTGGCGCACGGCACATCGAGGTCGTCTCCTCATCCACGCCGGCAGGAAGATCGATCCCAGTGGGCTCCAGGCTCTGTGGGAGATGGGTTTGTACCGTCGACTCCCGGAGACATTACCGCTGGGGCGTCTGATCGGCAGCGTAGAGCTCGTGGACGTCGTGGCCGGCTATCCGAGCGACTGGGCCGTACCCGGCGCGTGGCACTGGCAGCTTCGTCGAGCGTGGGAGTTCCTTACTCCGATTCCCTGCCGAGGTGGCCAAAAGTTGTTCGTCCCCAACGTCGGCCAGCGCTCGCTCGGTCAGGCGAACCGCCACGCGATAAGACACCGACGAAGAAGCGATTAGCCGGCTCGAAAAAGCTATCTCCCGCCGCCGCGCAGCGTGCGGAGAACGGCGGGAAGCACAGGATCGGGCCGAAGGTGCGCTCCAATGTGATCGAGTCCCTGGAGCGAGATGAACTCCGCGTTCGGGATTTCGTCCGCCGCGCGCCGCGCTTGGTCGTGGAAATCAACGTCCCCCACCGATGCGTAGATGAGGCACCGGACCCGCCACGCCCGAAGGTCTTCGGAGATGGCGCCTTCGGCCAGCATTGCGCTCGACGCGGCTTCGATGGCTGCGGGGTCGTTATCGAGGTACCTCGCGCGCAGGACGTCGGGAAACCGAGTGCCGGCGTAGGTTTCCAGCGCCTGAACGAAGGGCTCCAAACTACCGTCCCTTCGGGACGCGGCCACAGCTCCCGGGAGGAGACGAGCCAGTGGGCCGTGGGGATCGATGGCGTACGGCTGCTGGCCGCCCATTACGAGTGACAGTACGCGCTCCGGAGCATGCTCGCCGATCCCGAAACCAAGCCTGCCTCCGTAGGAAGCGCCGATGAAGTGTGCACGTTCGACGCCGAGCTCATCAAGGACTGCGACCGCATCCGCGACCCGGAGCGGCATCGCGTACGCCTCGACCGCGGTCGGCTTGTGGCTCCGGCCGACTCCTCGGTGGTCGACGTAGACAAGGCGAAACTCGTCCGGCTGCCCCTTCAACGCTTGGGCGAGGGGTGAGTCTCTTTCTGCATCGACCGAGTCGAGGATCCCTCCATGAATGACGGCCGCATCTCCTTGGCCGCCATCATCCTCGAAGTACACCCGGCTTCCATCCAGCGCGTTCCTCGCGTAAGGCATGAGTTACCTCCCTCTGGATTCGCGGCGTTCGCTTATCAGCAAGCATCAAGGGGCCGTGGAACGCGCGCAAGCCCCCACACTCTCGGGCGGTGGCTTGCGGCTTGGCGTTAGCAGCAGGGGGGTGGACAGCAGTCGGGTGCGCAGTCACACGGCACGCCGTCGATTCCTAGATCGGTCATGTTTGTTCACCTCCTTTGGCTGCAAGGTAGGGGCCGCAGACCCACTCCCACTCGCCTCCGCAGTCGGACGCCGGAGAGCGGTCGAGCATCCCGGTGAGATCGGAGCGCAATTCTGTCAACCTTGCGACCTCGGCATCGATCTCGTCGATCCTGGCGCGGAGAAGGTCCAGCGTGTGCCCGCACGGGCACGAGCCGTTGTCGGAGATGTCGAGTAACTCCCTAATTTCACGCAGTCGCAGGCCGAGACCCTGTGCACGTCGTACGAAGTCGACGCGCTCCGACGACTTCTCGTCGTAGAGGCGGTAACCGGCCGGGGTACGTTCCGGCGGAGGCAGCAGGCCCTCGCGCTCGTAGTAGCGGACTGTGTCGGGAGAAATCCCGGTGCGAGACGCTAGTTGTGACACGGTTAAAGTCATATGAGGACCGTAAACCTTGGAGCGCGCTCCAAGGTCAAGCAATCAACTAGAATCGCATCCGAAAGTCCTCAACACTCAAGGACCAAGCGGTCACTCCTCACTCGGTCGCAGGTTCTTGAGCTGACGAACGTCTCGCTCGACCACCTGCCAAACGCGTTCGGGATTGACGTCGTGAAGCACGAAATTGCGCATGGCCACGAGCCCGCGCCACTCGATGTCCGGATGGACGGCCTTCGCTTCATCAGATAAACGCTTAGACGCCTCAGCGATTACCTCGAGATTGCGTAGAACCGCGTCCTGTGTCTTGGTGTCGGTCAGAAACGCTTCCTTGCCTTCAGCCGTGTAGCTCTCGATCCGATCGGCACATTCAACGATATGAGTGAGATAGAGACGATCGCGTTTCGTCACAGAGGCACTGCTTCCTCGAGAACCTCGTCGCGGATGACGCTGTGAAGAGCTTTCGGCTCAACGACGTGGACGCTGCAACCGAGGAGCTTCTGCAAATCTTCGACCAGGAGCCCTTGGTCGATGAGACTTCTGCTTGGCTCGAACTCCACCAAGAAGTCGGCGTCGCTGGCGAGCAGTGCATCTCCACGCGCGGCGGAGCCGAAGACCCGAACGTTGGAAGCTCCGTAGCGGGCCGCAACCTCGAGGATCTCGCGCTTCTTATCCCTCAAGAGAACTTTGAGAGCCTGCCCCGGACCCGAATCGGTGACGAACCCGCGCGCTGCAGCCAAGATCTGAGGCCCCACTTCGTCCAAGACTTCCTCTCGAAGCAAGCGAGCCGGCGAACGATCGTCTAGCTCGGGATTGAGTCCCTGAAACCACGACTGAACTACGTCGGGGCTGTCGTGTTCTGCGATGAACTGCGCGATCCAGAAAGCAACCCTGAGGCGGGGTTCGACCTCTACCCTCTTCACCCTTACTCCTTCGGCCCACTCCCGAACCGTTCTCGTCTCGCGTATCCGGGCGATGTAGGCGACCAGCTTCAACCCAAGCAGATCGCTCAGTTCCTTGGTCAAAAGGGGGAAGGGCAGGCGCATTGCGCGCTCATGCGCCGAGAGATCAGGCCGGGGAGTCCTCGCAGCCACTACGTTTCTCCTTGGATTCACGGCGGGTCTGAAGCCTCTCAGTCACAGCCAATCGGGCCAGCCCGTCTCAAAACCACTCGAAATCCTATCTTATCCCGCCGAGAACCCAGGCGCGATGTCGCTAGGCATCGCCGAAATTCCATTCGAACCGAGCATTCCTCTCGAACGAGCAGCTCATCTCGCACCCAGACCTCGTGGGCGCCAAGCCCCGGCGTTACGACTCCAAGAACGACTTGAGCTCCGCCAGTTGCTCCTTCCACATCGCTTTCATGGATTCGGCCTCGTCGGCATCCGCCAGCCGTTCGTGCGCCAGCGCGACCATCGATTTCGATGGTCCCTTGTCGGTGAAGCCGACGTTCACCCGGGTCGACCCGTCCTCCCAATCGAAGCGCGCCGAGCGCCCCGGCTGCGAGGTGCGGAGCGACATCGTTCCTTCGGCAAGCCACTTCTTTCGCTCGACGTCGTCGACGACCGCGACGAAGAGAACGTCAATGCTCACGGCGACCGTTTTCGAGGCCGAGATCGAGAAGCCGTCCGGCCGCTGATGCTTGAGCCGCATCTCGCGCGCCCGCTCGTATGCGACGGTGACCGACTGCGCCCACCAACCGGAGACATCGTGTTCTTCGTTGACGAAACGTGCGATCTCGCCGTGCTTCCTGTCCCCGGCGCCCCATCCGTCAAGGATCGAGAACCATTCGTCCCACTTCTTACCGGTCGCCTGCTCGATCACAGCATCCGACACTCGGTCGTCGGCCGCCGCGAGTCTCGTGCGCGCTGCCCGGTTACGGTCGCGCTTCTTGGCAACCTGGCTGCGCGCAGTCGTGTAGCTCTCGCCGGTCTTGGACATGCGCTCGCGCACGCGGCGCTTGAACGACTTGTTCTCGGTCATCGCTCCTCCTTCGTCATGTCGCGACCGCGGGACTCACGCTCCCTTGGGCGCGACCCGAAGGGGTGCTACCGAGCGTCCCGAGGGCTGGGCCCCCTTTGCCTCGTAGATGCCGGCGGCGTGAGCGCCAGAGTCGAGGTTGGGCCTGGGACGTGCCGTCGTCAAAGATACCCGGCGGTCCCCGCGCGGACAAGCCCTCCTCACGAGGTCGCCCACCTCGCGCGGCATAAGATCGCAGTCGGCCATGATTCAGCGTTCGGCTCTGGAACAAGACGGGTCCTTCGAGGTGTGGTGGTGTCCGGAGGAAGCTGCCGGCGAACTCCGAAAGGCCTTCGCAAGCTGATTGACGCCTGCGCCACGTGCGTCACGTGCAACGCCGTTGCCCAACGAGAAGGCTGCAGCTGGCAAGCGCGGCGGCCTCTCGTGCTACGATTTATGGCATGTCTCGTACGCGGATATCAACCACAGTTGATGCCCACCGCCTGGCGGAGGCGCGCCGGAGACTCGCGGTCAGCGACAGCGAGCTGATCGACCGCGCGCTCGCCGCGCTTATCGACGACCTCGAGACCGAACGCGAGCTGACCGCGCTCACTGAGGCGCCGTACGAGGACGATCCGGAGCTCTCGTGGCAGGGACCCGTAGGCCCGGATCTGCCCTACGACCACGACATCCCGAGAGATGTCCTGGATCTCGCCGCCGAGCGGCGACGACGGACTCCCGAGGAGTGAGGGGTCTCGGTCACGGCCAGGTGTGGTGGGCGGACCTCGACAAGGTCCGGCCGGTGGTCATCCTCACGCGCGGGCGCGTCGCGCCGCTGCTTACCCGTGTGGTCGTCGCGCCCATCACGACCACGGTGCGCAACCTGGCCACCGAGGTGTCACTCGGCGAAGCCGAGGGTGTGGCCGACAGCGTTGCGAGCCTCGACAACATCCAGCTCGTACCGGTCGACCGTCTACTGCGCCGCGCCGGCATCGTCGCGCCGAGCCGCTGGCCGGAGTTCTGCGCCGCGGTGCGCGCCCTCATGGCCTGCGATCACCGGTGGCCGGCCGTTCGGGTGAAAAACCGTCCTCAGAGAGAACAGAACGCAACGGCCGGATGACGGTGCGGGAACCTAGGCCTGCCTAAGGAGAACATCCTCGAATCGAGATTGAAGAAGCGGTGACGGACGCGCCCTTGAGGGGCGCGAGGCTTTAAGGGAGGCCACGGCGGGCGAACAAGCCCAGCACTGCAATCATGCCGGTGAGGGCCACGAGGCCTGGCCAGGTGGTGGACCAGGCGACATCGCCCAGGAACCCTTGGCGAGCGAGTTCGAGCACGCTGGTCATCGGGTTGAACTGGGCGATGGCGTGCACCCAGCCGGTGAGGAGCTCAAGCGGCATCAGAGCCGTAGACAAGAAGAAAGTCAGGAACAGAGCCATTTGGATGAGTGGAGCAACCTGCATGCTCTTGGTTCGCAGGGCCATTCCCACGGCCCAACAACCGGCAACCAAGGCTAGAGCGAAGCCCGCGCAGGCGAGCGCCACAATTCCCAAGAACCCACCGGGAAGATTGACGCCGGCGATGAAGCCCAATCCCAGAAGGATCACGAGCGGGAAGAACGCTCGCAGCACGGAAGCAAGCAGTGGGCCGGCGAGGATGGCGCCTCGGGGGGCGGGGCTCAGGCTGAGGCGGTCGAAGAAACCATTCTCGAGATCACGCGCCACGCCCAACCCTGTGGTGACTCCGGCGAAAGCGCAGCCCTGAAGCGTGGACATCGGAAGGATCCAGTCGAGCATCTGATCCGCAGGAAATCCCCGCAGGTTCACCAACCCGGCGAACGCGCCGGAGAACGCTATGAGGAGAAAGACCGGCATCACGAGCGAGGGAATAAAAGTGGAGAGCACGCGCGGTATGAGGATGAGACTTCGCTTGGCGATAGCCCAGGTGACCTCAAACGACGACATCACGCCGACTCCGCGAGCCTGCCCGCCAGCGCGCGCCCCGAAACCAAGATGCCCAAGGCGAAGATAATCGCCGCGATGCCCAGTCCGGTAAGCCACTCCCCTGTGTCCCATCCGCCGATGACGAGGTGCCGCGCACTCTCGATGAGATGTGACAGCGGGTTCATCGTCGCGACGTCCTGGAACCATCCGGTCATCAGCTCGCGCGGGAAGAACGCACTCGACAGGAACAAGAAGATGAAGAGCGCGGGGAAGCTGCCCTGGACGGCTTCAGACGAGCCCGTTTTCAGCGCGAACGACATCGACACCGAACCGAACCCGGCTCCCAGGGAACCAGCTATCAGTGCGACTCCGAACATCCCCAGCAGCCCGCCCTCGACCTCGAGACCAAAGATGGTCGCAGCTCCGAAGAAGATCCAGGCCTGAGCAAACGACAGGGTAAAGGCGCCGGCAACCCGCCCAACGAGGATCGCAGTGCGCGCCACCGGCGTAGCGATAAGCCGATCGAAGAATCCACCCTCTATGTCGCGCGCCATGTCCGCGCCCGCGGCGATCGAGCCGAACAGCGCTCCCTGCATGATTGTGGTCGCAACCATGAACTGAAGGAACGAGTCGACGCGCGGAAAGCCGGGAAGGTTGATCGACTCTGCCAGCGCGGCCGAGTTGAGAGCGAGGAACATGAGCGGAAAGGTCAGCGCCGGCACGATTGAGATCGGCTGCCGAATCGTGTTGACGATCGACCGGCGGCTGAGCGCGAGGTAGTGCGACGCAACCATGCTCATCTTGACGCCTCCACCTCCTCGGGCTCAGGCTCGGCCGGCTCCGTCCCCTCGAGCCTCCGCCCGGTCGCTCTGTGGAAGACGTCGTCAAGCGTTGGATTGTGGAGTTCGAACCCGTCGAAGCCGAGCCCGGCCTCATCGAGGGCGCGCACCACACCCGTGACCCCGCCGGCGCCGCCCTTCAAGCGGACCGCGCAATATCCGGCGGGCACCTCGACGGGCTCGCCGAACTCCAGCAAGACGCGCTCCGCCTCGACGACGTCTTGGCCCTCCCTCAGAGTCACCTGGAGAGTGGGGTCGCCAACTTGAGACTTGAGGACCGCCGGAGTACCCTCCGCCACGATCGCGCCGTCGTCGATGATCGCGATCCGCCCTGCGAGTCTGTCGGCCTCCTCCATGTACTGCGTAGTGAGAAAGACGGTGGTTCCCGCATCGTTGAGGGCGCGCACCTCGTCCCAAATCGCCTGCCGGCTGTTGGGGTCGAGGCCGGTGGTCGGCTCATCGAGAAAAAGCACCTGCGGAGCATGAACAAGGGCGAGCGCAAGGTCGAGGCGACGTTTCATCCCGCCCGAGTAGGTTCCGACCCGACGGTCCGCCGCCGCCGCGAGGCCAACCAACTCCAGTAACTCGTCGCTCTTGCTCTTCCACTGCGAACGAGCGATGCCGTGCAGCGTCGCCTGCAGCTTGATGAGCTCTCTTCCCGTCATGAGCGGGTCGATGGCAGCATCCTGAAGGGCCACCCCGATCGCGCGCCGCACCGCGGCGGCTTCGGTAACGACGTCGTGACCCGCCACCTCGGCCCGGCCCTCGGAAGGTACGAGGAGCGTCGTGAGCATGCGCACGGTTGTCGACTTGCCCGCGCCGTTGGGGCCGAGGAAACCAAAGATCTCGCCGGCCCCGATGCGCAAATCGATCCCTGCTACCGCAGTGATCTTGCCGAAGCGGCGCACGAGGGACTCCGCAACGACCGGATGCTCCCCCTCCTTGTGAACCACGGATGATTCCTCCTTCGTTATCAGGGCTTCGCGTCTCAACAGCTTAGAGGGGGCCGTCATTCCTCATTAGTCATGCGAGGGATCGATGGCGGTCACCGTGCCGTGCCTACATACGTGCTCGAGGTTCTCCTCGAGCAGAGGATCTCGCAGCCGAAGGTTGGTCTCATGCTTTCGGCTGATCGACAGCGGGCTTGGCTTCTCTAAGCTGAGGGCATGGTGAGAAACGCACTGCGGGCGCTATGGGCCGAACCCCGCCCCGAGCGGCCGCCGGCTCGGGTATGGCGTGACTGGGTGCTCCTCGGGGTGCTACTGGCATGGTCCGTGCTGGAAGCGCTGCTCCGCGAGGATCTGGGTGGCGCCCGGTCGCTCTCGGCGCCAGTGTCGTAGTAGCCCTCGCGCTGCTGTGGCGACGCACCCATCCCCTGGCCGCTGTCCTGATCGCGTTCGGCGTCCTCACGACGATCGACGTCGTGAGGGTTCTCGCAGCCAACGAGAACGGACTGCTGTGGAGCATCTCGGGTGCTCTCGTCCTGCCGTACTCGTTGTTCCGCTGGGGTGCTGGTCGCGAGGCCGGGGTCGGACTGGGGGTCACCCTGGGCTGGCTGATCGTCACCCACGTTGCAGACCCGACCAACGCCGGCGAGGTGGTGGCTGGGTACGGCTTCTTCCTGTTCTCCGCCGCTCTCGGCGCGTCGATCCGCTTCTACGCTAAGGCCCGCATCCGCGACATCGAGCAGGCGAAGCTCCGACAGCGCAACCAGCTCGCGCGCGAGCTCCACGACACGGTTGGCCATCACGTGTCGGCTATCGCCATCCAGGCCCAGGCCGGGCGCACCCTGGCGGCCTCCCACCCCGACCGTGCCGGGAAGGCGCTCGAGACCATCGAGGAGGCGGCGTCGCGGGCGCTGGAGGAGATGCGCGCCATGGTGGGCGTCTTGCGTGACGGGGCCGAGGCAGACTTCGCTCCACAACCGGGTGTAGCGGACATCGAATATCTAGCGCGCCAAGTCGACGGGCGGCCGAGGGTCGACGTGCAGCTGTCCGGCGATCTCGATGAACTCAGCCCGGCTGTAGAAGTCGCCCTCTACCGGATGGCCCAAGAGTCGGTCACCAACGCGGCGCGCCACGCCCGCCACGCGACTCGGATCACCGTAGATGTCATAGACGAGGGCGAGCAGGTGCGGCTGATCGTCCGCGACGACGGCGATGCCGTCACGACCGCTCAAGCCTCG